>WNGE01003190.1_pt1 | contig 29284 bp, 26 predicted proteins | sample 5400651 | NCBI WGS metagenome assembly WNGE01 (sample SAMN13153370, study PRJNA577476) | soil metagenome | isolation source: 60 cm soil or saprolite under grassland replicate 2 | place: USA:California | collected 2016-06-15
TGACCGGGTAGACCGGTCCCGGAAAGCCGGACAGCAGAAGGTTGCGAAAGACCTCGCCGCCGATCGACCGCGGGCGGCTGGAGGCGCCGATCACCGCGATCGAAGCCGGTTCGAAGAAATGAGTCATGGCGGCGACCGCGGCCAGGTGCTCGCGCTGCGCGAAGCGCTCGCGGGCGGCTTCGGTCTGCTCGGTCGGAAACTCGACCCGAAGCGTCCCGCTGAGCGAGAAGGTCTTGATCAGGTAGCCACTGTCGCGGAACACACCCAGCATGCGATGGTTCTCGGGCATCACCTCGGCCTCGAAGACAATGACACCGGCGCTCGCCGCCGCACCTGCCAGGTAGCCGAGCAGGGCGGTGCCGAGGCCGCGCCCCTGGTACTCGTCCGCGATCTCCAGCGCCACCTCCGCCCGGTCGGGTGTGATGGCCGCGTAGAAGGCGTGGCCGACGATCCGCTCCGGGCTCCCGTGGAGCGCGACCAGGCCGTGCCGGGCGCGGTAGTCGACGTCCACGAATCGATCCGCCGCCCAACCCAACTCGTTTACCGGCGAGAAGAAGCGGAACAGCCGGGCTTCGGGACTGAGCGCCTCCAGGAAGGCCCGCAATGGCTCGCGGTCGGCGGCGGTCACCGGCCTCACGTGCACCGTGGAGCCGTCGCGGAGGACGGTGTCGAAGTCGAGGTTGGCGGGGGGCGCCGTCATCCCCTGGCCACCGCCGCCGCCGTGTCGCGGCAGATCAGCGCCTCCTCGTCCACTGACACCACGTGGATGGCGATCCGGGAATCGGCTGCGCCGATCGGGCCCTCGCCCTTCAGGGCCCCGTTGCGAGCCGGGTCGAGCGTGATCCCGAGTCCCCCGAGTCCGCCCAGGATCCGCGCTCGCACCTCCGCTGACGCCTCCCCGATACCGCCACCGAAGACGATGGCGTCGACGGTGTCGAGAGCCGCCAGGTAGGCGCCCACGTACTTCCGTACGCGGTAAGCAAAGATCTCGACCGCCAACCCGGCCCGCGCGTCGCCATCGCGGGCGGCTTCCAACAGCTCCCGCATATCGCCGCTGCGACCCGAGAGGCCGAGCAGCCCGGCACGGTGGTTGAGGTCGTCGGCGACTGCTTTCGGTGAGCGGCCCGCCAGCCGGCTCACCACCTCCACCAGCGTGGGGTCGGCATCGCCGCTGCGGGTGGCCATCACGAGCCCTTCGGTGGGGGTCATGCCCATCGAGGTGTCCACCGAGCGTCCGCCGGCGATGGCGGCAGCTGAGCAGCCGGAGCCGAGTTGGAGGGTGATCAGTCGCAAAGTGTCCAGCGGGCGGCCTGAGAGCTCGGCGTACCGCTCCGCCATCCAGCGGTGGGCCAGCCCGTGAAAGCCGTAGCGGCGGACGCCGAAGCGCGAGACCCAGTCATCGGGCACCGCGTAGCGCGCGCCGGTGGCGGGCATGGCGGCGTGAAATGCGGTGTCGAAGACGGCGACCTGGGGCATCCCCGGCAGCGCCGCCAGCGCTTCGCGGATGCCGCCGACGGCGGGCGGGTTGTGGAGCGGCGCCAGCTCCGAGAGCCGGTCCAGTTCCGCGAGCACCTCCCCTTCCACCCGGACCGGCTCCACGAAGCGCTCGCCGCCGTGCACCACCCGATGGCCGACCGCCTCCACCCTCTCGAGCAAGCGCTTCTCGCGGAGCTGGTCGAGCAGCTCGTGGATCGGATGGCGAGAAGGCGTGCCCTCGACCTTGCCTTCCGAGATGCGCTCGCCCAGCCTCCCCTGTCGACCCACCTCCGCGAGCAGATGCTTGAGGCTGGAGCTCCCGCAGTTGACGGCGAGGACGATCAAGACAAAGCAAGCTAACCGAGCCGCGCTGGAAAGCGTGGGCCAAGGGTCCCGCCAGGTTGACGGCGATCGGCCCTGGCCGGGAGGCGCCGTGGCACCCATGCTGCGCGTAGGGTCCCGAGAAACCCCGTCCTGGTTGAGACCGCGAGCGGACACCACGGACAAATAGGTGAGGAAAACAAGCCGTCCGGCACCGAACGGGGCGCTCGGGACCCGTCTCATGGCGATGCGCATGCACAGCGGGAAGGATTCGTTCCAGGCAGCGTGAGACGCCGTCCTCGATTCCAATGAGCCCGCCTTCCTGGTCGACCCGGACGGCCGGATCGTGGCCTGGAAACACGGCCGCGACCGGGTTTTTCGGCATCCCGGCCTGGCAGGCGTCGGCGCACACTTGCGCCCGGGTGGTCCGAGGCCGGGCGTGTGCCGACCCGTGCCCTCAGCTGCAGTCGGGACGCGCCCGGGGCGCGGCGCCCACGACCTTCGACCTCGGCGGAGTTCCAGCGTTAGCCGTCCGGCACACACCGGTGCACGCCGCAGACGGCGAGCTGGTGGGGATGGCCCACCTGATCACCAAAGCGGCGGCGGTGACCACCGGAACGTCATCACGCCCAGGTCCCAGCCGGTACGCTGGAACCCTAAGCTCCTGAGCAGGCCCGCCATCGGCTGGTTGTCGTAGCGAACTTCGGCGACCACCGGTAGGCCCCGTTCGGCCGCCGTGCGCAAGGCCGCCTCCAGCAGGACGCGGCCCACGCCGGCGCCCTGGAACTCGTCGGCGACCACGATCGCCATCTCCAGGCCACCGGCTTCGGCCGGCACCAGGCGGCAATCGCCCACCAGCCGCCGGCCTGCCATGGCCACGAAGGCGAAGCGTTCGCCGAAGTCGGGCGTCGCCAGGTGGGCGGCCCACTCCTGGCTCATGGGGGGCATGAAGCCCAGGTAGCGCAGCTGCCGAGTCGGGTCCGAAAGGTCGCGGTCGAACTGGCGCAGCCGGCCGCGATCGGAAGGCCGAATGGCTCGGATCAGGAGCCGGCGCCCGTCGCGGGTCATGAAGTGGAAGCGACGACGGCGCGCACGTGGTCCGGCATAACGGCGCCGGACCGCCTCCAGCACGTCGCTCCCGGTGCTGGCCGAGGTAGTGCGGACCACGCTCGCCGCCGGTAGCCGCATGCGGATCGCGCGCCCGCGCGCGCCTGTCAGTGCGTGTACGACGACGTCCGCCTGGTCGACCAGGCCGCAGGGATCGCCCACCAGCAGCGAGCATTCGCTCTCGGCCGTACAGACGCTGACCTCGAAGCCTCCGCGTCGGAGGGCGGCCTGGAGAGCGGGCCGCGCCCGCTCTTCGGGCACCTCCAGGAGCACGCGGCCCCGGGCGCCGGCGCTCAGCTGATGCGTGGCCGCCCGCCCGAACCGGGAGGCGCGTCGACCAGCCAGAGCCTGGCAATGGCCGCGATCACGAACCCGACCAGGACGATCCAGAACATGAGAACGAAGGTTTCCATGATGCGAGGGTGCGCCCGGGTGGCAACTCGGATAAGGGACCAAAGGCCCTGGGCGGGCGGGGCGACCAGCAGGTAACGTGCAGTGCGAGCGAGTAAAGAATGCGGACCATGGTCAGCGCGCCTGCGCGTACTCAGTGGGTCTACCGCTTTCGCGAAGGTTCGGCGGCGATGCGCGACCTGCTCGGCGGCAAGGGCGCCGGCCTCGCCGAGATGGCCTCGCTCGGCATCCCGGTCCCGCCCGGCTTCACCATCAGCACCGCGGCCTGCCGCGAGTACCTCGCGGCCGGCGGCAAGCTGCCGCCAGGTCTCTGGGAGCAGGTGCTGTCCGCGCTCGAGGAAACCGGGCGCACGCTTGGCCGGCGCTTCGGGGACACCCAGAGCCCGCTGCTGGTGAGCGTGCGGTCGGGAGCGCGGGTCTCGATGCCAGGGATGATGGACACCGTCCTCAACATCGGTCTCAACGAGGGCGTGGTGGCGGCGATCGCGCGGGAGAGCGGCGACACCCACTTCGCCCTCGACGCCTACCGGCGGTTGATCCAGATGTTCGGCAGCACGGTGCGCGGCATCCCGGACGCCGAGTTCGACCGCGAGCTGGCACGTGCGCGTGGCCGCGCTCACGTCCACTCCGACGCCGAGCTGTCGGCGCCTCAACTGGACGCGATCGTGCGCCGCTTCCTGCGCATCTATCACCTGGCGGCCGGTGAGCACTTTCCGCGCGCCCCGATGACGCAGCTGCGGGCGGCGATCGAAGCGGTGTTCCGTTCCTGGAACGGCGAGCGCGCGATCGCCTACCGGCGGCTCGAGCACATACCCGACGACATCGGAACCGCGGTCAACGTGCAGGCGATGGTGTTCGGCAACCTCGGTGAAGGCTCCGGGACCGGTGTCGTCTTCACGCGCGATCCCAACTCCGGCGCGCCCGGTCTGTACGGCGATTACCTGCCGGCGGCGCAGGGCGAGGACGTGGTGGCGGGCATCCGAGCCACCCGGCCGATCAGCGAACTGGCCACCGAGATGCCTTCTGTCTACGAAGAGCTAGCCGGGCATGCAGAGCGCCTCGAGAAGCACTACCGGGACGTACAGGACCTCGAATTCACGATTGAGCGCGGGCATCTCTGGCTGCTGCAGACGCGGACCGCCAAGCGCACCGGCGAGGCCGCGGTGCGCATCGCGGTGGACCTGGCCGGCGAGGGACTGATCACCCAGGAGCAGGCGGTGCTGCGGGTCGAGTCGCACCAGCTCGAGCAATTGCTCCACCGGCGGATCGATCCCGCCGCCCAGGCGCGATCCATAGCGACCGGCGTGGGCGCGGCTCCCGGCGCCGCAACCGGGGCCGCAGTCTTCGACCCCGACACCGCGGCCGAGTGGGGGAAGGGCAAGGCAGTCATCCTGGTCCGTGTCGTCACCAGTCCTGACGACGTGCATGGCATGGCGGCGGCGAAGGGCATCCTCACCGCGACCGGCGGCACGCTGAGCCATGCGGCCGTGGTCGCCCGCGGCATGGGACTGCCCTGCGTGGTCGGCGCCAGCGATGTCGAGGTCGACGAGGCCGGGCGCAGGCTGACCGCCGGCGGCGTCGTCATCCGCGCGGGCGAGCTGCTGACGATCGATGGCAGCACCGGCGCGGTTTATGCGGGCGCGGTCCCCATGGTCGCGCCCACCGCGTCGCCCGCGCTGCAGACACTGCTGGGCTGGGCCGACGGTTTCCGCCGCCTCGGCGTGCGCGCCAATGCCGACTATCCGCGCGACGCCGAGGTGGCGGTTGCCAACGGCGCCGAGGGAATCGGGCTCTGCCGGACCGAGCACATGTTCATGGAGGAGGACCGGCTGCCCGTTGTGCAGGCGATGATCATGGCCCGCACCACCGAGGAGCGCGAGCGCCACCTGGCCAAGCTGCTGCCGATGCAGCGCCTGGACTTTCGGGGCGTGCTGAGCGCGATGGCCGGCAGGCCCGTGATCATCCGGCTGATCGACCCGCCCCTGCACGAGTTCCTGCCCGACCACGACGCGCTGCTGGAAGAGGTGGCCAAGCTCCGCGCCACGGGGCGGCACCCGCGCAAGCGGGCGCGGTTGGAGCGGGTGCTGCACCGCGTGGAGGAGCTGCGCGAGGCCAACCCCATGATGGGCCTCCGTGGCTGCCGGCTTTCGATCCTCTATCCAGAGATCGTCCGCATGCAGGTGCGGGCGATCCTGGAGGCGGCGTGCGAGCTGCGCAAGGAGGGCATCGACGCGCGCCCGGAGATCATGGTCCCGCTGGTCGGGACCGAATACGAGCTGCTTGCGGTCAAAGCCGACGTTGAACCTGTCGCCGCGTCGGTCCAGCGCGAGCAGGGTGTGCAGCTCGCCTACGCGCTGGGGACCATGATCGAGGTCCCGCGGGCGGCCCTAGTGGCCGGCGACATCGCGCGCCACGTGTCCTTCTTCAGCTTCGGCACCAACGACCTCACCCAGATGACTTTCGGCTACTCGCGCGACGACGCCGAGGGCAAGTTCATCGGCGAGTACGTGAAGCGCAGGATCCTGCCTCGCAACCCCTTCGAGACCCTGGACCCCGCCGTACTCCGGCTGATGGAGATGGCGGTGATCAACGGCCGCCGCGCCCAGCCGGCGCTGGAAGTCGGTGTCTGCGGCGAGCACGGCGGCGACCCGGATTCTGTGATCGCCTGCCATGCCCTCGGCCTCGACTACGTCTCCTGCAGCCCCTACCGGGTGCCAGTGGCCCGCCTCGCTGCCGCCCAGGCGGCGCTGAAAGACCGAGAGCCTCGACCAGAAAGCTGAGCTAGCCGCCCGGCCGGGCAGCGGCCTGGAAGATCAGGAGGTCCCGCGCCGAGACCATGCCCACCAGGCGGCCCTCTTCCGAGGTCTACCTGCATGGAGCCAGCCTCGACCAGGCGAGTGGCGCCACCCAGCGCCATCCTGCCCGGCCGGGGCGTGACCACCGGCCCCCTTCGAGCGGCTACAGAGGCAGGCGGATCCGGACGGTCGTCCCTTCGCCCGGGCGGGACTTGATCTGGAGGTCGCCGCCCAGCGCCTCGGTGCGCTCGCGAAGGTTGCGCAGGCCCTGCCCGGGGCGGCCGCGGGCCCCCACCTCGAAGCCACGGCCGTCGTCCTCGATCTTGAGCACCGCGCGGCCGTTCACCTCGCGCAGGCTGACCCGGGAGGTGGCCGCCGCCGCGTGGCGTGCCATGTTGGAGAGAGATTCGCGAACCAGCTGGATGATGTCGCCGGCCCCTGAAGCCAGCCTGCCCGCCAGCCGCTCGTCGACGTCGATTGCGATCACCACCCCCGACTCACGCTCGACGTCCGAGGCCAGCTGCTGGATGGCCTGCGCCAGGTGTCGGTCGGCCACGATGCCCGGCCGCAGGCCGAAGATGTAGTTGCGCAGGTCGCGGATCGCGCCGTCGATCTCACCGACCGACAGATCGATCCGCTCCTCGATCTCGGCGCTGTTCGCCCGCAGTGCGGTCGCCTGCAGGTTCATTCCGACCGCGAACAGCGACTGGATCACGCCATCGTGCAGGTCGCGCCCGATACGCTCCCGCTCCTCCATCACATCCAGACGCCTGAGCTCGTCGCGCGCTCGGTCGTATTCGATGGCGACCGCCGCCTGGGCCGCGAAGAGCTCGATCACCAGCCGGCCGGCCGGGCTGAAGGGCCGCGAATCGTGGCGATTGGCGACGCTGAGGGTCCCGAGGCTGCGTCCGCCCGCCAGCAGCGGGACCGTTACCACGGGACCCAGCCCGATCGCCTCGGCCGCGGCCTTTAGTCCGTCTGACCCCAGCTCGAGACCCCGCAGCTGATCTGCTCCGTCGCCGTCGACCACCGCTACCCGGGCAGGGCCGCCGCCGGGTCCCGGCATCGCGATCATGGCGGTGGCGGCGTCCATCAGATCCCGTGCTCTCTTGCAGACCAGCGCGAGAAGATCCTGCGAGTTCTGGCCGGACAGGATGGCCTGGCCAATCTCCACCACCGCCGCCACACGGTCCTGAGCCCGTTTGGGCTCTGTGATGTCGCGCGTGACCTTGGAGAAGCCGCGCAGCTTGCCTGTCTCATCCCGCAGAGCGGTGATCACGGCGTCGGCCCAGAAGCGCTCACCGTTCTTGCGTGCTCGCCAACCCTCTTCCTCATAACGGCCGGTTTCGGCAGCCTCACCGAGGGCCAGCTGAGGCTTGCCGGCGGCGACGTCTTCCGGCAGGTAGAAGATCGAGAAGTGCTGGCCCAGGATCTCCTCGGCCGGGTAGCCCTTGATGCGTTCGGCACCGGAGTTCCAGCTCATCACATGGCCGCCCGGGTCGAGCATGAAGATCGCGTAATCCTCGACGCCGTTGATCAGGAGCTGGAAGCGCTCGCGGCTCTCACGCAGCTCCTGCTCGACCCGGGTGCGTTCAGTGGCGTCGCGAACCGCCGCCAGGACCATGGTGCCGGTCTCCGTCTTGAGGGGCGCGAGCGCGATGTCGACCGGGATTTCACGCTGATCCGCCGACTGGAGGTAGATCTTGAGGCCCGTACCCATGGATCGGATCGGAGTGTCGGCGGCGAAATAACCGGCTCGGTAGTGGACGTGGCCGCGGCGGTAACGCTCGGGCATTAGCAGCTCGACCGACTTGCCCTCGAGATCCTCGGCCCCATAGCCGGACAGCTTCTCCAGCTGCTGGCTGAAGAAAATGATGCGACCCTTCTGGTCGACGATCAGGATCCCGTCCGGGAGGGCGTTGAGGAGATCGGCATTGATTCGGATGCGGTCGACCATCCCGCTCGCCACGGCGCCTGATGATATTCGCGGAGGGGAAGGTCCCGGAGTTGGGGGGACCTATGGCACCGGCGCCAATGGTGCCTCGCTGCGACAGTGGCAGCGTTGTGGAATCCCCGACTGCAGCCCGACGGCTGCGCGTGATGGTGGTCGACGATCACGAAGTGGTTCGCGGCGGCCTACGGGCCATGCTCGAGGCCGCCGGCGACATCTCCGTGGTCGCCGAGGCGGGCACGGTCAGCGCGGCCGTCCAGGCCGCCGCTGAAAACCGGCCGGACGTCGTGGTGATGGACGTCCGGCTCGCCGACGGCAGCGGAGTCGAGGCCACCCGCGAGATCCGAGCCCGGCAGCCCGAGACCCAGGTTCTGATGCTCACCTCGTTCGCAGACGACGAGGCGCTGTTCGCCTCCATCATGGCTGGCGCGTCCGGCTACGTGCTGAAACAGATCCGCGGGGGGGAGCTTTTGCGGGCGATCCGCGCCGTTGGCCAGGGCCAGAGCCTGCTCGACCCGGCTGTCACACAGAGCGTGCTGGCCAGGTTGCGGCGCGGCAAGCACATGCTCCAGGACGAGCGGCTGGCGCGCCTGTCGGGCCAGGAGGAGCGGATCCTCAAGCTGGTCGCCGACGGTCGAACCAACCGCCAGATCGGCGATGAGCTGCACCTGGCCGAGAAGACGGTCAAGAACTACGTGTCCAACATCCTGGGCAAGCTGGACGTCCAGCGACGCGCGGAAGCGGCGGCCTATCTGGCCCGGCACACCCAGTTCGGCGCCTGAGGCGTCAAGGAGGTCCCGACCATGCCGGCAGCCAGATCCGAGATCAAGCGGATAGTGGTCGGGCTCGATGGCTCGCAGCCGGCGCAGGCGGCGCTAGAGTGGACCGTCGGGCTGGCCCGGCAGGTGCGCGGGGATGTGGTCGCGGTCTACGCGATCGTGCCGCCTTCGACGATCGAGTACGCATTCGGTGCGCAGTTCGCGCTCCCGCCGCAGCTCGACGAGAAGTGGCGTGCGGAGACCCGGCGCGAATTCGAAGAGATTTGGTGCCAGCCGCTGGACGACTCTGGGTTGGCCTACCGCACCGTATTCGAAGAGGGACGTGCCGCGGACGTCATCGCGTCCACCGCGGCTCGCTTTGAGGCCGACCTAGTGGTCGTCGGCCGCCGCGGCCGCGGCAACGTCGCGGAGCTGGTGCTCGGCAGCGTCAGCCACGAGCTCACGCACCGGTGCCGGCGGCCCGTGGTCGTTATCTCCGGCCCCCGGCCGGCCAGCAGCCTGGCACCGGCGGTAGCCGCCACCGCAGAGGCCTGACGCGGAGCTCCACAGAGGTGTTTGCCTGGCACCGCCTTGAGGTTGATGCGCCAATCGAGCGGGTGCTCGAAGTGATCCGCGCTGGGCCCGCGGCCTGCATCCCCGACCTGATCGAGGATGCGTCTGGCCGGCTGCTGTGCAGCATCAGCGTCAATTTCGGCGGCCGGTTGGAGCGGCAGGCACAAGTGGGGATCGGGGAACTCGCCAGCGGCGACGGCTGGCTGACGCTCCCGGTTTCCTGGCGCGCGGCGGAGGCGGATGTGCTCTTCCCGGTGTTCACCGGCGAGCTGCAGGCCGCGGACCTGCCGGAAGGACGGACGGAGCTGGCGCTGGTCGGCCACTATGACCCCCCGCTGGGGCCGGTTGGCGAGCTGGTAGACCGTCTGGTCCTCCACCGCGTCGCTCGGCAGGCGCTGGCCGGCTTCCTTCGACGGGTCTCGGAACGGGTGATGAGCGGCACTGCATCTGCGACGCCGGCCGCTTCGTAACCACCCGATGATGTCGAGAAGTTCTTCCGCCCGTCGTACGACGACGCCTGCCTCCGCCGCGAAGGCCGGCGCGCCAGCGGTCGGGAGCCCGTAGAAGCGACGGCCGTTATGGAGCTGATAGCCGAAGCCGACGATGCGGTCTGGGAGGATGTCGAATCCGCAATCCGCGACAGCTTCGCCGTCATGCGCCGTCCGCGACGGCTCCGGCTGGCGGATCAACGGCAGCAAGCAGTGGATGACCAGCGGCCTCTATGCCGAAGCATGGCCGGGCTGATCAAGCTCTACGGCCACCACGGCAGCAACGAGGCGATCGTCGCTTACAACGACGCTTTCGTCGACGATAGCCTCCACCTCGGCGAGGTCGGCGAGGGTCTGGCCATCGCTCTCTCGAGGACGACGCTCGGCCGGATCTACAATGCCGCCCGCTCAGTCAGGATGGCGCGCTGGGCATTCGAGCTCGCGCTCGAGTACGCGCAATCGCGCGAGACCTTCGGCCAGCGCATCTTCGAGTACCGGGCGATCTCCTTCCCGCTCGCCGAGGTGGCGACAGAGATCCTTGCTGCGCACCTGATGGGCCTCCATACGGCGCACCTGGTCGACCAGGGAAAACCAGCCCTCAAAGAGGCGGCCATGATGAAGAACTACTCGGTCGCCACCGCCGTCAAGGTGATCGACCAGGCCGCCCGGACCTTCGGCGGCATCGGCATCACCAACGAATCCTTATGCAGCAGGCATCGCAGGAGCTGCGGGCCGTCCTCATCGCTGACGGCTAGCAGGAGATGCTCAAACGGCTGATCGTCGGGCGGCTGGCGAAGGGCGACCTCGCCCTCTAGCCGCGCGCCGGGTCAGCCCGCTCGCAGCGGGCTCAGCCGCGCGCTCCGGGTCGCTTCGTCGACCTGGTTGAGGGTGTTCTCCAGGTGCGACCGCATCCGGTCGGCGGCCAGCTCCGGCTCGCCGTCGGCGATCGCGTCCGCGACCGCCTGATGACCCCTGAAGGTCTGCTGCTGCAGCTTGGGGTCGGCGTAGATGCGGCGGATGGGAGCGGAGCCCTGTGAGAGGTCCTGAAGCACGTCGACGAAGAGGCGCAGCGCTGAAACCCCGGACAGCGAAGCGACTCGGCGCTGGAACTCCACGGTGTAGCGGACGAAATCGATCGCGCTGACGTGCTGGGGATCGGTCACCCGTTCGGTGTAGTAAGTGCGGAGGGCCTCGCGCGCCTCGCGGTCGGGGTTCTTGGCCGCGTGCCGGGCGGCTTCCGTGCCCAAGAGCAGCTGGGTGCTGATCAGGTCGCGGTAGGTGGCGCCTTGCGACCGGAGGTAAACAGAGGCGGTGTGGGAGACCGCCTCAGCGGTCGGCCGGCGGCCGAAGAGCCCGCCGCCGATGCCGCGGCGCACGACCAGGAGCTGCTCCTGCTCGAGCATCCGCGCGGCCTGACGCAGCGTCGGCCGGCTCACGCCCAGCATCTTGATCATGTCGTCCTCAGACCCGAGGAGCCATTCCTCTCCATCCTCGGAGTGGTTCAGGATTTCCTCGCGGAGGATGTCGGCGGTCTCGCGCGGCGCCGAGCGGATGATTACGCGGCGCATCAGGAGACCTCCGTCTGTGAACGGTGCGTGGTAGTCGTCAAGCGACCCCCTTCGAGAATGCTGCGGCAGCGTTCGTGCCGGATCGCGGGCTCCAGACCGGTGCGCCGATTTCCTTCGCGGTTATATCTTACGTAATTCCGACAAAAGCGATATCTGAAAGTTAAATGCCAACAACGTATGCCAAGTCGCCGCGCCGAGAAGGATCGATCTTTGCCCGTTCAACATCCATTACGGCCTCGAGCCGACGGCGGCGCTCATGGAGCTGCGCCATCAGGCCCGCCTCGCCGTCGACCTCGGTTTCGACGGCGTCGGCCTGAGCGAGCACCACGCCGGCTTTCCCGGCTACCTGCCCGGCCCGCTCTGGTTTGGCGCCTCGCTGCTCGCGGAGCTGCCGCGCGGCTTCTACGCCGCCTTGCCGATCCTGCTGCCTTTGCGTTCGGTCGCCGGAGTGGTGGAGGAGCTCGCCTGGCTCGACGCCCGATTCCCCCGCCGGGTCGTGGCCGGCTTCGCCGCCGGCTACTTCGAAGACGACTTCGAGGCGTTCGGTGTGCCCTTCGCCGACCGCTTCTCGCGTTTCCGGCGGATGTTTGAGCAGGTTGCCGTCGAGCTGTCCGGGGAAGGCAAGATCGAGAATCTGCGCCGCGATCAGGCGGTTGTCCAAGCGCGCGGCCGCATCGGTCTGGTCATGAACACCAGCGGCCCGGGCAACGCGCAGCTGGCAGGGCGCCTCGGCGCGGGCATCACACCGGTTCAGATGAGCGTCGAGGGCTACCGCGAGCTGCTCCGAACCTACCGGGCGGCGGGGGGCCCGGGCCCCGTCAGCCCCCCAGCGGCGAATAGACGTAGAAGAGGTGTCCGTCGGGGTCGCGAAAGGCGCCCCGGACCTCATGCTCGCCCTGCGTCGGGTCCTCCACCCGGATCCCGCCCGCGGACTCCGCCCGTTTCAGGGCCTCGGCCACGTCGCGCACCTTGATGTTGACCGCCACCCCTCCGTCGAGGATACGGTCCTCGCCGGCCAGGGCCAGGTTGAAGTCGCCGCCGTGGAAGACGGCCCACCGGTTGCCGTCGCGGAGCATCAGCGAGAGCCCCAGGCCGGTCCCGTAGTAGCGGCAGGCGGCGTCCATGTCCGAGACCGCCATGACCACGGAACGCACGTTGCCGAGGGCGGTGGTGGAGTCGGGCATGATGCGCTCGAAGCCGCTCTGGAAGAAGACCAGCGGGCGCACCGCCGGCACCGCCTGGAGGTCGAGCACCCGGCAGATGACCACCACGTGGTCGCCGCCGGGGTGGATCTCCTGGATCTCGCAGTCGATCCAGCCCAGCGCCTCCTGCAGCACGGGGCTGCCGGTGTGGGGCGCGGCGACCCAGGCCACCCCGCGATACTTGTCCGACCCCGACTGCGCGAACTGGCGCGCCAGGTCGGCCTGGCCCTCGGCGAGCAGGTTCACGCACAGCCGGCCGGCTTTTTCGATCTTGGGCCAGCTGGTCGACGACAGGGCCGGGCAGAGCAGGATCAGCGGCGGGTCAAGGGAAAGCGAGCAGAACGACTGCACGGTCATTCCGATGGCCTCGCCGTTCTCTCGCGCGGTGACGATCGCCACGCCGGATGCGAAGTGGCCGAGGACGGCCCGGAAGTGGCGGTCGAACGCCGCCGGCGTCTCGCCCAGCGGCTCGTGGGCGGCGCGCTGGCTGCTGGCGCTCACCGGCGGCCCGAGCGGGACTCGGCCTCGGTCAACGACTGGAAGCGGCTGCGCCGGTGCGTCCACCGTTGTTGGTGTCGTACTGGAAGCGCAGCTCTCCCCGTGTGACCGGTATCTCGCCCGCCAGGAACCTCCCGAGCTCGGGCATCATGCGCTTGCGGTACCACTCGCTGGCCTCGTAGTCCTCCAAACGCCTCGCGGCTCTTCCACAGGCTGAGGGCGATTCCCTGGTCGGCATCATCGGTGGAGCGGATCACCCAGACCGACAGGCGCGCCGGCGCCAAGTGGCGGCTCTCCAGGCACAGTCGCTCCGAGGCGGACTGGTATTCCATCCATTGACTGGGCCAGCAGTGGATGCTCATGATCCGGACGTATTCTGGATCATCGGGCCATTAGAGACCATTCAGATACCCCAATACATAACACCAAGATCGAGTTGAGACCTCTTCAGCGGGGTGCCATCCGGATCGCCGCATCGAGGCGGATGGTCTCCCCGTTCAGGAGTTCATTCTCGATCACATGAAGGGCGAGGTGCGCGAATTCGTTCGGCCTTCCCAGCCGGGCGGGGGTGGAGCACCGACGCGGGAGCCTCGCGCCGCCAGCAGCCCGGCCGGGGCCAGCCCAGGCCGGATGCGCCGCCAGTCAGGAGGGCCGATCGCCCACCTGCGGCAACCTGGTCAAGATTCGGAACCATCGCCGGCGCCGGCGGACCGGAGTGACATGGTGCCGTCGCTAGGAGACCGCCTCGAACACCGCGTCCACCCGCCGGCCGGTCAGCTCAACCCGCGGGCTCAGCCGAGGAACCTTGACGGCCCATTCCTCGTTTTCGATGAGCCGGCGTCCCCAACCTGGGGTCCTGGCCGCCCTGGCGCGTGCCTCGCGCAGCGCGCGCGACATCAATTCGATGCCCTGTAAGCCGGGCAGCCTGCCGATCTTCTCGTCTATCCGGTCAAGGTCGGCTTCGCCCTCTTCGTCATCGAAGAGATAAAGGGCCAGCGCATCGACCTCCTCCTGACTCTTGACCCCCCGGCCCACCGGCACCCAGACCCGCGCCAGCGCAAGCCTGTCGACGCGCTGAGCGAATCGGTTGCCGAGAAGCCATTCCTTGGCCGAGTTGTAGTAGAAGGCGAAATGCCGCCTCTCGTCTTTGATGATCCGGCTCAGCAGGTCCCGAAGCACCGGGTGCTGAGACTTCCGGATGAGGGCGCTGTAACCGGTCAGCGTCGACAGCTCGTTGATGGCTCCGATCGACAGGTAGATGGCGGAGAAGTCCTTCAGCAGCCAGGAACCTGCCATCGTGGTCATGATCGAAAGCGAATTCTGGAACCCGAGCCCGGCGCGGATCCGCGCGATGCGATCGTCACTGTCGAACTCGATGCCGTAGTGATTGAGGAGCTGGCCGAGGGTCTCCCCATGCCACAGCTCCTCGTAGTTCCAGCAAGCGAGGAACGCCGTCAGCACCGGATCCATGCAGGCGCGCGTGACCAGCAGGTGAGACAGGTAGAGCGAGACGTGGTTCTCGATGTCCATCATGTAGTGGAGACAGAAGAGGTCTCCTTTGGAGAGGGGGTGTTCGGCCACGCCGCCCCAATCGATACCGGTCGTGTCCAGCTTCCGGGACTCCTCCTTGTAGCGGTCGATGCTGAAGCTCATGTCCGGGCCTGCGGTTGCAATGTCTGCATGAACCTGGCTACGAACCCGGCGCCGGCTTGGATCAGCTTGTCTAGCGCGACCCCAACTGCGTAACGATTCACGATGGGCGTGGAAGCGCTGGGTGGCCTCTCGGATGCGGAGCTCGGCGAGCAGCTCGCGTCCGGCGACGTTCGAGCGCTCGAGCTCCTCTACGACCGCTATGGCACGCTCGCCTACTCGGTCTCGACCCGCGTGCTGGGCGACCCGGGCAAGGCGGAGGATGTCGTCCAGGACGTCTTCCTGAAGCTCTGGACCAGTGCCCAGCGTTTTGATTCCAATCGTGGGTCGCTGCGAACCTGGCTGCTGACCGCCGTGCGCAACCGCTCAATCGACTATCTGCGGGGCCGGGGTGCGCACGAGCGGTCCGAGAAGGAGATTCCCGAGCAGGTCGCGGCGGCCGGCCACGGTTCGGACCCTTGGCGCGAGGTTTCGCTGGCGATCGAACGCGAGGCTGTCAGGCAGGCCGTCGACAGCCTTCCATCTGAACAGAGACAGGCGGTGGAGCTCGCTTATTTCGGTGGTTATTCGCAACCTGAGATCGCGGAGATGATCCGGGTTCCCCTGTCCACAGTGAAGGGCCGCATGAGGCTTGGGATGGAGAAGCTCCACAGCTATCTGGAAGGCCGGGGATTCGTCTATGACTGACCACCTCGAACTCGAAAACTCGGTCGCCGCCCTCGTCCTGGGAGCGGCCCCGGAAGAGGAGACTGCCGTCGTCCGGGCGCATCTCGCCGGCTGCGCCGAATGCCGGCAGCTGGCCGCACGCCTGCAGCGTGCGGCCGGCGCATTGCCCCTCGCCACCGACCTGGTCGAGCCGCCCGCCCGCCTCAAGTCGCGGATTCGGGCGGCGGCCGCGGCCACGGCTCGCACTCCGGCCACGCAGCCTCCTGGTAGGGCGCGCAGGCCCACGCTGCGACGGCGAGTCGTTCGCGGCCGGACCTGGAGCCGGCATTTCCCGGCGACCTTCCAGAACGTCGCCCTGGCCGCCCTCGTCCTCTCCGTGATCGGGCTCGGGGGCTGGAGTCTTTACCTTGCGAACCAGGTCAGACACCAGCATGTGGCGTCCGAGGTGGGTAAGAGCACGCTGGTCGGACGGGGCGAGATGACCGGCGCCCGCGCGACCGTCGTCGACTTCCGGGACCAGGGGGTCGCGCTCGTCACCTTCAGCCTCATGCCCGCGCCGCCACCGGGAAAGATCTACGAGGTGTGGCTCATACCCGCGTCAGGCCCGGCCGAGGGCGTGGCGGTGTTCCAGCCCGACCCCGACGGAAGCAAGACACTGGTGCTGAACTACGACCTCCGGCGGTACCGAGTCATCGCGGTGACGGTCGAGCAGGGACCAGCTGGAGTAGCCGCGCCGACCCAGACGCCAAGCCTCTCCGGAAGCACGGTGTAGAGCTGGCTGGGACGCGAAAGACGCCGGCGTGTCTAGGTGGGGGCGGCTGCCGCGCCGCCGGCCTTGCGATAGGCGCCCGGCGAGGTGCCGTAGTGACGCCGGAAGGCCTTGCTGATGGTCGCCTCGGAGTCGTAGCCGGTCCTGCGCGCGATCTCGCGCACACCGGCGTTGGTCGTGCGCAGGTAGGCTGCCGCCCGCGACAGTCGTGGTCGGGTTAGCCGAACGGAGGGAAGCACCGGCCGGGGACCCTTAAGGGCGGGACCGGTCGGCGACGACCATCGGCCGGGCGACGTAGTCGTCCAAGGCCGGTGGCTGCCGCCATCTCTTAGATTCGCGGGATGAGCAGGGAGGTCAAACAAATCCTCGCGACGCTACGCGACTTCTACGACGCGTCGTCTGTTCCGACTCAGCACAGGTCGGCAAGGTGCTGCGCGACGGTATCCGCGTGCGGTAGGCGCGCCCCCGCGCCCTCGCGCATAAGCGCGAGAACCGATGCGGCGAGGGCAGCACGGAGTGTCGCAGGCTCGGCCGCGCCGACGTGGGCATTCTCGAATCGAGCGAGGGTCTCCGCCGAAAGGTCGTCGTAGCCGCGCGCCTGCACCGCGAGCAGCCCCTGGCGGAGGCAAGCAAGCGAGAGCGCGTGGTCGCGCACCGCGCCGACGTAATGCTCGGCCTGCCACACACGCCCGCGTCCGATGCACGCGCGCGCGTGGAGCGCGTAAATGACGCCCCACCCGAAGAGGTCCCCAGCGACCACTGGCGTCGAAATGAAGAGGTCCCCCGCGGGCGCCGGAGTGAGAACCTCGGGCTCGGCCGCGGCTGTCTCGCCGAACAGAAGCCGGAATCGCGGCCCGGCTGGACGAAACTGAGCCGCCGGCGTCATCGAGAGGTCGCACTGAAGCTCGTCCGGTAGCAGGAACACGCGATAGGTGGTCGGACCGCGCTCGAGGTCGGCAAGGTGCACCGCGTCGAGCTCGTCGACGAGCGTGCGCTTCCAGTCGTTGAGCACGTTACCGACCGGCACCTGGTCGGCGATGCCGAAGGTGAGGTCCAAGTCGGAGAAGCGGTCGCCGTGGTCAACCGCGAGGGACCCCACGACGGCTCCGGCAACGACGCGCTCATCCTCCTCCGCTTGCCTTAACAGGCGGTCGCGGAGGGCCTCCCGCTGCTCAACTGTGAACACGGACCACGATCCTACGTCGGCCCCATGGCGAAGCATCTGTCACGCGAAGAACAGAATGCCAGAGCGACCGACCGCCCTGGAGGGTCAATGCCGATAGCGCTGTACTTCTGCAGCCCTGCTTGCCGATAGCCTCTGGTCAGGCCGCTCAGATCACCCCGCGTTCCAGTCCGACAGTGGGGCGGCTCCGCGCGGGTAGGCCGTGGAGTCGAAGACGACCAGCCAGTCGAAGTCCGCGAAGCTTTCGGCGGTGAGTTGACCGTAGGTCGGGTTCAGGGTGCTACCCGACCGGATCGGCAGTGCCGCGATCTCCGCGGCGGGCAGCCCGCGGCCTTGGTGGGTCGGGATGAACAACGCCCCGCCGGTCTTTGTCAGCCGGGCTTCGAGGGTGCCTGGTTCGGGCTGGGCGATGCCGTTGGCCTCAGACGTGCCCAGAGCCATGCCGATCATGGCGTAACGCGCGCCGAGCATCTGGTTGAGTTGGGTTCCCGCCGGCCACCATTCCTTGAGCGCGCCCCCCTGTTGCACGAGTTGCCATTGCATATTTCCGCGCTTCTTCAGGTGGCCGCTGGCGGCGAAGACCATGACCCTCCCCCGATCACTTTCGCGCGCGACGATGAACTCGAGGTTGTCCGCCATGATCAGGTCGCGGAGGCCGAGCATCTCGGAGTAGGCATCCGGCTTAGCGAGCGCGGCATGGGCATTCAACAGCTGGCGGGTCAGTTCGGCGTGGTGGACGGCGTCGGCGTAGCGGTGCTGGTCGCTCTTGGCCACGAGCTCGGGACGGCGGATGCGAAGCTCGGTGATCAGGTCCTCGGCCGCGATTCTCAGAGCGTTGGCCGCCGTGGACGATCCGATGGACTGCGAGGGATCGAACATGGCCTCGGGTCGCTCCCAATCGGCGTCGTCACCGATCAACGGGGCGAGGCGGTCACGATGCGTTTTGCTCCTCGCGCCGTCGATCGTGTCGAGGTAGTCGAGCGCGATGTCGAGCACCCGGCTCGGGCTGGCGAGCCCTCCCTGGCCGAGTGGGAGGTCGCACCCGTAGAAGTGGAGCTTCACGCGATGGGCGGGATCGGCGTTGTACTCCCGCATCCACTCGATGAGCTCCCGATTCGCGGCGAGCTGTCCGAAACCGCCCCCAAACCAGTCCTGCACGGCCTGGTCCGCTGGACTTCGCAGTCTGAGGACGTAGTCGTTCATGACCCGTGCCTGGGGCGAGGTGACCTCAAGCACGACCGCGCTATATCCATGCGCTTGCACGAGGCGCTGGAACACTCGGTTGCGGACCACGAGAATCTCCTCGCTCCCGTGCAGAGCCTCGCCGAATCCGAGCAGCTGGAGCGTTTCGCCCAGCGAGCGCATTACGCGGTCCACCCCGGCATCGATCGACTCCGGCGAGTCGAGGGAGAAAGGGATCGCGTCGCGCGCCATCCAGTCGTCAAGAGTCGCGTGCGATGACATGGGAATCCTCTGTGAGGGTAGCGGCGAGGGTCGATCATCGCCGCGATGGCCGTTCTCCCTCCGCTGTTTCTATCTCTCCTCGCCTCGAGGCGGTGGGTCGTGAGAAAGATGGTCACATCACGCCGGCGAAGCCCCTCGCCGTGGCCGATCTCGAGAGAGACGTCCTGGACCCGACGCCTCAGGTCGTTACTCGGACCAGGCCTTCAAGGGCTTGCGTCAGCAGGCGGCGAAGGGTCGCCTTCTCCTCCGCGCTGAGCCCCCTCAGGAGCTCGTCCTCGATGCCGGCGCGCCCCTTCTCGGCGCGTACCAGCGCCTGCCGGCCCGCCCCCGCCAGCTCGACGATGTGACGCCGGCGATCGTCGGGGTCGCGGCGGCGGATCGAGTAGCCCTGGTCTTCGAGCTCGTTGAGCAGGAGGACCACGGCGTTCGAGTCGAGGAGCATGTACTCGGCCAGCTCTTGCTGGGAGAGCCCCGGATGGTCGCGCACCTTCGTCAGCGCCATGTACTGGCGCAGGCGCATCCCCAGCACCTCCTCGGAGGTTCGCTTGTGGAAGGCCTTGGTGAGCTGTGTCAGCAGCTCGATCAGTCCAGGTCCGGCCTCGGTACTCATCTCTCGTTCGATGGAATCCTACCACCCCGGTCGGGATTATTAACATCCAGAGATCATCCCTGCTATAGTGATGATCAATCAGTCGGGGCAATCGGAGGACAAGAATGATCATGAGGCTAGCGACAATACCTAACAGTTTGAGCGACCGGCGGCGCTGGATCGCGCTCGCGATCATCTGCCTGGGGCAGCTGATGATCATGGTCGACGGCACCATCGTCAACGTCGCCCTGCCAACGATCCAGCGCGACCTCAACTTCAACCCGGCCAACCTGACCTGGGTGGTCAACGCCTACCTGATCACGTATGGCAGCCTCGTGCTCCTGGCCGGGCGGGCGGGCGACCTGGTCGGCCGCAAGAAGGTCTTCTTGACCGGTGTCGTGCTGTTCACGGTCGCCTCGCTCTTGTGCGGCCTGGCCCAGGATCCGGTCCTGCTCGTGGCCGCGCGCTTCCTCCAGGGCGCGGGCGCCGCGCTCTCCGCCGGCGTGGTCATCGCTCTGATCGTGACGGGCTTCGTCGAGCCTGGCGAGCGCGCTCAGGCCATGAGCGTGTTCACCTTCACGATCGCCGGGGGTGGCTCCCTCGGGCTGCTGGCGGGCGGCATGCTCATCCAGTGGATCAACTGGCACTGGATCTTCTTCATCAACCTGCCCATCGGCCTGGCGACCTTCTTCCTGGGCCGCGCACTCATCCAGGAGAACGAGGGCCCTGGACTTCGCCAGGGGGTCGACATCTGGGGTTCGCTACTGGTCACCGCCGCGCTCATGGCCGGGGCGTACGCGATCGTCACCGCCGCGGAGCATGGATGGGCGTCTCCGCACACCCTGGGCTTCGGGGGCGTCGCGGTCGCCCTGCTGGTGGCATTCCTCGGGTTCGAGATGCGGCTCGAGAATCCAATCCTTCCCATGCGGATGCTGCGGATCCGGAGCCTCAGCGGGGCGAGCGCCGCGCGGGCGATGCTGGCGACCGGGATGTTCACGACCTTCTTCGTCGGCGCGCTGTACCTGCAGCACGTCGGCGGGTTCACGGCGTTTGGCACCGGCCTCGCGTTCCTGCCTGCCACCGTGGCCATGGCCGCGCTGTCGTTCGGGATCACCGCGCGACTGATGCGCCGCTTCGGCCCCAGCCGGCTCCTCGCATTCGGCATGGTGACCGTGATCGTCGCCCTGGTCCTACTGTCCGGCGCCGACGACCACACCACCTACTTCCCGCGGCTCTTCATCGCCTATGCGCTGATCGGCCTCGGCGCCGGCGCATCCTTCATGCCGCTGACGATCATCGCCATGGCCGAGGTGCCCGCTGCCGACTCCGGCCTGGCCGCCGGGATCAGCAACGTGGCGATGCAGAACTCGGCGGCGATCGGCCTGGCTGCGATCGGAACGGTGGCCGCCGGCCAGACCCGCGCCCTCATCGCCCAGGGTCACACCACCGCCAGCGCCCTCGCGGGCGGCTATGAGCTGGGCTTCACCATCGCCGCGGGCTGCGTCGCGGTCGGCCTGCTGATCGTGCTCACCACGCTGCGTTCCGCGGGGAGGGCACCCCTGGCGGTGACCGAGGAGGAGGAGTTGGCGTTGGAGGCCGAGGCCGCCTAGGGGCGCGGCCGAAAGGTCGGCTCAGAGATTTGGTGTCTCGCCACGGCGCGGCGCTCGCCGGCGCCGAGGAGCGGAGCGAGCGCATCAATAGATGCGTGAGCGAGCACCGCAGAAGCTGGCGACAGCAGCGGCGTGGCTAGGCGCGAAAGATCGAGCTGGCTTTTCGGCCGCGCCCCTAGGACGGCTGGCGTCAGCCGGAGACCGTTATATGCGGCGGCTGCGTGATTGAGCGCGACCCGACAGCGATGTCTGCAGAAGCCGGTTGAGGTCGCTCGGGGAGATGATCCCAACCAACCGACCGCCATCGAGGACCAGGGTGCGACCTTCGCTGCAGCCCTCGGAGAGGCCAAGCAGGCTGGTGACCGGGTCGGCCGGGCTGGCCGTGGACACCCGGTCGAGCGGACAGATGACATCTTTGACCAGGGTCGTCGCACGAGCGTCCGGCCCCACGTTCTTGAGAGCCGCCATCGTCAAGAGCCCGCTCAACCGGCCGGACGCGTCATGAGTAGGGAAGGTCGAGTGCCGAGAGGCCAGGACGTAGCCATGCAGCGCATCCTCGACGTTTATGTCGTCGGGAGCCTGCACAGGATTGGGCGTCATCACCTCGGCGACGCTGATCCCGGAGAGCGCCTGGCGGATCAGGCTGCCCGCCTCTTCGGCGCGGGCGGCGCTGAGCAGGAACCACCCCAGGAAGACCGACCAGATCCCACCGATCAGGTTGCCCGCGAGCAGGAAGCTGGCGAGGCCGTAAGCGATCAGAAGGTACGCAAAGACCATGCCGATGCGGGCGGCGATGCTGGTAGCTCGCTGGCGATCACCGGTGCGTAGCCAGATCAGCGATTGAAGGAGCCGGCCTCCGTCCAGCGGGAAGGCCGGGAGCAGGTTGAACACTCCGAGCGCGATGTTGATGTAGCCCAGCCAGGACAGGGTGGCCGCCACCAGACCCGGGTGGGCGCCACCGCCAATGGCGGCAGAACCGAGGAAAAACAGGATGCCCAGCAGCAGGCTGGTCAGGGGGCCGACGAAAGTGATCAGAGCCTGTGCCCCGGGCGAGCCGCTTTCGCTGCTGAACCGAGATACGCCCCCAAACAGCCAGAGCGTGATCCCCTCGACTCGAACGCCGCGTCGCACGGCAACGACCGAGTGCGCGAGTTCGTGGGCAAGCAGGGAGGCCAGGAACACGAAGGCCGACACCACGCCCGCGGTCCAATAAGCGCCGGAGGACTGACCTGGCGCGGCCGACGGCAAGAGGCCGGTTGCGAGGCTCCAGGCGATCAGAGCGCCAACGACCAGGAGGCTCCAGTACAACCCCACGTGGATGCCGGCGATCCGGCCCAGGCTCAGCCTCTCGTTCATGTCGTCTGCTCGTTCGGGCAAGGCACGCACTGCGGCCGTACTCCGAGCCTCATCGGCGACCGCCGGCGACACGCAGCGTGGCCGCTACCAATACAGTCGCGATTGCCATCACCCCGGCTGTCCAGGCAATCCGGGTGGTCCCGGTGAATCCGAGGACCAAGGCCGCGATGAACGTGATAACGGCCGCGATGCCCGGTGCATTCAGCAGCAGCGAGCGCCGGGCTTCGCGCGTCGCCGCAGCCACGATTCCGGACACGAAGAGCAAAATGCCGAGCACATAGGCGCTCACCGCGGCAGCCTGATGCGACGTCTCGCCGAAGACAAACGGAGAGATGAAGAGCAGAACCCCGCACGCCATGGTGGCGTAGTCCTGCCACCGCTTCCACGTAGTCATCGTTGCCCACCTCCACGGAGAACCTCGGACGACTGGCCGGTGCCGGGCGCTCGCCACCGCCCTCGACCCGGCTCCGGCGAACCCACCGAGCAGCTATTGGCGACGATTCGCGCCCCCGACAGCAGTTTGACACCAGTTGGGGCGAACTTGGGCGTACCCCCGGCGATTGATGCAGCGCCCCTCCACCTGAGCGGAGACGGGAAACCCTTAGCTTGAAGCCGCGGCCTCTATCGCTTGATCGGCACTCGGGAGACTCAGGACAAAAACGCTGCCCGTGCCCGGAGTGCTCTCAACATCGATGGCGCCTCCCATCAGCTGCGCCAGCCGGCGGCTTAGTGGAAGACCGAGTCCGGTGCCTTGGTAACTGGGATCCCTGTCGGTTGTCTGTTTGAACTCTTCGAAAATCCGGTCGCGATCAGCGGCAGCAATCCCGATGCCGGTATCGATCACTCTGATCAGTACGATGCCGTCGTTGTGATCGATCACAACGGTGACCCTCCCGCCAGGCTGAGTGAACTTGATGGCGTTGGACAGGAGGTTGAGTACGATCTGATGCAGGCGCCGGGGATCGGCCTTTACCAGCGGCTTGCCAGATGGCTCATGCAACGTGACGTTTCCGCCCGAGGCCAGCGGGGCCATCTGAGCGACGGCCTCCCGGACCACGTGACCGCAATCCACGGTCTGGATGTGGACGTCCAATTCGCCGGCGTTGATCCGTGCCAAATCGAGCAGGTCGTTGATCAATGAGAGCAGGTGCCGACCGCTCGTTTCGATGTTCTCGAGATACCTCCTCGTTCGAGGATCGAGGTCCATGCCGGCCTGCCGCCCGAGTTGGGCGAAACCAAGGATCGAGTTGAGCGGGGTCCGCAGCTCGTGGCTCGTCGCCGCCAGAAACGTCGACTTGGCCTCGGATTCGGCCTGAGCCGCCTTACTGAGCGCCCGAGCCTCGGCGACCTCATATCTGGCGGTGACATCAATCACGGTGCCCTGAATCGTGATGTCATCGGCGGTGCGCTCGATACAGTCGGCGTGATGATCGACCCAGATCAGGGTACCGTCGCGACGCCGCATCCGGAATGACGCTCGCATCGGGCGGCCGTCTAGGTTCAGAGATTCGAGCGCCGTCGCCAGCATGGCGCGGTCGCTGGGGTCCAGTGCGCACTGGGCCACGCCGGAAAAGTCGGTCTCCCATTCCTTCGTGGAGTAACCGGTAAGCGCCTCAGCATTGGAGCTGATGAACTGAAGGCCACGCCTGCGCGACCAGACGTAGGTCATTCCCGGGCCATTCTCGACCAGGGCTGCATACATTGACTGGGAGGTCGCGACCTTGCGCCGCAGATCACTTAGCCAGCCGACAACCGCGCCGATAGCCACCACCGCCAGGACCCGCTGCATTGCTCCCGACGGGAGGGGGAGGCCAGCGCTAGCGAAGGAATAGGCGCCAGCCAGCGCCACCACCACCACGCCTCCGATGAGCCCGCCTCGGAGACCAAAAGACCAGGCGGACACCACGATCGGCACCAGGACGAACACATTTGCCCCGCTGAGACCGAACAGCCGCTGCAGCATTGCGTAGCTGACCAGGAAGGCGGCGGTCGTCCCGAGGGTGGGAAGTGACCGGCGCACCCACCGAGCCTTGGAAAAACCAAGCCAGCGGCGTCGCAGGCTCCGAACTAGCTCCATGTACGCATACAACTCGCATGATCAGCGGCGCCACTGTCAAGCTCCGATCGACTGGCCATCGTCTCGGCGTCAAGCAAGAGGAGACCAGCTGCCCGTGGCTTGGGGCTTCGATCTTCCCGCAGTGCTGCCACCGCAGTCGATGAGTTCTATGCATCGGCGGTTGCGGATCGTCTTCTAAGCGCTCCCCGTATAGCTGCTCGGCGCCAGCGCGGATCTGAGCCCCTTCAGTGTCCGGTGACCTGCCCCCCGCATCGGAAACGTCAGGCCAACCTGCAGCACGAGTACGAGCAGAGCTTGCCGTGGAACCCGCGCTAGAGATGTGATCGCGAAGAACACAACCACCGGTATCTGGCCAGCCATACGCGTCGCGTAGTACGTCAAGAATTGGACCGCCTAACCGGGGTTGGCCGACTGACCAGTTAGCTTGACCCCAAATTGACCCCCGAGGGTCCGGATCACACCCTTACCAGCCGGGTCAGGTCGACGGGCCGGCCGCTTGCAAAGGCCTGGTTGGCGCCGATCCCGGGCAGGATGGCGTAGACGCCGTCAACGTAGCTCGGAGTGCGGTCCTTGGGCCCGAAGAGGTCCGCCAGCAGGCGGACGTCCGCGCCCGAGTGGCCCCCACCGGCGTCATCGATGGTCACCTCCTCGGGCGCCGCCCAGTGCGGCCGGACTGTGATCCGCACGCTCTCCTGGCCTAGCGCCGGCAGCGCCCGCAGGTCAGGCCGCTGGGGATCGTTCATGGCGCCGCTCACGTAGGAGCGCTCGACGACGTCCATCTCCAACCTCCCCCTGGTGCCGTTGAACGCCACCCGATAGCCCTCCCAGGGCGAGTACGAGTGCAGGTGGTAGCTCATGATGGCCCCCGTGTTGTAGCGGACCACCAGCGCCATGTCGTCCTCGATGCTGATGCCATCTGCGAAGACGCTGCGATCGCGCAGATAGCCGTCTTCCTGCTCGGCATCCAGGTAGAGGCCCTTGAGTGCCGGGTCCGCCTCGAGGTCCACCGCGAAGGGGTCGTTGCGGGCCAGCTCGCTTCCGTGCGCGCGCTCGTAGAAGCGGGTCTCGCCCCGGGCTTCTGCGTTCTCGCGGCCGTAGAATGCCAGCCGCCCAAATCCGAAAACGCTCTCCGGTCGCGCCTTCAGCCACCAGTTGACGAGGTCGAAGTGATGGCTCGCCTTGTGCACCATGAGGCCGCCCGAATTGCGCTTGTCGCGGTGCCAGCGTCGGTAGTAGTCGGCCCCGTGCTTGGTGTCCAGCAGCCACTCGAAATGCACCGACAGAACGTCCCCGACGACGCCCTTGTCGAGCAGCTCCTTGACGCGCGCGTTGCGCGGCGCGTAGCGATAGTTGAAGGCGACCGTGACGCGCCGGTCGGTCTCCTCGACGGCGTCGACGATCGCCTGGGCGCGCTGCGCATCGGTGGTCAGTGGCTTTTCCGTGATCACGTCGCAACCCTGCTGGACGGCCTGGATGATGTACCGGTGGTGGGTGCGGTCGACGGAGGTCACGATCACCGCGTCCACCTTCTGCTCCTTCAGCATCCGGACGAAGTCCTCGGGCTTGTAGGCAGGCATCTCGGCGGCTCCGTACTCGCGCTGGAAGAGCTGGTTGTACCAGCGCATGCGGGTCGAGTTGACATCGCAGAGTCCCACCAGCTCGCCGGCCGCCCGGTGCTCGCCCAGCAGGGCCGACGTGTACATGAGGGACCGGGAGCCGAGTCCGACAACCGCGTAACGCATCCCGAGGATCGAGGATACGGGAAGCGGTTCGTTGACGATGCGAGGGGTCGGGGCTACGCTACCGAGACCCGGTAACCGATTACCGAAATCGATTCCACATGCTGCAAGGAGGCGGGCTGGGATGCTCACACGAAGGGAGTTCACGGCGGCCGGGTTGGGCCTGGTGGCCGCGCCCGGCCTGGCGGCGCTGCTCGAGGCTTGCGGTGGCAGCAGCACCGGCGGCGGCCCCTCGCGCACGATCGGGCCGGAGGCTTCAGGGGGCACCGCCCAGATCGCCTGGTGGGGCGGCAACGACCGCGCCAAGCGCACCCAGCAGGTCATGGACCTGTTCACGGCCAAGTACCCGAAATGGAAGTTCGATTCCTCGTTCACCGGCTTTGGCGCCTACTGGGACAAGATCAACACCCAGGCGGCCGGCGGCGCGCTGCCCGACATCATCCAGATGGACATGCGCTACATCGGCCAGTTCACTGCGCGCAACCAGCTGCTTGACCTCTCCAAGTACGTGGGAGCCGAGCTCAATCTCAGCGACTACGACAAGGGGCAGCGCGAGCAGGGCACGATCGGGGGCAAGCTCTACGGAGTGTCGCTGGGCGGCAACATCCAGAGCCTGGTCTACAACGAGAACGTGATCAAGAACGCCGGCCTGCAGCCGCCGACCGGCAAGGAGAGCTGGGACGAGCTCCTCGCGTACGCGAAGAAGCTGCAGTCTGCGCTGCCGGCGGGAGTGGCGGCGATGGATGACAACAGCTGGGACATCACCCCCTTCGAGGTCTATATCCGCCAGCGCACCAAGAAGGAGCTCTACACCGCGGACGGCAAGGCGGTCTTCACCAAGGACGACGCCCTCGCCTGGTTCAACATGTGGGGCCAGTTCCGGGACTCCGGCGTCCTGGTCCCGGGACCGGTCGCCGCCTCCGAGAACCAGCAGGACACGCCGGACAACGCCACCTTGGTGACCGGCAAGGCGGCGATGCGGCTGCAGTGGTCGAACTTCATCGGCCAGTACCAGACGCTGCTCAAGAACCAGACCATCGGCGCGGTCCCCCACCCCGGGGGCGCCGCCACCGGCACCTACATCAAGGCGTCGCAGCTCTTCAGCGTCTCGGCCAAGACGCAGTACCCGCAGCTGGCGGCGGCCTTCATCAGCTTCTTCATCACCGACCCCCAGGCGGTGGCGATCCTCGCGCTCGACCGGGGTGTGCCGGGCTCGGCCAAGGCCCGCGAAACCCTGAAGCCGAACATGACTCCCCCCGATCTCGTGCAGCTCACGTTCGTCGGCGCCCAGGGCAACAATTCGCGGCCCAAGACGGTGCTCGACCCCACCGGTGCGGGCGAGGTCCAGAAGGCGATCGCGCGCAATGCGCTGTCGATCCCGCTCAGCAAGGTGAGCCCCGCGGCGGCGGCCGACAAGTTCATGTCGGAGGTGACCAAGGCACTGACGGCTTGAGCACGTTCCAGCCCCTCGCGGTGGCGCGCGCGCTGACGCGCGGGCGGGCGGGCGCCGGAAGAACCGAGGCGGCCCGCGAGAGCGCGGCCGCCTACGTCTTTCTGGCTCCGTGGCTGATCGGCCTGGTGGGCCTGACGCTGGGCCCGATGATCGCCTCGCTGGCGCTTTCCTTCACCCACTTCGACCTGCTCTCGGCGCCGCGCTGGGTCGGCCTCCATAACTACGAGCTCCTGCTCCAGGACGACCGTTACCTGAAGTCGGTGCGGGTGACCCTGACCTACGTGCTCCTGGAGGTGCCGTTGAAGCTGGCTTTCGCCATGCTCCTGGCGGTGCTGCTCAACCGCGGTCTTGCCGCAGTCGGGCTCTACCGCGCGCTCTTCTACGTCCCGTCGCTACTCGGTGGCAGCGCCGCCATCGCCATCCTCTGGCGGCAGATCTTCAGCTACAACGGGATGCTCAACCTGGTCCTCAACACCGCCGGCTGGCAGAACCCCCCGGCCTGGCTGCAGGACCCGGGCTACGCGCTGTACACCCTGGTGCTGTTGGGTATCTGGCAGTTCGGGTCGCCGATGGTGATCTTCCTCGCCGGCTTGCGCCAGATCCCGCGCGAGCTTTACGAGGCGGCGAAGGTGGATGGCGCGCGCGCGCTGTCGCAGTTCCTGCGCATCACGCTGCCGCTGCTGACGCCGCTGATCCTCTTCAACTTCATCCTGCAGATGGTCTACGCGTTCCAGACCTTCACGCCCGCCTTCCTGGTGAGTGGTGGGAGTGGCGGACCGGTGGACAGCACCCTCTTCTACACCCTCTACCTGTACAGCGAGGCGTTCGGCAACCTGCGCATGGGCTACGGAGCCGCGATGGCCTGGATATTGCTGATCGTCATCGCCGCCGTGACCGCCGTCATCTTCTGGAGCCAGCGCTACTGGGTCTTCTACATGGAGGCGGAAAGGTGACCCGAATTCGCCTCTCGCCGCTGCGCCTGCTCCTCCACCTGGGCATCGTCGCGGCGCTGCTGGTGGTGCTTTACCCGCTGCTCTGGATGCTGTCCGCGTCCTTCAAGACGGGGCCCGACATCTTCCACAGCGTGTCGCTGATACCGCCGGAGCCGACGCTCGACAACTATGTCAGCGGATGGACCGCGCTCCGGGAGCCGTTCGCCGTCTTCTTCTTCAACTCGGTCGTGCTCTGCGCGGTGGCCGTGACCGGCAACGTCATCTCCTGCACGCTGGCCGCGTTCGCGTTCGCGCGGCTCAACTTCCCGGGCAAGCGCATCCTCTTCGCGGTGATGTTGGGCACGATCATGCTGCCCTTCCACGCCACCATCGTCCCGCAGTTCGTGCTCTTCCAGCGACTGGGCTGGGTGGGGACGATCCTTCCCATCGTGACGCCCAAGTTCCTGGCCGTGGACGCGTTCTTCGTGTTCCTGCTCGTGCAGTTCATTCGCAGCATCCCGACCTCGCTCGACGACGCCGCCAGAATCGACGGCTGCGGACCGTTCCGGCTCTTCCTGCACGTCATCCTGCCACTGCTCACGCCGGCGCTGGCGACCACGGCGATCTTCACCTTCATCTTCACGTGGA
>WNGE01002142.1_pt1 | contig 29275 bp, 27 predicted proteins | sample 5400651 | NCBI WGS metagenome assembly WNGE01 (sample SAMN13153370, study PRJNA577476) | soil metagenome | isolation source: 60 cm soil or saprolite under grassland replicate 2 | place: USA:California | collected 2016-06-15
CCCCACTGCCCGACCTCTTTGAGTGTGTCCGACGTCGGCACGGCGGCCACCGCGCCGACGCCCGCGCGAGCACGCGCAATCACGGCGTCGATCGTGTCGCGACTGACGAAGGGGCGCGCGGCGTCGTGCACGAGAATGATCGCGCTGTCGGCGGGGAGCGCGTCCAGGCCCGCGCGCACCGAATCGGCGCGCTGCGCACCGCCCGGCACCAGCCGCAGCCGATCGCCGCGCAGCTTGCCGAGCCATTCGGGCGGACGCTCGGCGTACCCGGGCGGCAGAGCCACGATCACCTGGCGCACTGCGGGGTGTCCGGTAAACGGACGCAGCGCGCGAAGCAGCATCGGCACGCCAAGGATGGGGCGAAACTGCTTCGGCTCGCCGGGCCCCGCCCGCACGCCCGCCCCCGCTGCGACGACGACCACGCCGACGTCAGGCTGCAAGTCGGCGGGCGAGCTCACCGATTCCCTCCAGCCCGATCACCTCGAGATCTTTACTCCCTTTCGAACGACTCGATAAAAACACCCTGCGAAAGCCCTGGCGCGCCGCCTCGGCGAGACGCCGTTCGACGCCGGCGACCGGCCGGATCTCACCACCCAGTCCCACCTCGCCCAGGAACAGCGCGTCCGCGGGCACGGGACGATCGTGCACCGTGGACACCAGGGCGGCAAGGACGGCAAGGTCGGTCGAGGGTTCGATGAGGCGAACGCCGCCCGTGACGTTGACGAAGACGTCGAGATTCCCGAACGGCAAGCCGCCGCGGCGCTCCAGCACGGCGAGCAGCAGGGCCAGGCGCCGATGATCGAGGCCGGTCGCCACGCGTTGCGGCGTCCCGAAGCCCGCCTTCGACGCGAGCGCCTGGATCTCGACGAGTATGGGGCGCGTGCCTTCCATCAGCGCGGTGACGGCGGAGCCGGACGCGCCGCTGCTGCGGCCGGAGAGGAATGCCGCCGCGGGGTTCGCGACGGGCTCGAGCCCCGCGCCCGTCATCCGAAAGACGCCGATCTCATCGACCGAACCGAAGCGGTTTTTCACCGCGCGCAGGATGCGATGATCGAGCGTCGTTTCGCCCTCGAAGTACAGCACCGTGTCGACGATGTGCTCGAGCGTCTTGGGCCCCGCGATTCCTCCACCCTTCGTCACGTGCCCGACGAGCAGGACGGCGGGCCCCCCCCCCGATTCTTTCGCGAAGCGCATCAGCCGGGCGGCGCATTCGCGCACCTGGCCGACGTTCCCGGGCGCGCCCTCGAGCGCTTCGGTGTACGTGGTCTGCACCGAATCGAGCAGTACGACGCTCGACTTGAGCTCGGTGGCATAATGCAGAATCGCTTCGAGGCGCGTTTCGCCGAGCACGTGGATGCCGCCGGCGTCCTCGGCGAGGCGATCGGCACGCAGGCGCAGCTGATCGGGCGATTCCTCGCCGGAGACGTAGAGCGTGGCGACGCCCTGGCTCTCGAGTCGCGCGGCGCACTGCATGAGCAGGGTCGACTTGCCGATGCCGGGCTCGCCGCCGACGAGCGTGACGGAGCCTGGAACGATCCCGCCGCCGAGCACGAAGTCGAACTCGGCGAGGCCGGTGCGCCAGCGCTCGACGGCTGCCCCCGCAACGGCGGATAGCCGGATGGGCGGATGGCCGGATGGAGCTTTGCGATCCGCCGATCCGCCGATCCGCCCAACCGGCTCTTCGACCAATGAGTTCCAGGCGCCACACGCATCACACTTCCCGCCCCACTTCGGCTGGTCCGCGCCGCATTCGGTGCAGCGAAACACGGACTTGCCCTTAGACACCGACCGGAGCCTCGCGGGCGGTGTAGTTGTCGAAGCGGGTGAATTCCTTCTTGAAGTGCAGCTTCACCGTCCCCGTCGGGCCATTGCGCTGCTTTCCGACGATCACTTCGGCGAGGCCCTCGATGCTCTCGTTCGTCTTGGGGTCGACCGGCCCGTCGTAGAACTCCTGCCGGTAGATGAAGCAGACGACATCGGCGTCCTGCTCGATGGCGCCCGACTCGCGGAGGTCGGAAAGCTGCGGGCGGCGATGCTCCCCGCCGCGCTGCTCGGGCGCCCGGGACAGCTGCGAGATCGCGACGACCGGAACGTCGAGCTCTTTGGCGAGCGCCTTGAGCGACCGCGAGATGTAGGAGATCTCCTGCTGGCGATTCTCGACGTCGCCTGGGCCCGACATCAGCTGCAAATAGTCCACGATCACGAGCGCAATGTCGTGCTCGGCCTTCAACCGGCGTGCCTTCGAGCGCATCGCGAGCGGCGTGAGCGCGGCGGAATCGTCAATCCAGATCGGGGCCGTGCCGAGCAAGCCCGCCGCGCGGGCCAGCTTGGGATAATCGTCGTCGCGCAACTGCCCGCGGCGCAGCCGCTGAGCGTCGACCAGGCCCTCGGAGCAGAGCAGCCGCTGCACGAGCTGGTCCTTGGACATTTCCAGCGAGAAGAACGCGATGGCGGTGTTGTGCTCGATCGCCGCGTGCTGCACGATGTTCAGCGCCAGCGCCGTCTTTCCCATCGATGGGCGCGCGGCGATGATGACCAGATCGGAGCGCTGGAAACCCGCGGTATAGCGATCGAGATCCACGAAGCCGCTGGGGACCCCGGTCAACGCGCCCGCGCCCGCCTGGACCTGCTCGATCCGCTCCATCGTCGGCCAGATCAGCTCCTTGATCCGAATGAACTCTTCGGCACGGCGGAATTGCGCCACCTGGAACACCCGGTGCTCGGCGTTGTCGAGCACCTCGCCCGCCGTGCCGTGGCCTTCGTAGACGTCCTGGATGATCCCGGTCGCCGCTTCCACGAGGCGGCGCAGCACGGCCTTGTCCCGCACGATCTTGGCGTGGTGGTCGACGTTCGCGGCGGTGGGGACTACGTCGATCAGCGCCGCGATGTACTCCATCCCGCCGGCCCGATCGAGGTCGCCGCGCCGGCTCAGCTCGTCGCGCAGCGTCACGGGATCGATCACGTCGCCGCGTTCGGTCAGCGACATCATCGACCGGAACAGGAGACGGTGGCCTTCGCGATAGAACATGCTGTCGTCCAGGATCTCGGCGGCCTTGAGCGCCGCGTCCTGGTCGAGCATCATCGCGCCTAAGACGGCTTGCTCGGCCTCGTTACTCCAGGGCGTCTGCCGGCCGGCGTATGGCTCAGTCGTCGAGGAGGCGGGCGGCGATACGGACGTCATCCCAGGTTGGTCTCTTCCAGTTGGGGTTGCGCAGCAGCGCGGCCGGATGGTAGGTCACGACCACGGGGATGCCGCGGAAGCGGTGCACCTGATTCCGGAGCGCGCCTAACGATTGTTTGGTGCTGAGCAGGCTCTGCGCCGCCGTCCCGCCCATCGCCAGAATGACTGTCGGCTTGACCAGCTCGATCTGGCGGTAGAGGTACGGCAGGCACGCCGCGATTTCGTCGTATTGCGGCAGGCGGTTCTCGGGCGGCCGGCATTTCACGACGTTGCAGATGAACACCTGCTCGCGCGGCAGCTTGATGGCCTCGAGGATCTTCGTGAGCAGCTCCCCGGCCCTGCCGACGAACGGGCGCCCCGTCTCGTCTTCGGTGCGTCCGGGACCTTCCCCGATGACGACGAGGCGGGCGGTGGCGGATCCTTCGCCCGGCACGGTGTTGGTGCGGCCCTCGCACAGCTTGCACTTGCGACAGGCCGCGATGAGCGTCGCGACGTCCTGGAGGCTTGCCGCCCGCTGGATTGGATCGGAGGCGAAGAGATCGACCGACGGTGGCTCGAAGGAGATGCCCGCCGGAGGCGCGTCGGGATGCGTCGATGCAGGAGCGGATTGTTCGCTTCTCGCATCCCGCATCTCGCTTCTCGGCTTCTCGGTGAGAATCACCGAGTCTCCGCCGAGTAGCCGTTGCTGTTCTAAGTAAGCAGCTGCCAGAGCCCGCGCGTCAGTCAAAGCGCTTCTTCCACCACGTCGAGGATTCGTTCGGCCACGTCGCGCTTGGGCAGCAACGGCAAGTCGACTTGCGTACCGTTGCGTCCCAGAATCGTCACGCGATTGGTCGTGACCTCGAATCCGGCGCCGGGCTCAGTGGCGTCATTCAGGATCACGAAATCGAGCGCCTTATTCTGCATCTTGGAACGCGCGTTGGCGAGTCCGTTTCCCGTCTCGAGCGCGAACCCGACCACGATGATGCGCTTGGGGCGCTTGAGGCTGCCGAGGATGTCGGGCGTCGCTTCCAGCTCCACGGTCAATGGGCCGTTCGCGCGGGTGCGCTTCTTCGCCGCCGGGCTCTTGGGCCGGTAATCGGCCGGCGCCGCACTCATGATCAGGGCGTCCGCAGTGGTGACCACGCTCTGCAACGCGCGCTGCATCTCTTCGGTCGTCTCCACGTGCGTGGTCGCGAGACCGGGGGGCGGCGAGAGCTCGGTCGGGCCCGTGATCAGCAGGACGTCGGCACCCCGCTGCTGCGCCGCTGCGGCGAGCGCGTAGCCCATCCGGCCGCTCGACGGATTCGTGATGACGCGCACGGGGTCGAGATGCTCGCGCGTCGGGCCGGCGGTCACGACCACCCGCTTCCCCGACCATTTGCTCTTGTGCGGATCGCCGAGCAGGCGCTCGGCCGCGGCGAAGATCGCCTCGGGCTCGCTCATCCGGCCGGGCCGCTCGCTCGGCCCCTCGGCGAGCGCGCCGACGTCCGGGCCGATGAATTGCCAGCCGCGCTGGGTGAGGGCCGTGATGTTGGCCGTGGTCGCCGGATTGGCATACATCGCGTCGTTCATCGCCGGTGCGGCGAGCACCGGGCGATCGGTGCGCGCCAGCAGCAGCGCCGTGAGCAGGTCGTCCGCCATCCCCATCGCCGCGCGCGCGAGCAGATGGGCGGTGGCGGGAGCGATGATGACGAGATCGGGATCCTTCGCGAGATCGATGTGCGCGAGCGCCCGGCCCCCCCCCCCCCCCCCCCCCCCGGTCAGCCGGCGCGCCAGGATACAGCTCTTGTAGCAGGCGATTCCGCCCGACACGCCCAACACGACGTGACGGCCGGGCAACGGCATCAGGCTTCCTGCTGGCGCCGCCGCCGGACCAGGCGGTACTTCAGGCCGCCGCGCACCAGCTCGTCGAACGCGCGCGTGGTGAGCTTCTCTTCCCAGTCGACCGACCGGTCGCGCGGGAAATCATTCACGTAGCGCGCGAACTTGGCGGCCACGAGCACGCCCAGGTACTTGTTCTGTGTCTGGCCTGCGACTTCTGCCGGTGTCACGATCCGCATGGTTCAGCCTTTCTGTTGGTGCCGTTCATCATATAGACGCTGGGCCTCGTCCTGCAGGCCACGTCCGTAATTGGTGATCCACTCGAAGTCCTTCTTCTCGCGCGTCCTGCCGCGCGTGTCGTCCGCGATGGCGACAACTTGCTGCACCGCCGTCTTCAAGTCGTCGTTGCGGATCCAGCGATCGAACAGGGTCGACTGCTGCAGCTCGTGCTCCGCCCGCTCCAGCCGCCACCGGATCTGCTCGATCGACTCGCTCTTGCGCGAGCGCAACCGCTCCAGCAACACCTTCGGGTCGCTCGGCAAAATGAAGATCGAGACCGAGCGCGGCGCCGGATACTGCTCGCGCACCTGCCGTGCCCCTTCTACCTCGATGTCGAGGAGCACGTGCTTCCCTGACTGCAATACCTTCTCCACCTCGACCTTCGGGGTGCCGTACAGCTCCCCACCGTACTTTGCGTACTCGAGAAACTGCCCGGCGCCCACGCCCTCGAGAAAGTCCGTCTGGGTCTTGAAATGATAATCGACCCCGTCCCGCTCATCCGGCCGCGGCCGCCGCGTCGTCGCCGATACGGAGAAGCCGAATCGATCCGGATGTTGCTCGCGCACGGCCTTCGCGATCGTCGTCTTGCCGCCACCCGATGGTGCGGACAGGACGACTATGCGGGGCCCCCCCGTCACTCCAGGTTCTCCAGCTGCTCCCGAAACTTCTCGAGGTCGCCCTTCATCGCGATCACCGTGTGCGTGATGCGGGCGTCGTTCGCCTTGGAGCCCATCGTATTCACCTCGCGCAGCAGCTCCTGCGCCAGGAACCCGAGCTGCTTCCCCACCGCCTGGTCCGACGCCAGCGCCGCGCGAGCCGCCGCCACGTGCGACCGAAACCGCACCAGCTCCTCCGTGATGTCCAGGCGGTCCGCCAGCAGCGCGATCTCGAGCGCGAGCCGTTGCGCGTCGATCGTGGCGCCTCCGGTCAGCTCCGCCACGGCCTGCTTCAACCGCTCGTGCTCCGCCGTGAGACGCGCCGGCGCCTGCTCTTCGATCGTGCGCGCCGCCGCCTCGAGCGCGGCGAGCCGGGCGTTGAGCTCGGCCGCGAGGGCCTGGCCTTCCCGCTCACGCATCGCGACGACGTCCCGCGCCGCGCGCTCGACCACCGGCTGCACGTCCGACCACTGGACGGGCGGCTCGCTGCCCGCGCCACCGTTCGTTGCCGTCAGGACGTCGGGATGCCTGGCGACGAAGGCCAGGTCGACGCTGCCTTTCAGCTTCAGCTTCTTCTTGAGCTGCTGGGCGGCCGCCACGACCTGCTTGGCACGCGACAGATCGACGGTGACCTCCCGCGCGGCCGCCGGCCCTTCGATCCAGCGTGCCGTCACGGCGACGTGACCACGCTCGAGCAGCTGGCGCAGCCGCTCGCGCATCTCGATCTCGACGCCGCCGAGCTCCGCCGGCAGCTTCAGCTGCGCGTTGAAATAGCGGTGATTGACGGTGCGGATCTCGATGCGCAGCCGTCCGCTTGACACCCGATCTTCGGCCGAACCGAAGCCTGTCATACTGCGTGGCACAGGGTCTTAAATGTAGTCCCGGCCGCCAGCCCTAGTTAGTGAAGAACCAGCGGGCGCCGTATTCCTGGATGCTCTTGGGATAACCCAGGCCCTCCACGTAGCTCGACCGCATGATATTGACGTTCTGCACGCTCCAGAACAGCGTCACGCCGGCGAGCTGCATCTCGATGTTCGTCTCGACGAAGCTCGCGCCCGCCATCGTGCGCTGCGTCGCTCCCTGGCGGCCCCCGAGGCCCCAGCGGCTCCAGGACTCCATCGCGATCTCACCGCGCAACGCGAAGATGCCGCTTTTGAAGACGCGCCAGAACTTCGAGTAGAACGCGGCCGACACGCGCCCGTGCCGCGGCGGCTCGAAATCACCGCCGCCCACCACCGGATCGAAATACCATCCGGAGAGTGCCAGCCCGGGGACGACGGTGACGCGGGCGCGCGCGGCGATGAACCCGGTGAGCGGCGTGGGATTCAGCGAGTCCACGGTTTGAATGCCCTTGGCGAATCCCAGCGGGGCGAACGGGTCACGCCGGCCACGGCCCACCTCGATGGTGAACCGGCGATTCTCGAGACGCAGCCAGCCGGCCATGTCGCGCGCGGTATGCGTCTGGTCGGTCGTCACGAACACCGCCTGGACGTCCTTCTGCCAGGTGACCTCGGCGCGCGCGGACAATCCCAGCGGCAGGGCGAGCCCGGTGGTGCCATAGACCTGCACCCCTTCGCGCTGGGCGCTGTAGAGCCCCTGCCGAAACGCGCCGGCGATGGTAAACGGACGAATCGGTCTCCACCCGCCGCGTGCCTCGAACTGTTGCGGCAGCCCGCCGGCGCCGAACCGGGCCGTCCCGGCGAGCGTGAGCGTGGGCCACACGCGGCTCAATTCGACGATGGCCGTCGAAACGGTGCGTGGCGCGATGGCGGTGTCGTGACTGACGGCACTTGTCGCGACGGTCGTCGTCAGCCGCCACCCGAGGCCATCGTCGCGATCGGCGACGAACAACCGCAGGATGCGGTCGCGCCGCTCCTGGCGCCAGGCATCCACGTTGGGACCCGCGTTGCGGTGCCAGCTCGACGCGGCGAGCTGAAATGACGCTCCCATCCGTCCCCCTGGCGGGACGTAATCCGCCTTGAGCCACAGGTCGCTGGTCCCGAACGACGTCGATGAGCTGTTACTCGGACCCTGGCCGATGCTGCTCCAATCCGCGAGCAGCGCGACGCCGAAGCCCGATCGCGTACGGATCGAGTATCCGGCGCGATAATCGGCGACGTCCTGCTGGCCGGTGACGACGCCGACTTGCGTGCGCGGTGTGGTCGAGCGGTGCCGGGCCGTGACGAGGTACACCTGTAGCGTCGCGGGCAGTACGATCACATCCACGCGCTCGATCGGGGCGAGCGGGATCCGAGCGGGATCGAGGTAGACCGAATCGCGACCCAGCGGCGCGATGGGGACGCCGTCCCAGTAGATCTCGAGCGATGCGGCACCGCGCCCGCCGTACAGTACGATTTCCGCCTGGCCGTACCACCCGCCCCGGGCGACGTAGACACCGGGGATGTGGATGAGCAGATCGCTCAGCGTTCGGGTGCTCGATAACAGGATCGAGTCGACCGTGAACGTATAGCGGGCGCCCGCGGGGAGTGGACCGGGAGCAATCGCGGCCGGCATCGTGGGGAGCAGCATCGCGGCCGTGTCGGGTTTCGTCGTGTCGGCAGCCACGGTCGTGTCGCGCCTGGTCGAATCGACCTGGGCGGCCAGCGCCGCGGGCAGGCAGACCAGGGCGATCAGCCCCGCCCCCCTCCGGATCAGGTGCCGGCGCGTTTTAGCAGGAATTCCGTGAATAGCCGAACACCGATGGCCGTGGGACCCTTCGCGTGGCTCGCGCCTTCCCCTTCGAGGTAGGCGGTCCCGGCGATGTCCAGATGGACCCAGGGGAAGCCGTCCACGAATTCGCGCAGGAACCACGCGCCGGCAATCGTGCCGGCCGCGCGCCCGCCGGAATTCTTGACGTCGGCAACGTCGGATTTCAGCAGGTCGCGATAGTCGTCCCACAGCGGCAACGGCCAGCAGCGCTCACCGGCGCGCTCGCCCGCGTCCCGCACTTCGGCGAGCAGCGCCTCATCGTTGCCGAGCATGCCGATGGCGTGATGCCCGAGTGCGACGACGACCGCGCCGGTGAGCGTGGCGGCATCGATTGCCGCGGCCGGTTTGAAGCGCCGCGCGTACGAGAGCGCGTCGCAGAGAATGAGGCGGCCTTCCGCGTCGGTGTTGATGATCTCGATCGTCTTGCCGAGATGGCTCTTCACGACATCGCCGGGTTTGATCGCCGTACCGGAAGGAAGATTCTCCGTCGCCGGAATCAGCCCCACCACGTTGATCTTCGGTTTGAGGCGCCCCAACGCCTCGAAGGTGCCAAGCACCGCCGTGGCGCCGGACTTGTCGAACTTCATGTCCTCCATGTTCAACGCGGGCTTGATTGAGATGCCGCCCGAATCGAACGTGACCCCTTTGCCGATCAACACCACGGGAGCACCCGATCCACCCGCGTACTCCATCACGATGAACCGCGGTTCTTCGGCACTCCCCTGCGCGACGGCCAGGAGGGCACCCATCCCTTCCTTCTTTATCTGCGCCTTGTCCAGGATGGTGACTTTGAAGCCGTGCGCCGCCGCCAGCTTCTTCGCCTGCTCGGCGAGGTAACTCGGGGTGGCCACGTTGCCCGGCTGCATCTGGAGGTTGCGGGTAAGCAAGTATCCGGCCGCGACCGCGTCGCCGATGCGGCGCCCAGCCTCCGCTTCTTCCTTGTCCGCTGGTTCGACCACCAGCTCGAGGGACTCGACCTCGGGCTTCGGGTCCTCCGGCTGTTTCTTGAGCTCGGTGAACTGCCAGCCACCCTGCGCGGCGCCTTCGATCACCACCTGCGCCAGCTCGGCAGCGCCCAACCCGCCGCGCGCTTCCTTCGCGACCGCCAGCGCGAACGCCTTGGTGCCGAGGCCGCGCGCGCGCTTGGCCGCAATCGCCGCCGCCCGACGCACCGAGCTGCGCGTGACCTCGGCGGGCTTGCCGACGCCGACCAGCAGGATGCGCTGCGCTTTGCCGCCGCCGTAGACGAGCAGGGTCTCGTCCTTCTTTCCTTTATAGTCGCCGCTGGCGATGGCGCGCTCGAGGCTCCCCTCCTTGATCGGCGCAGATGCTCCCTGCGCTATGACGATCACGAGCAATGGCGCTTCCAGGTTGGAAAGCGAGTGGGTCGAGATCAGAGTCTTCATGCCAGGTGCTCGATGATCGCGTCGGCAAACGCCGAGGTCGAGACTTCGGTCGCACCGGGCAGCTGACGCGCGAGGTCATAGGTGACGCGCTGCGACGCGATCGCGCCTTCGAGCCCGCGGACAATTGCGCGGGCCACGTCGTCCCATCCCAGCTCTTCGAACATCATCACGCCGGACAGGATCACGCTGCTCGGATTGACTTTGTCCTGTCCCGCGTACTTGGGAGCGGTCCCATGCGTGGCTTCGTACACCGCAAATCCGTCGCCTACATTGCCCCCCGGGGCGAGCCCCAGACCGCCCACCTGGGCCGCCGCGGCGTCCGACAGGTAATCGCCGTTCAGGTTCGGCGCCGCGATCACCGAGTACTCGTCCGGACGCAGCACGAGCTGCTGGAACATCGCGTCGGCGATGCGGTCCTTGATCACGACCTTGCTCACGTCCTCTTTGCGCTTGGCGCCTTCCGCCTCCGTCACCGTCTGCTCGCTGAAGCGCTCCTTCGCGACCTCGTAGCCCCAGTCGCGGAAGCCCCCTTCGGTGAACTTCATGATGTTGCCTTTGTGGACCAGCGTGACGGAGGGGCGCTTGCGTTTGATGGCGTATTGTATCGCCTTCACGATGAGCCGCTGGGAGCCGAATTTGGACATCGGTTTCACGCCGATGGCGCTGCCGTCGCGGATCTTCGCCCCAAAGCGACTGGTGAGGAACTCGATCACGGCGTCGGCTTCCGCGCTGCCGGCTTTGTATTCGATACCCGCATACACGTCTTCGATATTCTCGCGAAAGATCACGACGTCGAGCTTGCGCGGTTCTTTCACGGGCGCAGGCACGCCGGCGAAGTAGCGCACCGGGCGGATGCAGGCGTACAGATCGAGGATCTGCCGCAGCGCGACGTTCAACGAGCGGATCCCGCCACCTACCGGCGTCGTGAGCGGCCCCTTGATCGCCACCCGGTGCTCGCGGATCACGCCGAGCGTCTCTTCGGGCAGCCAGCTGCCGCTCTGATTGAACGCTTTTTCTCCCGCCAGGACCTCGCGCCAGACGATACTGCGCTTGCCGCCCGACGTGCGCGCGACTGCGGCGTCGAACACCTTGGACGCGGCCCGCCAAATGTCCGGGCCCGTGCCGTCACCTTCGATGAACGGGATGATGGGGTGGTCGGGCACGATCCAATGCCCGTCCCGAAAGTCGATTTTTGCACCGACGGTCCCGCCGCGGCGGCCTTCGACCTGTGTTGGCATGGCCCCCATCTTACCACAAAAAGGTGACCTGGCGGAACGGCTTAGGGCTGTACGGGTAATGGCAAAGTATGCGACTATCTAACTCCAATATCATGCGCGCGCTGATCACCCTCGCGATCGGCGGTTGCAATACCGGTTCGCTTTTGACCGGCATCTCCGGGAACGGGGGCGGGGGTGGCGGCGGCGGGGGGGGCAGCACGCCTCCCGTGCTGTCCTTCTTCGTGCAACCCAATACAGCGAACGTCGGTCAGGCCATCTCGCCGCCGGTGGAGGTCCTCGCCCGCGATTCGCTCGGCAATCCCGATTCGGCATTCACCGGCTCGATCACGGTAAGCCTGGCGTCCAACTCCACGGGCGCGTCGCTGAGCGGCGCGACGGCGAGGAGACCTGTAAACGGCATCGCGACCTTCGGGAGCATGGCCGTCAACAAGGCGGGGACCTACACGCTCCAGGCGAGCGCCAGCGGCGCCGCCACCGTGACGAGTTCGGCCTTTTCGATTACGACCGTTACGGAACCATAACGCTGGAAACCGGTCTGTTAGTAGGGGCGCAGCATGCTGCGCCCCTACTGTTTTTCTACGATCTCACAACCGGTAGCCGGCCAACGTCCCGGGCGCCGTCCGCAGGAACAGCATTCCCGCAATATCGTCCACCGCATAGACGGGCTCGCGCTCCTTCCCCAGATCGACGCGCCCCCGCGGCTGCGCGTTGTCCTTGTCGATCTGCAGCAGCACGTTGCCGTTCCCATCGGGTGAGCGCGTCAGCATGAATACCGACGTCGGCGTGGCGAGCGAGGCCTTGAAGCGTTTTGACGCGAGCGACGCTGCCTGGCTCGAGTATCCCTGCAGCTGGGCCCCGCCCTGGGTGTAGGCCGCCGCAAGCTGTCCCGTGATCCGTTTCGCGGTCGTGTCGGTCGCCTGCCGTGAGGCTTGCGCGAACGCGTCGCCGTACGACGAGGCGGCGGCGCCGTAGAGACCGGCGCGGATGGAGTTGATCCGGTAGAGGGCGCGCAACAGGCCGGGGAGCTGCGGTGCGGGATAATAGGCTTGCTGCTTGATCTGCCCGTCGCGTCCGAGCACGACGAGGTTTTGCGACGCGATGAGCGCGATCCCCGCGGGACGGATCTCCAGCGTGGTCGGATCTTCGTTGCCTTGCAGCTTGATCTCGGGGCTCAGCGCGCGATACGTGCCGTCCTGGCGATCGACCGAATACAGCCTGTGATCGCGGCTGGTAAAGATGTACAGCGTGCGCCCATCCACGCCGTGCAGCAGCGCCGCCGATTTCGTGCCCTCGATGGCATCCTTGTACTTCGGCTCGCCGCGCGTCAGATCGATGACGTTGACTTCGCCGTTGGTGGCCGCGTCGGAGCGCGAGACGTAGAGCAGCCCGGCGGGCGTCAGCTCCGCGTACGCGAGCTGCCCCTTGATCTTCACGTCTTTGGGAAGCCGCACGGTCGCCGTGGCGACGTCGAGCACATTCACGAACGTGCGCGACTCGGCATCCACGGCGAGCACCGCGGATCCACCGGTGATGATGGCATTCGTGACGGTGCCGCGCATGCGCAGCGGCTTGGCGGCGATCGTCGTGCCGTCCTCATAGCGCGCGACGTTCAGCCCCGTCCGCCCCACGCCGCTCATGTCCGTCTCCTGGCTCGCGGGGGGCGATTCCGGGAGGATGATGATCCCGCTCGGATGCTCCACGATGTCGTGCACCCAACCGCCGATGATCGAGGGCTTGGCCCACAGGGCCCGGCCGTCAGCGAGGGCGTACGCCATGAGCCGGTTGTCGAACCCCACGTACATGCGATCGGGTCGCCCGAGCGACGGAAAGAGCCGCACGTGATCCGCGAGGTGCCCCGCGCGGATCACGGGCAGGGTCGCGGACCACCGCACCGCGCCCGTGCGGGCGTCGAGCGCCCGGAGGCCCAGCAGCGTGTGGACCACGATGATCTCAGGACCTGCCTGCAGGATTTCCAGCTCGGTGGCGCCGGCCACCGCTCGCGTGAGGCCCTGCATCAACCCGGCCAACCCCCGCTTTGCCGGCCCGCTTTGCTGGAAGAGCGATTCGCTCGCCCAGCGCTGCGCCCCGCTCGTGAGATCGTACAGTGCGACGACCGGGGGCCCGGACGCGCGCCGCCCGTGGACGAGTAGCGTGCCGCTCTGCGGCAGCACGCGGCGCGTGACGACCTGCGTCAGGTTCAGGCGTCGCGAATCGAACAGAACGGTGCCCGTGACCGGATCGAAGATCATCGAGAGACCGGGCTTCGCCGCTTCCATCAGCAGTGATCCCTCGACCATGCGGACACTGTCGACCGGCAGGCCGCCCAGCTCGGGCTTCTGCCAGGCGATCTGGCCCCGCTCGATGTCGACGCCGGCCAGGGCCCCGTCGGTCGAGACGAGGAGCGCGCCGGCGGGGGTGACTTGCTGCCAGCGGATGTCGCCACTGAAGCGCACGGTCCACGCAGGAGCCGCGCCGACTACGGGTGCTTGGGCAGTGACGGCCTGCAACAGGACGAGGAGCGACGCGAATGCCATGGGGCCTCCTGGGGGAGGCACCATATCCCCCCATGGCGGGCCGCCGCGCAAGTGTCTAGGGCACCGGCACAGGGCGGCGAAAGCGAACCTCTAGCGTGCGCTGCGTTTCGATGCGAGGGCCCTGGCCGAAGCGATAGGTCGTGATGGCGGTGAGCGAGTCCTGCAACGCAATGCCGAGGGTAACGTTACGAAAGCGCGTTCGGAATCGCACCTCGAGGACGTTCGTCAGGGCGGATCGCTCCGGTCGCGTCAGCGTGGTCTCGGTGAAGCGTAATCGATACGTGATCGAGTCGAGGTATGCCGCGCCCGCGATGTCGGCTGTGGGAATGCGCGTCGCCGGCTCGAAGTCAATGCGCACCAGCGTCTCTCCTCCCATCGTGTCACGTCCTGCGAGCCGGAAGCAGTGATTCGCGACGAAGCTGGGGTTGCCCAGGTCCTCCAGATCGGCGCTATGGATCAGGAGCACATCGTCGCCCCAGGGACCCCAGCCGCGCTCGACGACGCGGCCGCCCGCATACGGGTGCTCGCGGTTGTCGCTGCTGGAGAGCCACATCCGCTTCGTCATTGGCCGTCCCGTGTCCCCGCGCTGATTCACGTAGCGCACGGTTTGCTCGAGCTGGTAGCGGAACGGGTAGGAGTCGGCGAGCAGCTCGAAGCGGCGTGCGTTTTCCTGGAGCTGATCGAAGACGGCCCGCAACGCGGTATCGCTCGAATCGGGCGGTCCGGGGTTGGTGCACTGCGTAGCAGCGATCGTGACGGGTGGCAGCTCGATCGCGAGGTGGCGTAGTCGGAGCACCAAGGTAGTCGCGCTGTCTGCGCGGACGACGATGGGCGTGTCGAGTGGCGCGTAGCCGATCTGGCGCACACTGAGCACGTAATTCCCCGCTACAATGTCCGGGAATGCAAACGTACCAGTCGCGTTCGTAAATCGCTTGCTCGACGAGGGGATCAGACTGACGATGCTGAAGCCGAGGGGCTGACCGGTTTCGGCGCCGACGACCGTGCCGCGCAGGGCGGGCCCTGGTGCAGCCACGAGCTGAGCAGCGGTAGGCAACAGCAGAAACGTCATCGCCTAGGGATAGGGCGGCACGGTCATGACGGCGTAATTCTGGGTGGCGCGCCAATCGAGCAGTTGTATCAATGCGGGACACGGGCGACTGGTCCCGGTGCACAACCTGCCGTCGAACGTCATGAGGGCTTTCCAGCGGCCGCGGGAGGTGCTGAATTCGGCGATGCCCCGGGGCTGCGCCTCACTCACACCGTGGGGATCCATCCGCACCTTTCTCGTGCGCGCCCATTGCTGCTGCATCACGCTCAGCTCCTTGTCGAATATCAGATCCCGTCCCGTTCCGTACTCCGACTTGTCCGGCGCGAACGACAGATACAGCACTCGGCCGTCGGGACCCGCGAGCGCTTCGAGTCGACCCCAGATCCAGCTCGTGTGGCGTTCGCAGCGGCGGACGCCCGAGCCCAGGTCTTCGCACTTTCCCCAAGGGACATTGTCCTGCCTGAGGAGGAACTGCTCGACGCTGTCGAGCTGCATACCCGGGCGCATTCCCCACAGGAAGAAGGGCGATAGAGCCGCCTTGTCGGGGTCGGAACAGGCGAGCAGCAGCGCGGCAATTCCGAGGACGCCAACCGTGCGGGCGAGCATGGTCACCTCCGCGGCGCGGGAGTGGGATACGATGCCCGAGGAGAGAGTCGAACTCTCATGGGGTTGCCCCCGACGGATTTTGAGTCCGTTGCGTCTGCCATTTCGCCACTCGGGCCGGTCTCAGCGCACGAAATATACCCTCAGAAGCTCAGCCGCAGTTGGGCCACGACCGTCCTGCTCTGCTGCGAGCAGCTGTCCGAGACCTGACCTCAGTCGCGGGCGGATGTAACAGGAGGGGCGCAGCATGCTGCGCCCCTCTGATTTCATGCTGCGCCCCTGCTGTTTGCTGCTACCGCATGCCTACCAGCGTACCCGGATCAGATCGGCCGGCGCCGCGGTGCCCGCGTTCCCCGCCCCATCCCCTCGCCTCTTCCCATCCCTCGCCCTTCCCGGCGCTCCATCCGCATCTCCGCGGCCCGCTGCATGAGGCGCGCGCGCATCTGTTGATAGCGCGCGCGTTGCACCGCCGTGAGATACCCGGACATCTCCCGATCTTCATCCTGCTCGATCTTGAGCATCTCGGCCCGGCCGGAGCGCATCCCATCCATCAGTTTGCTTACGCTGTCGGCGTTGGCCGCCACGCCCGGCTCCATCTGGTCGTCGAGCGCCCGGTGCCGCTGCATTTGCTGCTGCATGACCTGGCGCCGCCGCGCGCTGAAACGCTCCTGGCTGGCGCGCAGCTTCGTCGCCTGATCCTGCGTCAGCTTCAAGTCGTGCTGCACGCGCGCGCTGAAGCGCTGCTCGATCTGCGCGCGCAGCCGCTCCGCTTCGGCCGTATCGCCGCGTTGCTGCATGCTGTCGCGCTGCTGGGCGGAAAGCCCCCCCCCCGGCGCGAGCAGGACGGCAAGACTGAAGACCACGAGTCTATTCATTCATCCCTCCGGGGAACGCAGCAACGCGCGCAGCTGCTGCGTGTCGAGTTCGTTGAGATCAGTGCCGCTCTCCGGCACGACCACGCTGTCGCCGGCGACGATCTCATCGAACGACGTGAGGACCTCGCGCAGCTCGTCCGCCGAGAGATCGCTCAGATCATCCGCCACGAAATGGGGGATATGCTCGGCCGAGTCTCTGCCGATCCGCACCTGCCGCAGGGCGACCGCCCCGCCCACCAGGATCACGACCGTGGCCGCGATGCGGAGCCACGCCTGCTGGATCCAGATCGCCCGGCGCGCAGGCTGCTCGCGCAGCCGCTGCACGACCTTGCGCGCCGTGGCGTCGACATCTAGGCGCTCCGCGGTATCCGCTCCCAGCCGCCGGGCCAATTCGTTCAACCGGTCTTCATTCATCTTGCACCATCTCCTTCAGTCGTCGCACCGCGTGATGGTAATGCACCCGCGCTGCTCCGGACGTCGTCGCCAATGCCGCCGCGATCTCTTCGTACTCGAGGCCCTGCTGCGCCCGCAGCAGGAAGACTTCGCGCTGTAACCGCGGCAACTGCTTCAGTCCCGCCAGCAACAACGCTTCCGCTTCACTGGCCTCGGCATGGGCATGAGGATCGCCCCGGCCGTCGCGAACTCCCTCGTCGAGCGGCATCACTTTCCGCCGCCCTGCCCTGCGCCCGAAATCCTTCAGCACGTTGCCGCCGATCGTCAGCAGCCAGGTGCGAAACTGACAGTGGCCGCGGAAGCGATGCACGCCGCGAAATGCGCGGATGAATGTCTCCTGCACCAGGTCGTCCACATCGGCTTCCGGTGCGCCCGCTCCCGCGAGAAAGCGCGCCAACGGCCGGGCGTGGCGCCCGACGAGCTCGGCCGCCGCCTGTTCATCCCCCGCCTGCCACGCGGCAATCAGCGCTGAGTCAGGGGCTGTCTCGGTGCGCGCCAGAGGTTGCGCCATGTGCTCTGTTTGACGGTGGACGTGGAAGGTGGCCGAATATTAAGCCCTTGCCACTGTAGGACGCCGTAGATAGCTTCGGAATTCGAACGATCGTTCGAAACCCATGCGACCTTACGACGAGCGACTCGATCACCTCCTTGCCCGCGCCGCCCGGGTCTTCGCGGACAAGGGCTATCATCCCACCACGATGCGCGACCTGTCGGCCGCCAGCGGCATGTCGCTCGCCGGGATGTACTACTACGTCCGTGGCAAGGAGGACCTGCTCGCGCTGATCCAGGAGCGCTGCTTCGCCCAGGTCCTGGAGGGCGCCCGGCAGGCAGTCGCCACCGCTACCGACCCGGAGGAGCGGCTGCAGGCGTTCATCCGGCATCACGTGTCGTTTTTTGCGGACCACATGGCCGAGATGAAGGTGCTGTCGCATGAGACTCCGCCACGCAGCGTCAGTGCCATCAAGCGGCGTTACGTGGATCTGCTCGAATCCATTCTCAAAGATGCCGCACCCGAACACAGTATGGTGGATCGCAGTGCCGCCACATACATCCTGTTTGGCATGATGAACTGGATTTACAACTGGTACGACCCCGCCGGGGAAATCGATCCCGCGCGGCTGGCCGATCTCATGGCGAGCATTTTCCTCGGCGGTTTCGTCGAGACTCATTCGGAGGCTCAGTAATCATGGCAACGATGACCGAACCGCAGGTGAAGACACTCATTCAGTATCGCGTCGAGGACGGGCTCGCGATCATCGAGCTCGACGATCCCCCCGCGAATACGTACACCTTCGAAATGATGCACCAGCTCGACGAGGCGATTCTCAAGGCGCGCTTCGACGACGGCGTGCATGTGATCGTCATTCGCGGCCGCGGCGAGAAGTTCTTTTCGGCCGGCGCGAATATCGCGATGCTCAACAAGGTGACGCCCCGCTTCAAATACTTTTTCTGCCTGCATGCCAACGAGACCTTGAACCGCCTGGAGCAGACCCCCAAGCTCACGATCGCCGCGCTCAACGGGCACACGGTGGGCGGCGGCCTCGAGATCGCGATGGCGTGCGATCTCCGCCTCGCCAAGGAGAACGCGGGCAAGATCGGGCTGCCGGAAGTGAACCTGGGCGTCCTGCCGGGCACCGGCGGCACCCAGCGCCTCGCGCGCATCGTCGGCAAGTCGCTGGCGATCGAGCTGATGGTGAAAGGCGAAACATTCTCGTTCGATCGGGCCAAGGAGCTGGGGCTCGTGAACGAAATCTTCCCCGCCGACGCGTTCTGGGAGCAGGTGGTGCTGTACGCCAAGCAGTTCTGCCCGCCGCACAAGGCGTCCAAGGCCGTCGGCTTGATCAAGCGGTCGGTGCAGTCGGGCGCCGAGGTACCCTTCGAAAGCGCCCTGGCGATCGAGCGCGAGCTGCAGCAGCAGCTGTTTCAGAGCGAGGATGCGAAGGAAGGGATTGCTGCCTACAACGAGAAGCGCGTGGCGGAGTTCAAGGGGAAGTGAAGACCGACCTCTTCATTAACAACGAGTGGCGGCCGGCGGCGTCGGGAAAGCGCTTTCCCGTGGTGAACCCCGCGACCGAAGAAGTCATCGCCGACGTTGCGGCGGGAGACGCCGCGGACATGGACAACGCGGTGCGCGCCGCGAAGGCCTGTTTTGAGTCGCAAGCGTGGCGGGAGATGTCAGCCAGAAAGAGGGGGAGAATCCTCTTTAGGGCTGCGGATTTGCTGGAAGCGCGGCTGGACGAGGTCGCGCGCCTCGAGACGGCGCAGAACGGCAAGACCCTGTTCGAGTCGAAGATCGAGATCGGCATGGTGGTCAACACCCTGCGCTACTACGCCGGGTGGACGGACAAGATCGTCGGCGACACGCTCCCCGTGGACGGCCCGTTCTTCACCTACACGCTGCGCGAGCCAATTGGCGTCGTGGGCGCGATCGTCCCGTGGAATTTTCCGCTCAACATCGCCAGTTGGAAATTCGCGCCCGCCCTCGCCGCCGGGTGCACGATCGTCCTGAAGCCGGCCTCCGAGACACCGCTCACCGCCCTGCTCTTCGCCGAGATTGCGCTCGAGGCCGGCGTGCCGGCGGGGGCGTTCAACGTGGTTTCGGGCGGCGGCTCGACCGCCGGCGCGGCTCTCGTACGTCATCCTGACGTGGACAAGATCTCGTTCACCGGCTCGACCGAGGTCGGCCGCCAAATCATGAAGCTGGCCGCCGAGACGAACAAGCGCGTGACGCTCGAGCTGGGCGGCAAGAGTCCCAACATCATCTTTGCGGATGCCGACCTGAAGGCCGCCGTGCGCGGCGCCCAGACCGGGATTTTCTACGGCAAGGGTGAGGTCTGCGCCGCCGGCTCACGGCTGCTGGTCGAGAAATCGGTGCACGCGCAGGTGATCGAGCAGCTGGCCGAAGGGGCGAAGAAGATGACGCCCGGTGATCCACTCGACAAAAACACGCGACTCGGCGCGCTCGTCTCCAAGAAGCAGCAGGAGAGCGTGCTGTCCTACATCAAGAAGGGCGTGGACGAGGGCGCTCAGCTGGTCGCGGGCGGCAAAGCTGCGAAGCCGAACGGCAAGGGCTACTACGTTGAGGCGACGGTGTTCGACGGCGTGCAGCCGGAGATGACGATTGCGCGCGAGGAGATCTTCGGGCCCGTCTTGGCGGTGCTCACCTTCGACGATTTCGAGCAGGGCGTGCAGCTCGCGAATAACACGATCTACGGCTTGGCCGCCGGCATCTGGACCAGGGATATCCAGAAGGCGCATCGCGCGGCCAAGGCGATTCGCGCCGGCACGGTGTGGATCAACTCGTACAACTTCTACGACTCCGGCGCGCCGTTCGGCGGCTTCAAAGCATCGGGATTCGGCCGAGATCTCGGGCGAGAGGCTCTCGACGGTTACCTCGAGACGAAAACCGTATGGGTTGGGCTATGACGGGATGCGTGATGCGGGATGCGTGATGCGTTTGTTTCTGTCGCCCTCAGAACTCCCGTCGGAAAACACGGGGGTGCCTTGGCTGGCGTGCGTCCCGACGATCTTGCCGCGGTTCCGATCAAGGCGGTGGTAGAGCGATCGGGAATCGATCCGGCCGCGATTGACGACGTGATTCTCGGATGTGCCAATCAGGCCGGCGAAGACAATCGGAACGTCGCGCGCATGGCGCTGCTGCTCGCGGGCCTGCCGGTCGAAGTCCCGGGCCAAACCGTGAATCGGCTGTGCGGCTCGGGGCTCCAGGCGGCAGCCAGTGCCGCTCAGGCGATCAAGGCGGGCGAAGGCGAGACGTTCATCGCCGGCGGTGTCGAAAGCATGACACGCGCACCGTACGTCATGCTGAAATCCGGCGAGCCGTGGAGCCGTAAGGCGCCCGAAACGGCAGACACGACGGTCGGTTGGCGCTTCGTGAATCCCCGCATGAAGAAGGAATGGACGATCTCCCTCGGCGAAACGGCGGAAGTCGTCGCGGAGCGCTACAAGATCACGCGTGCCGAACAGGACGCGTTCGCCGTGGAAAGCCAGCAGCGGGCCGAGCGGGCACTCAAGGAGTGCGTGTTCACGAATGAGTTGGTGCCGGTGCCACTTCCCGATGGCTCGACATTCTCGAAGGACGAGTATCCGCGAGCCGGAACGACGGTGGATGCGGTGGCGAAGCTCAAGCCGGCTTTTAAGAACGATGGAACGGTCACGGCCGCAAGCTCCAGTGGTATTAACGATGGTGCGGCGGCATTGCTTGTGACGGTGGCGAAGGGCGGCGAGGGGCGGCGAGGGGCGGCAATGGCTCGAATCGTAGCGACCGCTGTGGCAGGCGTGGATCCGAGCTGTATGGGATTGGGTCCGATCCCGGCAACCAAGAAAGCGCTCAAACGCGCCGGTCTGACGATCGATCAGATCGATCTCGTCGAGCTCAACGAGGCATTCGCCGCACAGGCGATCGCTTGCATCCGCGAGCTCAAGCTGGATCCCGAAAGGGTCAACATCTACGGTGGCGGTATCGCGCTCGGTCATCCCCTCGGCTGCACCGGCGCCAAACTCTTGACGACGTTGGTTCACGCCTTAATCCGTACGAATTCCTCTTACGGTTTATGCAGCATGTGCATCGGCGTCGGTCAGGGGATCGCTATGGTCGTGGAGCGCGTCTAATGGCGGCGTACGAGCGGGTCCTCGTCGAAATCACGGACCATGTCGCGACGGCGACGCTCAACCGTCCGGAGAAGCTCAACGCCTTCGACCCGGAGGGCTGTGAGGATCTGCTCGAAGCGCTGCGCATGCTGTCGGGTGCCGACGCGGTACGGGTCATTGTCGTGACTGGGGCCGGGCGCGCGTTCTGCGCGGGGGCGGACCTCGGCGTGCTGGGCACGCAAGGCGATCAGCTCGTCAAAGCCGGGAAAGACATCGCCCTCACGATCCGCAACGCCCCCAAGCCGGTGATCGCGTGCGTGAACGGGGCGGCCGCCGGTGGCGGCGCGAACCTCGCCCTCGCCTGCGACTACCGCCTCGCCTCGGATCAAGCGTCGATCGGGCAGGTATTTCACAAACTGGGGTTGGGGCCGGACTGGGGAGGGAGCTACTTCCTCCCCCGCCTCACGGGAATCTCGAAGGCGCTCGAGCTGGTGTGGAGCGCGCGCATGGTTCCCGCCGCCGAAGCCGCGCAGCTCGGCCTGTTCGACCGCGTCGTGCCGCACGCCTCGCTCGCCGCCGAAACGAGCGCGTTGGCCGAGCGCTGGGCGGGGATGGCGCCCCTGGCGGTGCGCAAAGCGAAGGAGCTCTTGTATCGCTCCGACTCCAGCTCGCTGGCCGCCATGCTCGACCTCGAGATCGAGGATCAGACCGCCCTCATGAGGAACCGCTGATGGTCCGCAAACTGGGCAATTTCGACGACTGGATCGACTACTTCCGCTACTGGCAGGATTCGATCGGTCTCCCGCAGGGCGACCTTCGCAAGTACGGGTTTGAAGCAAAGTTCGGTGAGCCCGAAGTCCCCCATATCGAGTTCGGGCATTACAAAGGCCAGCGCAAATGGCCGACCGTGATGCACATCCCCGATCAGCGCATCCGCGACGCGTTGCTCAACCTGATCGTCTATCAGGGCGACACCGAGTTCGCGTCGGTGGAGCAACAGCGCAACCTGCTCCAGCACGCGCCGTCGGACTACGACCTGCTGTCGCTGCAGCGCGTCATGACGGAAGAAATGCGGCACGGCTGGCAGATGTCCTACCTGCTCTGCACGCATTTCGGCGACGAGGGCAAACGCGAGGCCGCCAAGCTGCTCGAGCGGCGTGCCGACGAGGGTGAGCGGCTGCTGGGCTCGTTCAACGAAATCGTGGACAACTGGCTCGACTTCTTCACCTATACGCAGTTCATCGACCGCGACGGCAAGTTCCAGCTGAAGATGCTGTCGGTCTCGGCGTTCGATCCGCTGTCACGCTCGATGGGACCGATGCTCAAGGAAGAGTCCTACCACCTCGGTACCGGCAACAACGGCCTGCTGCGGATCGTGAAGGCGGGCAAGATGCCGCCGGAGGTCATCCAGCGCTTCTTCTATAAGTGGATTCCGACGGCGTTCGACCTGTTCGGGACCGACAATTCGTCGTCCGCGCATTGGGCCTACGTGTGGGGGTTGAAGGGCCGCTACGACGAGCGCGAAGTCGGGAACGGCGCCGAACCGGACAAGAGCAAGTTGAACGAGCTCGCGCGAAATCTGTATCGCCAGGAGATCGTGAAACTGGTCGAGCGCCTCAACATGTTCATTGCCGAGCGCGAGCGGCAGCTCAAGGTCCCCGACCTCAAGTTCAACCGGCGCATCGGCATGTACGCGCATCAGAAGTTCACGGTAGACGGCCAGCCGATCGACGCCGCGAAATACCCTGCGTATCTGGAGTCGGTGCTGCCGCGGCCCGAGGACGTGGCGATCGTCCACGACATCGAGAAAGAGCCGGACTGGATCGAGCCCAAGAAGGCCGACAGCCTGCAGCAGTGAAGCCCCTGGTGATTGCCCACCGGGGCGCCTCCAGCATCGAGCTGGAGAACTCGTTGGCCGCGTTCCGCGCCGCCGCCGGCCAGGGAGCCGACGCCGTCGAGCTCGACATCCATGCCACGATCGACGGCGAGCTCGTCGTCCATCATGACCCGGCCGTGATGGGATTGCCGATCACGCAGGCGCGCGCGCGCGATCTGGCCGCCCTTCAACTCCCGAACGGTGAGCCGATTCCGAGCCTGGCGCAGGCGTTGGACGTGCTCGGCCAGCTCAAGGTCTTCGTCGAGGTCAAGGTGCTCGATCCGAAGTGGGACGAGCGACTGCTCGCGACCCTCGACAGCGGCCCGAATCCCTCAGGCTACGCGGTTCACAGCTTTGTGGTCCCCGTCGTGCGGCGGCTGGGCCAGAAGCGGCCGAGCCTGCCGCGCGGCGTGCTGTCCGAAGTCGCCACCGGCAATCCGCAGCGGACCTTGGACGACGCATCCGCGCAGACGCTGTGGCAGGAGCGGACGACGTTGGATGAACCGTTGGTGAAAACCGTGCACGGGTTGAAAGCGACGATCATCGCCTGGACTGTCGACAATCCCGCCGACATGCAGCGGTTCGTGCGCTGGGGCGTCGATGGGATCTGCACCAATCATCCCGAACGCGCCCGCCTGGTCGTAGACGCTTCCCGGGCTGCATGAAACCGCTTCGCGTTGTCGTCATCGGTGCCGGCACGATGGGTCACGGCATTGCGTATGTGGCTGCGCTTGCGGGTTGTGAGGTGCGGCTGACCGACGCCCGTGTCGATGCCCTGCCCCAGGCGTTGGACAGGATCGAGGCTCTTGCCGCCGGCGGTGCGAAGCGCGGTAAGGTGATGACCGGCCGAGTCGAAACTGTCTCCGAGATCCGTGAGGCGGTAAGCGACGCGGACATCGTGATCGAAGCGGTCGCCGAAGATCTCGCCGTCAAACAGCGGCTGTTCGTGGAGGTCGAACGCGCGGCCCCGGCCAATGCGCTGCTTGCGTCGAACACCTCGTCGCTCTCGATCGGGGAGATCGCCGCAACCATGGTACAGCCGCGTCGCCTGGTCGGGATGCACTTCTTCAATCCGGTGCACGTGATGAAGCTGGTCGAGGTCGTGACTCACGGACGGGATAACCGGCCGGCGGTCGAGCGCGCCGTGGAATTCGCACGCCAGGTTGGTAAAGAGCCGATTGTCGTGCGCGACTCCCCTGGATTTGCATCGAGCCGTCTCGGCGTCGTGCTGGGCCTCGAGGCGATGCGCATGCTCGAGCAAGGCGTCGCCAGTGCCGAGGACATCGACAAGGCGATGGAGCTGGGCTACAACCACCCGATGGGGCCGCTCAAGCTCACCGATCTCGTCGGGCTCGATGTGCGGCTCGCCATCGCGGAGTATCTGCACGCGACGCTCGGCAAGCCGCATTATGAACCCCCCAAAATCCTGCGCGACAAGGTCAAAAAGGGAGAATTGGGACGGAAGACGGGAAAAGGGTTCTATACTTGGAGCGAGTGAGCCCTCCCCGGATCACCGACGTCCACGTGCACATCCAGCCGTGGCGTGACCTGAAGCCCAAGGTCCAGGAGGCGATGCGGAAGGGCAAAGAGGACCATTGGGATTTCCTGATCTCGCTGATGGACGATCCCAAGGCGCTGCTCGAGGTGATGGACCGCTCGGGCGTGTGGCGAATCGGCCTCGTCAACTATCCCAGCCCCGACATCATGGGATTCGACGATTCGACCAACGCATTCGCCGCACAGTACGCCAGGGCGAATCCCGAGCGCTTGATCCCCTACGGCGGCGTGCACGCGCGGTACACCCGCGACGCCGCGGGCGACGTCGATCGGTTGATCGATCAGGGAATCCGGTTGCTCAAGGTCCATCCTCCTCATCAGGCATTCCCCGCCAACGCCTACACCGACGGTCTCACGGCGCTCGGCGAGATTTACCGGCGGTGCGAAGCGCGCGGCCTCCCGGTTATGATCCACACCGGTACGTCGATCTTTCCCGGTGCGCGCTCGAAGTACGGCAATCCGCTGGAGCTCGATGACGTCGCGATCGATTTTCCCGACTTGCAGCTGGTGATGGCGCACGGCGGCCGGCCGCTCTACATGGAAGAAGCGTTTTTCATCCTGAGACGTCATCGTCAAGTCAGACTCGACGTCTCGGGCATTCCGCCGTCCAAGCTGCTGGAGTACTTTCCCCGCCTGACCGAGATCGTGGATCGCGTCCTGTGGGGCACCGACTGGCCTAGCCCGGGTGTCAAGGATCTGCGCCAAAACATCGATCAATTCCTGGCCCTGCCGCTCGCCGCAGCGCAGCAGCGGGCCATCCTCGAGACCAACGCCCTCGTGCTGTTTCCGACGGAGTCAGACTCGCATGCATAGCCTTCTGTTCGTGGCTCTTCTGGCGCAATCCGGAGCGATCCCCTTCGAGCAGTTCACGCTGCCGAACGGTCTGCACGTCATTTATTCGGAGGACCACTCGACGCCGATCGTGTCGATCGACCTCTGGTACGAGGTCGGCTCGCGCAACGAGCGTCCGGGCCACTCCGGGTTCGCGCATCTGTTCGAGCACATGATGTTCCAGGGGTCGGCGCACATCAAGAAGGCCGAGCACAACCAGCTGATCGAGCGCGCGGGCGGCGACTTCAACGGCAGCACCGCCGAGGACCGCACCAACTATTGGGAAACGGTCCCGTCGAACCGCCTCAACCTCGCGCTCTGGGCCGAAGCGGACCGGATGCGCTCGCTCGCCATCACGGAAGAGAACTTCGAGAACCAGCGCCAGGCCGTGAAGGAAGAGCGCCGGCTGCGGGTGGACAACCAACCGTACCAGGCCGCGTTCACCGACGGGTTGACCTGGCCGTTCGACAGCACGACGTGCTTCCCCTACGCCCACACCGTCATCGGCTCGCTGGCCGATCTCGACGCCGCGAAGCTGCCCGACGTGCAGGCGTTCTTCGATACGTACTACGCGCCCAACAATGCCACGCTCGTCGTGGTCGGCGACTTCGTTCCCGGGCAGCTGCGCACGCTCGTCAATCAGTATTTCGCGGGCGTGCCGAGTCATCCGGCCCCCGAGGCTCCGCGCTGCGAGGGCGGGGGAACTCCGGCGCGGCATGAGGTGCACGACGCGCACGCCAACCTCGACGCGCTGCTGCGGATCTATCGCGTCCCGGAGCATCGCAGCGCCGACACGCCGGCGCTCGAAGTGCTCAACATCATCGTCGGCCAGGGGGAGAGCTCGCGCCTCAACGTCGCCGTGGTGCGGCGCGAAAAGGCGGCCGTCGCGACCGGCGCGATCCTCAATCCGTTCGGGTCGCGCAACGGTCCGGGAGTCTGGGTGGCGTACGGCATCGTGAACCAGGGCGTCTCGGCGGACCGCATGGACAGCCTCATTGGCGTGCAGCTCGACAGCATCCGGACATACGGCATCAGCGCCGCCGAGCTCGAGAAGGCGAAGAATGCATTGCGGGCCGGATTCATCGGCAACCGGGAGACGACGTTGGGCAAAGCCGAAGAGCTGCACCACTATCGCACGTTTCACAACTCCGTCGACGAGATCAACACCGATCTCGACAAGCTGCTCGCAGTCACGAGTGATGACGTGAAACGCGTCGCGGGCACGTACCTCGAACCGGGCAATCTCACGCTCTTGGTTGTGCGGGCGGGAGCAGCTCCGGCCCAGGGAAGCCGACAGTGAACCCGCTGCTGCTCGCCTGCACCCTGCTCGCGGTTCAGGAACCCTTCCCCACTCGGCCACCGACCGCCGCCCCGCTCCGGCCGGTGCGCTTCCCGCCGTTCCAGGATGTCGCGCTCCCCAATGGCATGACGTTGCTGCTGGTCGAGAACCACGAGCAACCAACGCTGTCGGTGAGCCTCAGCTTCCGCGCCGGCAACGTGTACGACCCTGCCGGGAAGGAAGGAGTGGCGGCCCTGGTTGCGGAGCTGCTGACCAAAGGCACGCCCACGCGCAGCGCCGACCAGATCGCGGCGGAAATCGAAGGGGTGGGTGGGACGATCGGGGCGAGTGCCGGCGACGACTTCCTCACCATCTCCACCGACGGGCTGAGCGATCACGCCGAGCTGGCCTTTGCCCTGCTCGGCGACGTCAGCCGGCGGTCGACGTTCTCCGACCAGGAGCTGGAGCTGGCGCGGACCCGGTTCCTCTCGTCGCTCGAGGTCGAGCTGTCGCAACCGGACAACGTCGCCGCACGCGCGTTCCAGAAGGAGATCTACGGCCGCAATCCGTACGGCAGGAACACGAGTGTCGCGGCGTACCGCGCGATCACGCGCAATGACATCGTCGCGTTCGCCGGGCGGCGCATCCGGCCGGGCGGCTCGTTGCTGGTCGTGGCCGGCGACATCACGCTGCCGCGTGCGCGCGCGCTCGCAGCCAGCGCATTCGGCTCGTGGCGGGGCGGAGCCGCCGCGACGCCGCCGGCTCCCACCGCTCCAGCCAAACGCGCGACCGACATTCTCCTGGTGAACCGGCCCGGCTCGGTGCAATCGAACATCGTCATCGGGAACACGACGTTCCTGCCGACCGACACCGGCTATTACGCGGCGCGCATCGCCGCCCACGTCCTGGGAGGCGGCTCGGACTCGCGCCTGTTCATGATTCTGCGCGAGCAGAAGAGCTGGACGTACGGCTCCTATGCCTCGCTGCGGCGCACCCGCGGCCTCGGGTACTGGGAGGCGACGTTCGAGGGGCGCACCGAAGTCACCGACAGTGCGTTGACGGAGCTGCTGCATCAGATCGATCGCGTGCGGACCGAAACGATTCCCGACAGCGAGCTGGTCGCGGCCAAGGGGTTCCTGGTGGGCTCCTTCCCGCTGACGATCGAAACGCCTCGCCAGATCGCCGGCGTCGTCACCACCGCCCGGCTCCTCGGTCTCGGCACTGACTATCTACAGCGCTATCGCGATCGCCTGGCGGGCGTGAGCGGCACGCGGGCGCGCGCCGCCGCGCAGCGGGTGTTTCGCCGCAGCGCGCTGACGATCGTCGTCGTCGGCGACGCCAAGTCGCTGTACGACAAGCTGAAGGCGATTGCGCCGGTCCGCCTGGTGGATATCGAGGGCCGGCCGCTCGATCCGGCCGAGCTCAACCCCACCGGCGGTCCGGTCTCGTTCGACCGCAGCCAGATCGTGGCGCGCAGCGACAGTTTCCAGGCGCTGGTCCAGGGCACCGTGTATGGCGGACAACTCTCGAAGGTCGATGTCGCCGGGGATTCGATCGTGTATACCGAAGCAACGACGATCGGCCCATTCCAACAGCGATCGACCGTCGTCCTGAACGCCGATCTCACGATGCGGCGCACCAATCAGACCGGCATGGTTCAAGGTCAGCAGACCGAAATCCATTTGACGTACGCCGACGGCCGCGTCAAAGGGACCGCGATGGCGCCGCAGCCCACGGGCACGCCGAAACCGATCACGGTGGACACCACCGCGCCGCCGGGCACGATCGACGATAACGCGCTGGGGGTGTTGCTCGCCGCGCTGCCGCTCGATGCAGGAAAGACATTCAACCTGAACGTCTTCTCGTCGGGCGAAGGGGCGTCCAAAGTCGTCACCGTGAAAGTCGCGGGCGTCGAGAATGTCACGGTGCCGGCGGGAACGTTTCCGGCCTATCGCCTCGAGCTGTCGGGGATGCAGCTGCCGGTGGTCATGCACGTCACCCAGCAGGCGCCGCGGCGGCTGGTGCGCATCGCGCCGACGGGCGCGCCGCTGGTGTTCGAACTCGTGAAATAGGAGGAACCGATAATGCGGCGGTCGGGCGGTCAAACTGAAAAAGCGGCGGTCAAACTGACAAGGCGGCGGTCGGCTGCACTGGTGCTCGCGATCCTGGTCGCCGCGGGCTGCGCTTCCGCAGGGGCGCGGCAGGCTCAAGCGCCCACGCCAGGAGCAGCACCCGCCCAGCCGGATACTGCAGCCGGCATCGGACCACAGTACCCGTCAACGTATCAGCGACATCCCATTCCGCCGGTCGTGATCCGGAACGCGACGATCATGACGGCG
>WNGE01002660.1_pt1 | contig 29267 bp, 32 predicted proteins | sample 5400651 | NCBI WGS metagenome assembly WNGE01 (sample SAMN13153370, study PRJNA577476) | soil metagenome | isolation source: 60 cm soil or saprolite under grassland replicate 2 | place: USA:California | collected 2016-06-15
CGAGAACACCGCCACGCGCTCCGACACCACGTCGGCGCCGCAGCCGGCGCCGGTCACCGTCGTCGCCACGACGCCCACCGCGGCCGCGCCGGCGTGCGCACCCGCCGCGGCCGGACAGCCGCTGCGTCACGCCCGCTTCGACCGCAAGGGGTCGGCCGCGCCGCGCCCGAAGGCGCCGGCGTGCGACCCGCCCGCGACGGCGGCCGCCACGCCGGCCCCGGAGGCCCCCGCGGCGCCGCCCGCCGCCCCCGAGCCCGCGGCGCCGTGATCACTCGCCCTGTCTTGCCTCCTCACCCCGCCAGCGAGGACGGCCTGAGCAGCTGCTGGAACCCCTCGGTCCCGGAGTGCTCCCGCATCGTGAGCTCGACCTCGTCCATGCTCAGGCCGAGCGCGGCGGGCGGGGTGCCAGCCGCGGCGCGGACGACGCGCGGCCCGAGGTCCTTGAACGGGCGCTCGGCGTCGAAGGGGAGGGGCTTCTTCTCCGCAGCCTTCTCGGGATCGGGGAACGCGAAGATGAGCGAACGCGCCGCGACGTGGCGGCAGTGCGGCTGCTCGTGGACGTGCTCGCGGTGGATGTGGCCGTAGAGCACCGTCACGTTCTCGTACGGCCAGAGCACCTTCATCACCTCGTCGCCGTCGCGCGTGAACCACTCCCACTCCGGCTTCAGGTCGAAGAGCGGCCGATGGGTGAACACGACGATGGGCGCCGTGGCGGGGAAGCGCGCCAGGTCCTTCCTGAGCCAGGCGATTCGCTCGGGGCCCACCTCCGGCTTCGCGCGCGAGACGTTGTCGAGCCCGACGAAGTGCACGCCGCGGTGGTCGAAAGAGTACGTGGTGTCGCCGAAGTGCTCGCGGAACAGGGCGCCGCCGTCGAGCCCGGCGTCGTGCTCCCCGGGGACCAGGCGCCGCGCCGGGACGCGGAGCCGCTTCGCGATCTTCTCGAAGAGGCGCATTCGCTCGGCGTGCTCGCCGGGCACCTCCGTGTCGTGCGTGAGGTCGCCCGTGAAGAGGACGAGCTCCGGCTGCTGCGGCAGCGCGTTCACGATCTCGACCGCGCGCTCGAACGCGCGCGTGCCCGTGGGGTTTGGCGGCCCGCTGAAGCCGACGTGCGTGTCGCTGAGCTGCACGAACGAGAAGGGCGTCACCGCCTCGCCGTTCCGGCGCGCGCGCGACCTCGACACCTCGCCGGCCGGGCCCTCCGCCGCCCAGCCGGGCGCGACGCGGTAGAGCGCCCCGAACCCCAGTGACGCCCCCGCGATCCTGAGAAACCTCCTGCGGTCGATCGGATGTCCCATGCTCGGCTCCTGGTGCCCGCGTGCGTCCGGGTCGCGTTCCTCGACGCCCGACTGCGCCGATCCGTTCCCTTCGCGGACCGGTGGAACGGTTCGGGGGCGTGCGGCGTCTGGCCGGGTGGGAGCCGAGGGCGCCCCCGCCGGGCTCTCCCGCCCCGCGAGGCCGCGCAGGATAGGTATGGCGTCGATGGCGCGCGAGGCGTGGACCGAGGTGCCGGGGCGGGGCGAGGATGCGCTCGCCCACGCGGACGCGCTCTACAACCTCGCCCGCCATCTCGCGCGCAACCCGAGCGACGCCGAGGACCTCGTGCAGGAGACCTACGCACGGGCGCTGCGCGGCAGCGAGCAGCTGGCGCCCGGGGCGAACGTGAAGGCGTGGCTCTTCCGGATCCTGCGGAACCTCTTCATCACCCGCTACCGCCACGACGCACGCGGCCCGGCGCAGGAGCCGTACGACACGCTGGAGGGCGGCGACGCCGTTCGTGGCGAGGAGGGAGCCCTGCGGGGGAACCTCGAGCTGGGCCGCCTGCGCCGGGTCGTCGCGGGCGAGATCGAGACGGCGCTCCAGAGCCTGTCCGACGACGCGCGGACCGCGATCCTGCTCGACCTGGAAGGCTTCACCGAGACCGAGGTCGCCCTCGTCGTGGGCTGCGCCGTCGGGACGGTGAAGTCCCGGCTGGCGCGGGCGCGGGCGGCGCTCAGGGCGAAGCTCGCCGACTACGGCAGCGAGGATGGTCCATGACCTGCGACGACGTTCGCATCCACCTGCACGACTTCCAGCGCGGGCGCCTCGACCCGGCGCTGCACGGCGCCGTCGGCGTGCACCTCGAGGGCTGCGCCGCGTGCTCGCGCGACGCCAAGGCAGAGCGCGTGCTCGACGAGCTGCTCGAGCACCGCCTGCCGCGCCACGCCGCGCCGCCCGCCCTGAAGCGCCGCCTCGGCTTCCTGGCGGGCCACCCGCCGGCATCGCCCGCCCGCCGCCTCGTGCCGGCGCGCTGGGCGCGCGTCGCAGCGCCCGCCCTCGCCGCCGGGCTCGCGCTCGCCGTGACCGGCGTCGTCGTGAAGCGCGCGAACGAGCGGACCGCGATCACAGGCCTGGCCGCGGAGGCGGTGAACGATCACCTGCGCGTGCTCGCGAGCCAGCACCCGGTGGACGTGGAGAGCGGCGGATCGCACCAGGTGAAGCCCTGGTTCGAGGGCAAGCTCGACTTCGCCCCGGCCGTCCCCGTGCCCGAGGGCGGCGCGCTCCAGCTGCGCGGTGGCGCCCTCGGGTTCGTCTTCGACCGCAAGGCGGCGGTGCTCGTCTACGCGCTGCGCCTCCACGCGGTCACGCTGCTCGTCTTCCGTGCCGAGGGGCTGCCGCTGCCCACGTCCGGCTCGCCCGGCGCCATCTCCACGCGGGAGGACGCGGTGCGCGGCTTCAACGTGGTGCTGTGGCGCGGCGGCGACCTCGGCTACGCGCTCGTCTCCGACGCGAACGCGAAGGAGTTGGGCGAGCTCGCGTCGCGACTCGCGGCGGAGACCGCTGGCCCGGTCACGCCGCGCGCGCGCTGAAGAGCGCGACCGAGCCGACGGTGCGAAGCTCGATGCGGGAGAACCTGCTCGAGAGCGCCGCCTCGAGGCCCGCCAGGCTGTCGCGATCGTTGCTGAAGATGCGCGCGCGGTTGTAGAGCGCCGCCGTCCCGCGCGCGAGCCAGGAGCGCTCGACGCCGGCGCCGAGGAGCGTCGCGCCGAACAGGACGCCGCCCTGGGCGAGGAGCGGGCGCAGGTGGTCGAACGCGATCCCCTTCGCGGGGAATGAGCCCGGGACGCAGTGGAGCAGGTAGCAGAGGCCGATCGAGGCGAACGGCGCCTCCGGCAGGTCGAACGGCGAGAGCACGTCGAGCCGGTACGCCCTCGGACGGTAGCGCCGGACGCGATGCGCGGTCGCGTGCAAGCTGTTCTCGTTGAGATCGGCGAGGGCGAGCCGCGGCGCCGCGGACGGGAACCGGCACCGGTCGAGGTAGTAGCCGCTCCCGACGCCCACGTCGAGGTGGCTCGCCGAGACGTGCGCGTCGTAGTGCGCGAGGAGCTCGCGGGTGGGGCAGCGCCATACGAAGGCATTGGACACGCCGAGCACGAAGGCGTCGTAGATCGCGAGGACGGGCCTGGCGTAGACCGCCGCGCCGGCGCGGACGTCGGCGGCCGGGGCGCCACCTTGGTCGATCGTCGTGACGCGCACCGCGGCGTCCTCGCGGGGGCGGGACATCGCCCGAGCATACCAGGGGTGGAACACGCCCGCGCGCGGCCGATGCCCTCCCGCCGCCGCGCGCCTACACGCGCCCCTTGCGCGCGCGTGACGCGGCGGGACAAGCTTCCGCTCGATGGCGGTCCGAAAGGTGGGCTCGTGTCGAATCCTGCGCGAGGTTGGGCGCGGCGGCATGGGCGTGATCTACGAGGCGTACCAGGACGGCCTCGACCGGCGCGTCGCGGTCAAGGCCCTCGACGCCGGGAAGAGCGGCTCCGCCGATCGCGTCGAGCGGTTCCGGCGCGAGGGGCGCGCCTACGCGCAGATCCGTCACGAGGCGATCCCCATCGTCCACGACCTCGTGCTCAAGGACGACGTCCTCTACCTCGTGACCGAGTTCGTGGACGGAGCCGACCTGCACCACGTCCTCGCGAGCGGCGGCAGGCTGCCCGCGGAGTGCGTGGCGGCCCTCGGCGCGCGCCTCGCGGACGCGCTCGACTGCGTGCACGCGCATGCGCTGCTGCACCGCGACGTGAAGCCCGCCAACGTCATGCTCTCGGTGCGCGGTGACGTGAAGCTCATGGACTTCGGCATCGCCAAGGGCAAGGCGCGCCCGATCCCGATCCGCGAGGTGGTCCCCGGGTTCCCGCGCCGGTTGGCGCGCGCCATCGAGCGCTGCCTGGAGCGGCGGCCGTCGCGGCGGTGGGAGACGGCCGGCGCCCTCGCGGCGGAGCTGGAGGCCTGCGCCGCGGGCCTCCTCGGCGGCGCGCGCCCGCGCGAGCGGCTGGCCTCGCTCATGCTGGAGCGCGGCCTGGGCGACGTCGACGGCATGGCGGCGATCGCCGGGGAGGAGGAGCCTGGCGTCGCCGTCACCCGCCGCGAGGAGCCTGACGGCTCGGCGCGGCCGTCCAACCGGCGCATCGCGTGGGGGTTCGCGGCGGCGATGGCGCTGGCCGGGCTCTACGCGTGGTTGATCAGGCCGTGATGAGACGACCGTGACCGAGCATCAGGCGACCCGCGGCAGCGGGTCACCGGGGCGAGGGAGGCGGGTCCGGCCAGACACTCCGCGGCGGCGACTGCACGACGCCTCCCCCTCTCGTCGGTGGCTCGCAGCCGTTTCCCGTTCACTGCGGCATGAAATCAAGGTCTATCGGCCACCTGATTAATTTTATTTAGTATGGAATTGACTTTCCTGCTCGGAGTGGGCATGATCGCGGCACCCTTCTTCGGGAGCGCCATGTCGGAGTGGAGAGATCTCACGCGGATGGCGAACGGCGAGCGGATGGTGGTCGAGCGCGTGCGGCTCGCCTCCACCGGAATCGCGATCGAGGGCTCGTTCGAGCTTCCACCGCTCGCGCAGCTCGCGATGGAGGACCAGGTCTTCATCGGCGCGTTCGTGAGGAGCCACGGCTCGATCAAGGAGATGGAGCGGCTCTTCGGCGTGAGCTACCCGACGATCAAGAACCGCCTCAACCGGCTCTCGCAGGCGCTCGGCGCCGCGCTCGGCGTGGAGACCGAGCCCGGCTCGACGCACGCCGAGATCCTGGACCGCCTCGAGCGAGGCGAGATCACGGCGAAGCAGGCCGCCGAGGAGCTCCGCAGATGAGGCTTCCGCCACTCTTCGCGCGCGTGCGGCTCCAGGGGCGCGCCCACGGGCTCACGCTCTGGCTGCCCCTCTTCGTGATCTGGCTCCTGCTCCTCGTGCTCGCGCCGCTCGTGCTCGTCCTGCTGCTGGCGACGCTGCTCGTCGCGCCGCGCTGGCGCTTCACCGGTCTCGTCGGCGGCGTGTACGCCACGGCCTGCGAGCTGCGCGGCGCTCGAGTCGAGGTCGAGGGCGAGCGCGGCCGCGTCTTCATCGCGCTTCACTGATGGGAGGATCCATGACCGAGGAACGGCTTCGCATCCTGAACCTGCTCGCCGAAGGGAAGATCGACGCGAAGGAGGCGGCGTCGCTGCTCGACGCGCTCGGCGAGGGCCGGCCCGAACCCGCCGGCGCCGCCGCGCCGCCTGCCTCTCCGCGATACCTGCGCGTGCTCGTCGAGGGCAACGAGGGCGAGCACGGGGGCCGGGTGAACGTCCGCGTCCCGTTTAACCTCATCCGCGCCGGCGTCCGGCTGGCGGCCCTGCTCCCGCCGGGCGTTCACGACCAGATCAACAAGGCGCTGAAGGACAACGGCGTCGACATCGACGTCTCCAAGATCCGCCCCGAGAACCTCGAGGAGATCGTCGAGCACCTCGGCGAGCTGACGGTGGACGTCGAGGGGAACCGGGGCGAGAAGGTCCGCGTGTTCTGCGAATAGCCGCGGCGGTCGGCTTGCGCGGCCGCGCGGCGCCTGCGCGAAGACCACCTCCCGATTCCTCGAGCCGCGCCGCGTGGCCGGTCGGGAGCCCACGGGGTCGTCTCGATCGGGGGCCGATCGGGACCCTCCGTGAGGGGGCGGGACCCCGCGATCGTGTGACGGCTTCGCACGCTCGCCCCGGGTATCAACGAAGGGGTGAGGGGTTCCGGTTCCGGAACCTGGAACCGGAGGCCCGTTCGCGGGCCGGGAATGGCGTCATGAGCGACCAGCGCGGAAAGCCCATTGGCAGGATTGCGGCGATGGCTTCGCGCCACGCATCGGCACCCTTACGGCCGTTCTTCGCCTGGAAGGACTCGTTCGCGGTGGGGTCGCCGGACGTGGACCGCGATCACGAGCGCTTCTTCGCCCTCGCGAACCGGCTCCACTCCTCGCTCGCGAAGCGAGAGGAGCCCGCGGTGACGAGGAAGGTCCTCTTCGGCATGGCCGATCACGCGCGCTGCCACTTCGAGCACGAGGAGACCCGCCTCATCGCGGCGTCGTGCCCTTACCTGGCCGAGCACCGCGACGAGCACCGGCAGTTCGTCCTCGCGCTCGAGCACCTGCGCGCGCAGGAGACGCCCTCGGCCGAGGCGACCTTCTGCCTCGCGCGAGACCTCATCGTCGACCACATCCTCGGGATGGACCGGCGGCACGCGAGCTGGCTGTCGAACCCACCTCACGTCGACATGTGATCCTCCCGCCCGCCGCGTCCGGTGGTGCCGGTGAGGCGCAGGCGAGCGCCACGCGACGGCCGAATGGCAGCCCCCGCGCTCGCCCGTCAGCGCGCCACGCGGATCGCTCGGCGGCGGCGCCTGAGGACGGATACAGGAAGCGCATGACCGTCGAGATGGTCGCGGGTCCGCCGGTGGCCTTCGTCGCGCAGGAGCCGAGCACGTTTCCAGGCCGGCTCGGCTTCTGTCCCGCTCCGGGCCGGTGGCGCGCGGGGGATGCGCTCCAGCCAGACGAGCTCGTGGACGGCGACCTCGCCGCGCTCTGCGACTGTGGGGCGACGGTCCTCGTCGTCCTGCTCGAGGAAGAGGAGATGTCGCGCATCGGCCTCGCGCGCCTCCTCGAGCGCGCCCGCTCGGCGAGCCTCGAGGTGCTCTGGTTCCCCATCCCGGACGGCGCGGCGCCATCGGACCTCGGCGCGGCGGTGCGCCTCGTCGAGCGGATCCTCGAGCGCCTCTCGTCCGGCCGGACGGTGGTGGTTCACTGTCACGGCGGGATCGGACGGAGCGGGACGATCGCGGCCGCCACCCTCGTCGCGTCGGGATCCGAGCCGGGCACGGCGCTGGAGAGGGTCCGGGAGGCGCGTCCGGGCGCGGCGACGGCGCCGGGACAGGAGGAGTTCGTGTACACCTTCGCGGCGGCGTGGGCGCAGCGATCGGGATGATCGTTGTCGCGGCGCGAGGCGCGTGCTAGCCACGTCCCGGAGGTGGACCATGATCCGAGGCATTCACGGGCTCCTGTACTCGTCGGATCCCGAGGCGACGCGGGCGTTCTTCCGGGACGTCGTGAAGCTGCCGGGGAGCGACATCGGCGACGGCTGGTGGATCTTCGACTTCGCGGAGGGAGACCTGGGCGTCCATCCGGTGGACGACCCGAGCGAGGCCGGGACGCACGACGTGTCGCTCTACTGCGACGACATCCACGCGACGGTCGCGGACCTGAGATCGCGAGGGGTGAAGCTCGAGGCCGACGTCGAGGACCGTGGCTACGGGCTCGTCACGTACTTGACCGCGCCCGGCGGGATCGAGATCCAGCTCTACGAGCCGCGCTACGTGAAGGGAATCGCGAGGACCCGGCAGCAGCCGGCGAAGCGAGCCACGCGCAAGGCGAGCGCGAAGGCCGCGCGCAGGGGCGCGCCGCGGCGCCCGGCCGCGAAGAAGAAGCGCTGAGGGGCCGCGCTCGTCGCGGAGAGCGGGTCGAGCGGACCGCGGCGAGCGTGGCTGTCGATCCTCGTCAGGGCGCCCGCGGCGTGCGCGAGCGCCGCCACGCGGCGAGCCAGCTCTGGATGAAGGTGCCGGTCGGCTCGGGCGCGGGCGCCAGCTCGCGCGTCATTCGGATGAACGGCTGCTCGCGCTTCTTCAGCATCTGCTTCCCCATCCCGCGCACCTCGAACCCCATGCGTTGCCAGAAGCGCATCGCGTCCGGGTTCTGCTCCTGCACGATGAGGTGGAGCGCCGTCCCGCCCTCCGCGCGCACCCACTCCTCGAGCCGCTTGTGCACGCGCTCGCCGAGGCGACGGCCGCGCGAGGATGGGCCGAACAGGAGCTGGCCGATGTACCACTCGCCGTCGCGTGGATAGTTCCGGATCACGTCGAGGACCCCGACCATGTGACCCGGGGCGTCGAAGAACCCGATCACGAACTTGTCCTGGAGGGCCTTCCCGCGCGGCACGCTGCGGAGGAGGTCCTCCGCCTCGTCCGGCCCCGGCGGTTCGCCGGTGACGAGCTCGAAGTACTCGCGGCACTGCTCGTAGAACTCCTGCAGCTCCGGCTGGTGCGTCTCGTCGAGGCGCACGCCGAAGCAGCCGGTGAGCTCGAACACGTGCTCCGACGGATCGCGCGGCAGCTCGGCCACGCCCAAGGTTAGCGCACCCGCGCCGGCGCGGCCGGGCTCACCCCCTCAGGGCCGCACGCTCGGCGCAGGACGAGGCCGCCGCCCCGGAGGAGCGCTATGAATGCAGGCGGGAGCCCACGTGGCGGAAGAAGCGACAGGGATGCGGGGCGTCATCACCGGGCGCGACGTGATCCGTCACTCCCTCACCATCATTCGCCTGTGGGGGCCGTCGTGTTACCTCCGCTGCGTCCGGGCGATGCTCGCACGCCGTTCCTGCACCTTCCTCGAGGTGCTGTACGAGGGCGACCGGTACCCTCGCTGACGGCCGGGCGGCGCGGGCCGTTCCGAGCCGTCGTGTGGTCAAGCGAAGGACGGCGCTGCTGGCGGGCAGGCGGGCGTGTCTGGCCTGTTCAGGGCCGAGCGGCGCGTCGGGACGCGCGAAAGACTTTCTTACGCCCACGGGCACGCGGCTGGATGGGAGCGTGGGCAAACGCCGTTCGCGACGATCACGCGGGACCTCGGGCGAGGTGACATCATGGCCACGCGACAGCGACGGGCGGTCTCCGAGAAGCCGACGCAATCGGCGAGCCATTACCAGCTCCTGTTCGACGACCGGGATCGCGTCGAGCGCGCGGCGAAGAGCGCGCTCGCGTGCCCACATCGCGAAGCCGGCGCCCCTCGACGCGCTCCTCGCGTCGGTGCACGGCGACCGCCAGGGCCTGCGCTGAGGCGACGGGAGGCGGCTCGCCCGAGGTGATCGGGCTTTGCGAGGAGGTGGCCGTCCCCCGCGGCCTGGTCGCCCGGGCCCGCTCACGGCGCGGGCGCGATGCGCACCTCGACGCGAGCGCCCGTGGCCGGATCCTCCAGCGCGACCACCTGCGCCGCGGGCGAGCCGGTGCGCAGGACGACCTCCGCCGGTGTGGTCCAGGACGCATCTCCGTGCCGCACCGTGAGCGGGCGGTCCGACTCGACCGTGAGGGTCGCGCTCGCCGCGTTCGTGGGGAGGAGCCGGATCCTCGCGGCGATCGGCTGCGGCCCCTTCCCGTCGCCGACGGCGAGCCACGCCCACGGCCGGACCACGAACGGCTGCGCGACCTGGTGCCCGCCCAGGGAGAGCGGGACGGGCGGGATGGTCTCGACGGTGAGCGGCCTCGTCACCGGCGCGCGACGGAACCGGTCGAGCGGGGGAGGCGCGGCCTCGGCGACACCCTGGTCGTGCCGGAACCGGTCGAGTGGTGGAGGCGCGGCCTCCGCGACGCCTTGGTCGTGGCGGAACGGCGGCGGATCGAGCGCCACCCCAGCGTCGGGAGGCAGAGGAGGCGGCGGCGGCAGCTTCGGGTCCACCGGCGGCGGCGCGGCCTCCGCGACGCCGTGATCGTGCGCGATGGCGCACCCGAGGATCCCGATCGCGGCCGCCACGGCCGCCGCGTGCCTCGGCCCGCGCAGCCGTCGACCGGCGGTGACGTCGCGCGCGTGGCGCCGCCCGAGGGTCACCGAGGCACGCGCGTACCTGTCGAGCGCCTCGCGGTATGCGCACAGGTCGCGGAGCCGCGCCTCACGGCTCGGCAGCTCGCGGCGGCGGAGGTCGGCGACCGCTCGCTGGAGGGTGGGATCGCCCTCGTCCGGCGCGTCCCCGCAGGCGAGCACGAGCTCGCGGAAGAAGCCGGCGGTCTCGAGGTTCAGGTCCACCTGCCACCCCAGGAACGAGCGGACGAGCCCGCGCACGTCGCGCCCTTCGTAGAAGCGGCCCAGGACCGCCACCTGGTGGTCGAGCCGGATGACGGAGCCGAGCAGGTCCTCCTTTCCCCAGCAGCGGCCGGCGAACAGCTCGCGCCCGAGCTCCCAGATCGCCGCGACGCGGCGGTCCGTGTAGCGGTAGGTCCGGCCGAGGTAGCTCCCTTCGGCGCGCCCGGCCGCGAGCATCCGCTCCTCGAGCGGCGTGCCGGAGTAGACCTCGGCGCGGCAGTAGTTGAGCGGGTGCGCGGGGTGGCGGGCCGCGAAGTCGAGGTCGGCGAGCATGCTCGCGACGGTCGCCTCCGGGTGGAAGATGATGAGCGTGTACTGCGTCGAGATCCCGAGCTCCTCGCACAGCTCGAGCGCGCGCTCCGACTGCGCCACGGTCTGCCGGCGCCCGATGGACTCGAGGCCGCGCGCGCTGCCGGACTCGACGCCCATGAACAGGCGCAGGAGCCCCATCCCCCGGAGCTTCTCGAGGACCTCGCGCTCGGCGTCGCGCGGGCTGCACTTGAGGACGAGCCCGATGTCGCGCACGCCGCGCGCCTGCAGCACGGCGTCGATGCGCCCGATCCGGCCGCGGTTGTGCGCCGCGCTGGGGACGAGGAAGTTGTCGTCGTGGAACACGAACTGCCGGACGCCGTGGCGATGGTAGAGGACGGCCATCTCGTCCGCGACGTCCTCGGCTGTCCGCTGCCGGAAGCGTGGCCCCGGAGCGAGCCGGTGGAGGGTGGTGATGCAGCAGTAGTCGCAATCGCTCACGCAACCCCGGCTCCCCATGAGATACGCCGTGGGAACGCCGCAGAGCAGGCGCGCGGGCCCGGAGCGATCCGGCCGCGGCAGCCGGTCCAGGTCGGTGATCATGGGGCGCGGCGGGCTGACCGCCGCGCGCCCGTCCTGGCGGTACGCGACGCCTCGCACCTCGCCGGCGCGCTCGACGAGCGCGTCCCCGAGGTCCGCGAGCTCGACGAGGGTCCGCTCGCCCTCGTGGAGCACGATCGCGTCGAGCGCGGGGTGGTGCTCGAGGAGCTCGGCCGCGGCGCAGGTGGCGTGGTGACCGCCGGCGACGACGGGGCGGGCCGGGGCGGCGCGCTTCAGCGCGTCCGCGAGCTCCAGGAACTCGACCGCCCGCACCTGGAAGCTCATCGAGAGCCCGACGAGGTCGGCGTCTCGCGCCGCGCTCGCGACCGCCGGCGCATCGTCCCACCCGTTGAACGCCGCGAGGACGGGCTCGTGCCCCGCCTCACGCAGCGACGCCGCGAGGTAGAGGAGCGAGAGGTTGGATTCGTGATCGGGGCCGACGAGCAGGACGCGCATGGGTCTCCGGCAGCTTCGCAGGTCGAGCGCGCGAAGCGAAGGGGCTCCGCGTCTTCAACGCGGGCCGCCGGAGGAAGATCTGTGCGCGTGCGCCGGTGAGCGGGGTCGCCACCGCTGGCTCCAAATCTACTCGCGATCGTCCTACCAATCGAGACGGCAAAGACTCGATCGCGGCGGGCGCCTTCCGTTACGAGGCTGAGGCGCCTCCGTAGACGTTGAAGCAGTCGCAACCTGGGACGCGCGCCGTCGCGTGCGCGTGCGCGTGCCCGAGCACCAGGTCGAGGCGGCGGCCGCTCTCCCGGACGACACCACCGATCAAGAGGTGCAGCTCGAGCGCCGCGAGCGCGCCGTATAGCGCAGAGCCCATGCAGTCGCCAGCGGATGCCGGCGTGCGCTGCCGCGGCAAGGCGCGACCTCGGAGCGCAGGGTCGGGTGGCTCGAGGTGGGGACGGGTGCGAGGGTGGGCGCGTCGCGGACCGAGGCGGAACCAACGCGACGAGGCCGGCGCGGGGTCGTCTTGTACCCTGAGTCACCGTGCCCCGGCGTGGCCGGCGCGCTTCACGAGCGGTCCTTGCTGCGAATGGGTGCGTTGTCTGCTGGCGTCGTCCTTGCTTCGAGGGACATCATGAAGGTGCACCGATGCAGCGATGCGCCGAGGCGGCGGTCCGGGGGTGCACGGAGTGCGACGGGAGAAGCTGATGAATGAGAGCAGTGTTGCAGCGTGCGACGTCGTCCACCTCGGAGACGTCGAGACGCTCGACTCCGTCACGTCGGGCAGGCTCGTGACCCTTTCCAGGGCGGGCGTCACCGGCGAGCTCTTCTGCTCCTGCACCGATCGGAGCGCTCACGTCTACCTGCAGCGCGGGCGCGTCGCGTGGGCGAGCGACTGCAAGCACCGGCGCGCCTTCACGGCGCACCTGAAGCAGCACGCGGGGCTCCCTACCGACACCATCGAGGCGGTCGTCGGCGACTGCCGTGCCACGAAGCGTCCCATCGGCGAGACCCTGATCGAGCGGAAGCTCGCGACGGAGGAGCAGGTGCGCGCGGCCCTTCGCCACCAGATTGGCCTCGCCCTCCACATCGGCGAGTGCCGGGGAGAGGGAACGGGCGTGTTCCTCCCGCGCAACTACCAGGACTACGACGTCCGCTTCACGTTCGACGCTTCCGAGATCGTCTCCGAAGAGGGCCTCGCCGCCAATCAGCCAGCACGGTGCTCGCAGCGCTGAGCTCATCCTGACCCTGGGTGCTGACGGTCCCGCGGGAGCTCGCGGCCATTCCCGCCAGGGTGAGGCTTCGCGCGGGTGCGCTGGTTTGGCATCCGCGATGCTTTTCAGCCGTGTCATGGCCACTTCAATTCCGTTCTTCACCTGGAAACCCGAGTTCGCGCTCGGCATGCCCGGGATCGACGCCGAGCATGAGCGCTTCTTCGAGATCGTGAACGAGCTGCACGAGGCGATACGCGACGGCGACGGCGATCTCCAGCTGGGCGCGACGCACCGCCGTCTCATGGATTACGCGATCTTCCACTTCAGCTCCGAGGAGGCGGCGCTGAGGAAGGTCGCCCACCCCCGCCTCGACGCGCACCACCGGGAGCACGAGTGGTTCCTCGGCGAGGTGGCGAAGATCCGCTCTCAACGCCGTGACGCCGCGATCGCGGCGCTGTCGCTCGCGAGGGACTGGCTGCTGCAGCACATCCTCGGCACGGACAAGCGGTGCGCTGACTGGCTCCGCGCTCCTCGCCGGACCGTGCCGGAGCCACACGGGCGCGGCTGAGCGCTCCGCCGATCGCGCACGTATACTGCGGAGCGATGCGGGTGCACCTCGTCGACGGAACGTTCGAGCTGTTCCGCGCTCACTATTCGAAGGCGCCCGGCCACGTCGCTCCGGCGGGATGGGACGCGAAGGCCACCGTCGGATTCGCCATCTCGCTGCTAGCGCTCCTGCACGACGAACGCGAGGCGGTCACGCACGTCGCGGTGGCGTTCGACAACCCGATCCGATCCTTCCGCAACGATCTCTGGTCGGGCTACAAGACCGACGACGGGGTGCCGCCCGAGCTCCTGGCGCAATTCGATGCCGCCGAGGAGGCGACCCGCGCGCTGGGCGTGATCGTCTGGTCCATGCGCGAGTTCGAGGCGGACGACGCGCTCGCCACGGGCGCCGCGCGCTTCCGCGACGCGGTGGAGCAGGTGCGGATCCTCACGCCCGACAAGGACCTCGGACAGTGCCTCCAGGGACGCCGTGTGGTGCAGGTCGACCGCATCCGCAAGCGCGAGATCGACGAGGAGGCGCTCCTCGCCCGTCGCGGCGTCCGCCCCGAGAGCATCCCCGACTACCTGGCGCTGGTCGGCGACGACGCCGACGGCATCCCCGGCTTTGCCGGGTTCGGTCAGAAGACCGCCTCGGCGCTCCTGGCCCGGTATCTCCACCTCGAGGACATCCCGGCGGATCCACGCCGCTGGCCGGCGAGCGTACGCGGGGCCACGCAGCTCGCCCGTGAGCTGCAGTCCGGGCGTGACCTCGCCGTGCTCTACCGGAAGCTCGCCACGCTCGTCACGGACGTGCCGTTGTCGGAGTCCCTCGAGGACCTGCGCTGGCGTGGCATCCCGCGCGTTCGCTTCGAGGAGTGGTGCTCGAAGCTCGGCAAGCGTGCGCTGCTCGGCGGCGCGCCGCTCACCGCCGCGCGCGCAAGCCGCTTCGAGTGACCGCCGGTCGAGCGCGCTCGCCCGATGACAGGGACCCCGGTCTCACTGACCAGCGTCCTCACTTCGAGTCGCGCACGGCGCCCGGACGCGGCCACTCCGCTCCATGCCCGTGCTCTCCTGGACCAGCGGCGGTCGTGACCGCCTCGGCCGGCCCGAGCATCGCCGCGAGCTGCCGCAGGGTGACGTTCCGTGCGGAGCGCCGGCTCTCCTCCTCGGCATCGCGGAGGATGCGCAACAGCTCCGGCTCGACGTGCCGCTCGAGCTCGGCTCGGATGCCCTCCGCTTCCACGTCCCGGCGGAGAGCGTCGCGCACGTCGCCCACGCGGATCGCGTCGAGGTCGCGCGCCGGCAGGTAGCCGGCGTCGGGCCCCGAGCCGGTCCGGGCCAGAACCCCTGCACGGACGAGCGCCTCGAGGGTCTCCTCGATCGTGAGCGGCGACACGTCGACGACATCCGCGAGCGCCGCGGGGCTCCGCCACGGTCCTCCCGAGAGGAAGGCGCGCGCGACGCGCGCTGTGATGATCAGCGCGAGCGTCTCCCTCAGCGCCTGGTCGGCTCGCCGCGCGCGGAATCGCTGCCGCACCGTTCGCTCGTTCTGATGGCTGGCGGCGACCTGCGCGCCCGCGAGGACGACCAGCCACGAGACATAGGTCCAGACGAGGAAGATGGGGATCGCGCTCAGCACGGAATAGAGGGCGCTGTAGCTCGACACACCCACCTGGAACCGGACGTAGAGCACCAGCGCTCCCTGCCACAGCACCGCGGCGACCACCGCGCCCAGCGCCGCCGAGATGGGCCGGACGCGCACGTTGGGCAGGATCGCGTAGATGGCGAAGAAGGCGACCCCGACGACTGCCAGCGAGGTGAAGTGCAGGAGGAAGTCGATCACCGCCCCGAGCGCCAGCGCGTCGCGCAGGAAGAGCACGATCCGCGAGCTCTGCGCCGCCGTCGCTGCCGTCGCGGCCGCGACGATGAGCAAGGGCGTCGTGACGAGGAGCGTCACGTAGTCGGTCACCTGGCGCAGGAACGAGCGCTTGCTCTTCGCTCCCCAGATCTCGTTCAGAGCGTCCTCGACGCTCGAGAGCAGGCTCACGCTCGTGTAGACGAGGACCACCAACCCGAGAGCGCCGAGCGTCGAGACGTTCGTCCGGTCCACGAACTCGAGGATCCGCTCGATCGAGGCGAGCAGCGCCGGGTTTCCCCCGAACGTCTCGCGCAGGTACGGGCGCACCATCGCGTCGACGAAGCTGGCGTACGCTCCGAACCCCTTCAGGATCGCAAACGTGAAGGCGAGGAAGGGCACGACGGAGAGGACACTGTAGTAGGTGAGCGCGGCGGCTCGGACGGTGAGCCTGTTGGCGACGAAGCCGCGGATGCTGGAGTAGGCGACGCGGCTCACGCGGTACAGAAACGCCCGCCCGTGCCGCAAGTCCGCGATCCGGACGGCCCAGATTCTCTCGGTGAAGAACAGGCGCAGGCGCTCGAGCGGAGGGCGGTCCGGGGAGCCGACGTTCGGCGTTCGGGCGACGCGCGTGGCCATCTGGACAGATCTTGATGCGCTCGACCCGCTGGGCAAGCGCAAGCGAGACGTGCGCAGCGTGCGCGCCTCTACCGGGTCGCACACTCCGTCGCGAGGAGCTCTACGGTGCGCCGGCGCGCCCGCTCGCCGATGCCCAGGGCCAGCGCATCGCGCCAGGCCTTGCACGCATCGCGCGGGTCGAGCTCGAGGGAGCGGCGGACGTGGAAATCCGCGCTGGCGACGTCGCCCAGCTCGAGCAGGACTGAGCCGAGCCTGGCGTGGTACTCGGACGCGCTCGGCTCCCGCTCGAGCGCGGCGCGGAACGACGCGGCTGCCTCTCCCCACCGCTGCGCGAGCGCCTGCGCGTTGCCCAGGCCGCCGAGGAGCGCCGCCTCGTAGTACGCGCTGCCGCCGGCGCGCTCGAGCCCCGCCGCGTACACGGCGCCCGCCTCATCGTACCGGCCCTGCGCGGAGAGGGAGTCCCCGAGGCCGATGTACGGGCGGGCCTTCTCGGGCGATCTTTCCATCGCGTCGCGCCACAGCGGCTCCGGACCTTCCCAGACCGCGTTCCGCGCCCAGGTCGCGACCGCGAGCGAGCACCACACGCCGACCACGATCGCGGCCACCCAGGCAGGCCCGAGCGCGAGACGCGCTGCGAGCCGCTCGAGCCCGACCGCGACCGCGAGGAACACGCCCCACGACGCGAGATACAGGCGGTGCTCGAAGACGAGGTCCGCGATCGGGATCACGCTCGAGGTCACCGACAGCAGGAGGAAGAACCAGAGGATGCCCAGGCCCGCGAGGCGCGCCGCCGCCGCCGCCTCGCCGGCACGGGCCCGTCCCCATGCCATCAGCGCGACCCCGCCTCCCGCGAGCGCGAGGAGGAACGCCCCCGAAGCGAGCACCCCCGGCTGCAGGAGGCTCGTTAAGACCGGGAAGTCCCAGTCCACGTTCTGCCCCGCAGGCCAGACGAGGAGCCTCGCGTACAGCACGACGACCTTCAGCTCCGTCGTGAGGTACTCGAGCGGCTGCAGTCCCGGGATATCCATCCCGGCGCCGACATCGCCGCGCAGCCCGACGAGCATCGACACGGCGAGGCCGCCGGCGATCGCGAAGAACGGCGCCACGAGGGCTGCGCGCCGAGGCCAGCTCGTGAGCTCGCTTCGCGCCTCCGCACCTCGGTCCGCGGCGAGCGTGGCGAGCAAGTATGCCGCGGGCGCGGTCACCGCGACGGGCTTCGAGGCCAGCGCGAGCACGTACGCGAGGAGGGCCCCTCCCCACGCCACGCCGCCGCGCCAGGTGCGTCCATGCCGCTCGGCGGAGAGCAGCAGGAGGAGGACGAGGACGTAGAGTCCCGACGCGAGCACCTCGGATCGCTGCACGACGTACGACACCGCCTCGGTCTGGATGGGATGCAGCGCGAAGACGCCCGCGGTGGCGATCGCGATCGCGTCACCCTTCGCCGCGCGAGCGAGCCGCGCGAGGCGTCGCGTGAAGAGGAACACCAGGGCGACGGCGGCGAGGTGGATCGCCAGGTTCGTCGCGTGGAAGCTCGAGGGGGCGAACCCTGCGACGGCGTGGTTGAGCGCGAACGTGAGGTCCGTCACCGGGCGACCCGCCCCGAGCATCTCCCTCGCGAGCTGGCCCGGCGCCAGGGCGCCAAGGTCACGGACGACGGGGTTGAGCAGGATGCCCGGCTCGTCGTCCCACACGAACGGCGCGGCGAGCACGCGCCGGTAAGCGGCGATCGCGAGCGCGAGCGGGATCAGCAGGAAGAGCGAGGCGCGCGCTCGGTGCGTGCGCTCCGGAGGGCGGATCCCCGCCGACTGAGCCGACATGCGCGGGTCTCCGCGAAAGCAGGAGACGGCAGAGTAGAACGCGCTCGACCCGGGTGTCGACTCCCGGGGTCGTGCAGCGGCGCGGCGACGGCGCGCGCCCTGGCGTGCCCGGCTGGACTCCTGGTCAGCGCTTCTTCGCGCTCTTCGTGGGCGCCGCCTTCGACGTGGCGAGCACGGGCTCGCGACGCCTCGCGGGCTCGGCCGTGGCCGGCGCGCGGCTGGACGGCGTCGGGTCGAGGGCAGGCGTGAGCAGGATCTCGATACGGCGGTTGCGGGCCCGCCCTGCGGGCGTCGCGTTCGAGGCGATCGGGTGGAACGGCCCGTGGCCGCTCGCCACGAGTCGCCGCGGCGGGACGTGCGCCTTCTCCTCCAGGAAGCGGACGACGTTCGTCGCTCGCGACGTGGAGAGCTCCCAGTTGCTCGGATATCGTTCCGCGAGCCGCGCCGAGATGGGCGCGCCGTCGGTGTGACCCGCCACCTGGATCTGCTTGTCCTCGACGCGCGCCAGGACGGCTCCCACGCGGGACAGCACCTCTTCCCCCCGCTTCGAGATCTGCGCGTCACCCGAGTCGAACAGGATCTTGTCGACGAGATCGACCTGCAGCCGGCCGTTTCCCTGGGACAGGCGGATCTCGCCCCTGGCGATCTCGGCCTTCATCTTCTCCTGCAGCTCCTGGGCGGTGGCCTTGAGCCGGGCGAGCTCGTCCTCCTTCGCCCGGACGCTGCTCGACAGCTCGCTCTGCGCGGCGAGGAGGTCCGACCTCTCCTTCTCGAGCTGCGCGAGCCTCGCTTCCAGCTCCGCGTTCGCGCTGCGCGACTCGCGGAGCTTGTCGCGCGCCTCGAACAGGCTCGCGCCAGCGGCGGTCGCCTCCGCGCGCAGGGCGTCGGTACGGCGGAGCAGGAAATAGGACGCTGCCGTGCCGCCGGCGAGCGCCAGGACGAAGAGCATCCACGGCAGCCTGGGCGTGCGCCTCGGACGAAGCGCCTCCTCCATCACGTCGTCGTAGCTCGTGGCCATGCGCGCTCCGGTGAAACGGGATCCCGCGATTGTAGCGACTGCTGGTGAAGAGATCAGGGTGGGTATTATCCCGCAGCCGTCCGGAATGTGGGCGGCGCACCTGGCCGGCGGGACATCGGGGCAGGGCGTCGCCGCTGTGCGCGGACCCCTACACCCGGTGGGCGAAGGCGGCGCCATGCAGTCCCGGTGTGCTACACCTCTCACCATGCGAGCGAAGCGACTGTCCCCCTGCAGAGGTGACGTCCCATCGGGGTCCCATGATCGATGAGCCCTGCCGTCTGTGCGGTGGCGATGGGCGCATCGGCAACGCTCTCGGCGGCAGCTCGGCGACCTGCCCCGGCTGTCATGGTTCTGGTCGACGAGCCGAGACGTCGTACGGGTTCCACGACGTCACCAAGACGAAGCCGTCGCACCATCGCCCTGCGGTCGCGATTTCCACGGGACCGAGGGTCCCGGTGACGTCAGAGGGTGTGCAGCTCGCTCTCGAGGTGCGCGCTTGCGCGGTCCTGCCAGAGGACGCGAAGACGCGCCTGCTCGCCGAGATCGTGAACCACGAGAGCACGCACGGGCGCTGCACCAAGACCTTCATCAAGAAGGTTCGCAAGCAGACTCGGCTGGGGCATTAGGTCCGCCTCGGGTCCGCCCTGCTTCTGCGACCTGCTCGCCGGTACTGCGAGATCGAGCAGCGGCCTCGCTCAGGGGCGCGTCGGCGGCCATGGCGTGGCGTTGCCGTTCGCGTCCACCTTCACGCGCTCGTGCGCCGGGCCCCGCCAGATGCTCCCGGTGATGACGCGCTGGGGGAGCCAGGGGAACCGGGCGCGGCTCTCGTCCGTCGTGAACACGGTGGCCGAGGTCGGCGGAGCGTTCGGAGTTGCGGCCGGCATGCCGCTCTCGGTGAGTGGTCCCCCGTGCACGTGGTCGCGCGAGGGCTCCGCGGGAGTGAAGCGACGGCGTCCCATGCCGCGACGGTTGAACTGCTGGGCCGACTGCTGCCTCTTCTTCAAGACGAGCTCCTCAATGAATCCAGGGTGCACGATCCGACCGGACCGGGGCACGAGCGCGCGGCTCACACGCGCCGTGCTCGCTCGCCCTGGCTGATGCTGGCCGGATCAGGAAGCTCCTCGACGACAGGAGCTCGAATGGCGCGGGAATCGAACCTTGCCACAGGGCGCGGGAATCGAACCTTACCACAGGCTGGGCTCGATACGTCTTCATCTACCCGTTCGCCCGGACGGGCGCCTCCCGATGATCACAGCCCCGCCGCGCGTGCAGCGTCCCGCCTGCGACCGTTCGGTCGCCCAGGTGAGGCGCGCCACGGGCATCGCTGGTTGCTATGGGATCGGCAGGAGACCGACATGCCGAACCCCATCACCGTCGCCGTCGCTGGAGCCACTGGCAGGCAAGGCGGCGCCCTCGCTCGCATGCTGCTGCACCGTGGCCACCGAGTGCGCGCCCTGACCCGGCGGCCAGAGTCGAAGGCCGCCACCGACCTCCAGGCGCTCGGTGCCGATATCTATCAGGCCGACTTCGACGACAACGCTGCGGTCCAGCGAGCGACCGCTGGAGCCGACGCCTTCTTCCTGATGGCCACGCCGTACGAGGCGGGGGTCGAGGCCGAGGTTCGCCAGGCCCGCGCGGCTGCGAAGGCGGCGAAGGAGGCGGGAGTCAAGCACCTGGTCTACTCGTCCGTCGCCAGCGCGAACCTGGGCACCGGCATCCCTCACTTCGACAGCAAGCACGAGGTCGAGGTCCACATCCGGAAGCTCGGCATCCCCTGGACCATCGTTGGGCCGGTGTTCTTCATGGAGAACCTGCTCGGCCCGATGTTCATCCAGGGGCTCCGCGCCGGAACGCTCTCGATGCCGCTGCCGGCGAGCCGTCCACTCCAACTGGTCTCGGTCGAGGACATCGCCGGGTTCGTGCGCGTCGTGCTCGAACGCCCAAGTGAGTTTCAGGAGAAGCGCATCGACATCGCCTCGGACAGCCTGACCGGGCCGGAGATGGCGAAGACGCTGTCGCAGGCCAACGGGAGGGACATCAACTACGCCGAGGCGCCTCTGGATCCGGTGCGCACCCGGAGCGCGGACCTCGCGCGCATGTGGGAGTGGTTCGACCAGGTGGGCTACAGCGTGGACCTCGACGCGCTCGTCCGCTCGTACCCCGATGTCGGCTGGCGCGATTTCCGCCGATGGACCCGCGAGCAGGACTGGAGCGTCCTCGACGTGGCAGGCCCGGAGCAGCCCACTGCGTAGACTCATCGACGGAGCGGCCGGCGCGAGCGCCTGCGGGAGACAAGGTCCCCCTAGCTGGCGACGCCTGTATCTCCCTGCTTGTCGCGATACGTGATGCGGCCGCGAGTCAGGTCGTACGGCGACAGCTCCACCTTCACCCGGTCGCCCGTGATGATGCGGATGTGGAACCTCTTCATCTTTCCGGACGCATAGGCCAGCACCGTGGGGCCCTGATCGACCTTCACGCGGTACATGCCGCCACTTGCCTCTTCCACCTTGCCCTGCACTTCGATACCCGCTTCCTTCTCGCTCATCCTTCTCCTTTTCATCGGTCCTGCGAAAAAACGAAGCGGCCTCTCACCGCGAGGCCGCGTCGTCACGTCAGCGGCCGGATTCTACACCCGGCGTCCCCGGTTTGCACTGACGGGTGAGCTCCCCGGACCTGGGCCTGATCCGGCGGCCTCGAGGAGCGGGCGCGGCACCCCGAGTCGAGGGAGCGAGCAGGCCGCGAAGAACTCCGCAGCTCACCGCCCACGGCGAGGGACGTTCGCCGAGCCCGCTGCGGTGCTTGCGCCGACTGCTTGCGCATCCGCGGGTGATGATCAGCTTTCGCGCTCACCCGGAGGAATCGAATGAAGAAGAGGATGATGGCCCCGGTCGTGTGCCTGCTGCTCGGCATGGCGCCAGCGCTCGGGCAGGAAGCCGGCCAGGGAAAGGATTCCAGCGGTTCCACCGGCACCGGTGGGATCGACACCGACGAGCGCACGCCGCGCGACTACGGAGGCACCGGATCGGCTGCCGCCGGCAGGGGCTCGGCGCGGAGCAACGACGACGGCGCATCGACGCCTCGCGCTCCGTCCGCATCGAGCGCTCGTGGAGATTCCGAAGCGCCGCTTTCCAATCCCTCCGACGATGCGGGTCAGTCGCACGACGTCAACAACACCGTCGACGGCAGGCCCGGGCCATGAGCCGCGCGGGCCGCGGTGGAGTGGCTCGGAGCTCGTGAGCCGGATGGCCGCACGGTCTCGATCCGGCTATACGGGAGGAGCGGCGGTTCGTGCGCCGCAACCCCGCTGGATCGAGGCCGCAGGTCATGTCGAAGCGGGCGCCCCGAGCGCGTGCACTGTTCTTCGCGACGATGCGCCTCTTCATCGCCACGGCCGTACTCTCCATCGCGTCGAGCGGCGCCCGTGCGGCGGATGCCGGTACGCTCAAGATCGGCATCATCGGCGCTGGCAAGATCGGCGGTACCCTTGCCGCGCTCTGGGTCAAGGCCGGGCACGAGGTGCTCGTCTCCTCCCGACATCCCGCCGAGCTCCAGGGCCTGGCTCGGTCGCTCGGGCCCAAGGCCCGCGTCGGCACGCCGCGAGAGGCCGCGCTCTTCGGAGACGTGGTTCTCATTTCCGTGCCGTACGGAGCGCTTCCCCAGATCGGTCGTGATCTGGAGAAGGAGCTCAAAGGCAAGGTGGTGCTCGACACCGGGAACCCGTACCCCGAGCGCGACGGCGAGATGGCGCTCGAAGCCCGCCGCAAGGGCACCGGCATCACCTCCGCCGAGCTCTTGCCCGGAGCTCGCCTCGTGCGCGCCTTCAATGCGATCAGTTATCAAAACCTGCGGAGCGAGGCCCACCGGACGGGAGAGCCCGTGGGCATTCCGATCGCAGGCGACGACCATCGGGCGCTGGAGACCGCGACGCGTCTCGTGAGAGATGCCGGGTTCGAGCCGGTGGTGGTCGGACCGCTCGCGCGCGCGAAGCTGTTCGATGTGGGGTCGCCGGTCTACACCCAGCTGCTCACGGCACGCGAGCTGCGGGCGCGTCTCGGGATGTGACGAGAGATGTCACGGCTCGCGACGCCCTTCGCCTGGAACACGAGCTAGGTCGCGCGGGTTCTAGCCCGCCTCGACGAGCGCCGCGAGCTTCGCGAGTGACGATCGCCAGCCGGCCTCGTTGTCGGCGGTCGGTACGCCGCGCGGTAGCCCGTCACGGCGTCGCGCCGCGCAGCGACGCCGGGTGGCCCGGCAGCTCGAGGCTCCCCACCTTCACCAGCTTGCCGTTCTTGAGCTGCAGGACGGTCAGGTCCCGATCGAGGAAGTTGCCGACGTACAGGTACTGTCCGTCCGGGCTGAAGGCAATGCCCTCGGCCAGCCCGCCCACCTTCGCCTCGGCCACCTTGCGCACCTTCTTGCCCTTGATCTCCAGCAGCGACACGTACGCGTGGTCGGTGGCGAAGAACGCCTTGCGGGGCACGTTGCCTGTTCCGTTGAGGATCACCGCCGCCGCGTAGCCGCCGCGCGGGCTCACCGCCAGGCCCTCGGGCCCGTCGCCCACGACCACCTGATCGACGACGCGCGGCGGGGTCGCCTCGAGGTCGATGACCGCTACCGTGTCCACCTGGCCGTCCGAGGCGCCCGTCGCGCCGCTGTTCCCGGCCAGGCCCAGCTTGCCGTCCGACGTGATCTGGACGTTGTAGGGCCAGAGCCCGACCGCCATGTCGTACTTCCCGTAGGTCACCTTGTGGCCGTCGATATCGAGCAGGGCCACCTTGTGAGCAGCGAACTTGCTCACCAGCGCGCGCTTGCCGTCGGGGGTGATGGCGACCGACGAGACCTGCTCGCTCGGCGCCCCGGCGGCGGCGAGCGCCACGGTGTCGACCACCTTCACGTCCTTCCCCTCGATGGCGAGGACGCTCACGGTGTTCTCGGCCCGGTTCGCGACCAGCGCGAGGTCGCCGGCGCGGCTGATGGCGAGCCCCGAGGGCTGCTTTCCGACCGTCACGGTGCCGAGGAGCGCCGGAGGCGAGGCGGTCAGGTCGATGACGAAGAGCTTGTCGTCAGGCTGGGTCTTCCACGCGCCGCCGTCGCCCTGGACCCAGTCGAGCGAGTTCGCGACCAGCGCCAGCTTGCCGTCGGGCGTGATGGCGAGGTTCGTGGGCGGGCCCACCACGCTGTTCATGAGGGGCAGGTTGGCGACGACGCGGGGGTGGGCGCGGTCGCGGATGTCGATGATCGAGAGCGTGTCCTTCCCCGGCGCGGAGAGCACCGGCTTCGCCGCATCGTCCCAGCTCATCTTCTCGTCGTTGCCGCTGATGAGCAGCTGCGCCTGCGCCGCACCGGTGGAGAGCGCGAGCGCGGCGGACATGGTCACGAGCACCCTCGAGGACGCGTTCATGATCGCTCCTTCGCCGCGAGAGGCCCCGCGGCCTTGCTTCGACCCGTCTGGCGAGCGCGTCCGCGCCGACGAGGCCGGCCCTGCGCCCCCGATGCTCCGGTACGCGGGCATAAGCCCGGCCTGCCGGCGGCGCCCGCCGCGACGGCGGAGGTGCCCGAGAAGGGCGCACCGGCGTACGCCGCGCTTCACGTAGAGTTCCTCTGGTTCGACCAGTCGCAAGCGACGGAGGTGCACGCCATGAGCACAGCTCGGATCGCGCTCGCGAACCTCCCGTACCCCGCGACTCCCGCGGAGTCCGTGACGCTGGCCGAGGACGCCATCGCCCAGGCGGGCATCGAGCGCTGCGATCTGGTCTGCTTTCCGGAGTGCTTCGTCCCCGGCTACCGGGCTCCGGGAAAGCGCGTTCCACCGCCGGATCGCGCGTTCCTCGAGCGCGCGTGGTCCGCGGTGGCGTCGGCGGCCGCGAGGGCGAAGCTCGCGGTCGTTCTCGGCACAGAACGCGTCGTCGACGAGGCGCTGCTGATCACGGCCCTGGTCATCGATCGAGAGGGGACCATCGTGGGGTGGCAGGACAAGGTCCAGCTCGATCCTTCCGAGGAGGGCCTCTACTCTCCAGGCTCTGGTCGGCACCTGTTCCAGGCAGGCCCGCTCACCTTCGGGGTCGCCATCTGCCACGAGGGCTGGCGCTATCCGGAGACGGTCCGGTGGGCCGCGCGTCGCGGCGCGCACATCGTGTTCCACCCTCACTTCCACGAGTCGGAGCCCGGCGGATACCGCCCGTCGAGCTTCGCCGAGCCCGCGAACACGTTCCACGAGAAGGCCGCCCTCTGTCGAGCCGCCGAGAACACGTGCTTCTTCGCGACGGTGAACTGCGCGAGCGACGGATCGCCGACCACGTCCGCCGTCGTGAAGCCCGACGGGACGCTGCTCTGCTACCAGCCCTACGGGACGCGAGGATTGCTCATCGCGGACATCGACCCCGGCGAGGCGACGGGTCTCCTCGCGGCGCGCTGCAAACCGCAGGAGTAGGGGAGAGTCATGTCCGTTCGCATCGTCCGCCTCGGCACTCCCCGCGTCGCCGGCGAGGGCCTACGGATCGGCACGGTGCGCCGCCCGCCGCGTGGCATGCCGGCGGCGCGCTTCGCCTCCGAAGATTGGTACGACGTCTGGTATCCGATCCTCTCGCCAAGCGTCGGGACGATGAAGCTCGGCAGAGCGCTGCTGGCGTCGCGCGGTGCGCGCATCGCCGCAACTTCTTCCTGCTGGGCGCCACGGGTCGCACAGAGACGCTCGCCGCCGGCCTCGAGCGTCAGGATCGGGCGGGCGTGGCGCTCCCAGAGGCAGTCACTACGTTCCCTCAGCGCGATGTTTCACCAATGGAGGAGACGATGGCTCAGGCGATAGTTCACAAGTCGGGTGAGGGTAGGGCCTTCTGGATGCTCGGCGGGCTCTACGAGGTCCTGCTGTCGAGCGACGAGTCGAACGGCGAGGCGACGGTCATGCAGATGACCATGCCCGCAGGCATGGGCCCACCTGCACACGTTCACCGTCGCGTTGCGGAAACCGTGTACGTCGTCGAGGGAACGCTCGCGTTGCACGTCGAATTGCGGGCCCGGATCGCTGATCCGCATCCCCGCCGATAAGCTCGAGCACTTCGAGCCCACGAGCAAGCTCCGCGTGGTCGTGACCTACGAGCCCGGTGGGATCGACAAGTTCTTCGCCGAAGCGGGCGAGCCGGCGCAGCGGCGCGAGATTCCGCCCGCGCCGACCTCTCCGCCGGACGTTGACAGGCTGACCAAGCTCGGCGCTCGCTACGGTCTCGAAATCCAGACGTCCGCGTGACTCTCGAGAGGACGGCGGAAGCCCGCCGCGTGCCGGCCGCCTGCAACACGAGCGGCGGCTCGAACACCGTCGAGATCGAGGCGACGTCGTGTTCACGGTCGCTCGGTAGCAGCAGGTGCCGTCGCGATCAGGAATGGATAAACCGACAGAAGAGCCGGGCGTAGCGCCCCCGCAGGGCCAACGCATCGCCCCGATCGCCTGCGGTGGTCGGGGCGCTTTCGTCGATCCGCATCGGCACTCCTCAGTCCCACGACGCGGCGAGATTACGTGTTTATACCGTGTCCAAGAGTGGGTCATGAGCCGGCGACCGCGCGCCAAGACCGTGAGGGTGCTCGAACGACGACGGACGATCCGCACCCTGGGCGTCGTCCTGGTCATCGGCTGCGCAACGGGGGAAAGGCGGGAGGCCCCCCAGGTGCACTCGGTGCGAATCGAGGGCGCGAAGAACGTCAAAGAAGGGGACATCAAGAAGCACATCCTCACCACGGAGAACAGCTGGGTCCCTTTCTCGCGAAGGCAGTACTTCGACGAGGACGCGTGGAAGACGGACCTCCGCCGTATCGAGAAGCTCTACCGGGCACAGGGCTTCTACCAGGCGAAGGTGACCCAGGCGGAAGTGAAGCCGCATGGGCAGAAGGAGGTCGATGTTCACGCCGTCGTGGAGGAGGGCGAGCCGACCCACATCAGCTCGGTCAAGCTCGAGGGCCTGGATGACCTCCCCGACGAGGACCGCCGCCAGCTCCTCGACGAGGTCAAGCTCAAGGTCGGCCAGGTCTTCATCGTCGAGCGCTGGGATGGGCTCAAGGAGAAGCTCCTTCACACGCTTCAGGAGGAGGGCTACGCCGCGGCCGCGGTGCAGGGTGAGGTCAAGGTAGGCCTCGACACCCGTCAGGCCGACATCACGGTCAGCATCGACCATGGCCCACGATACCGGTTTGGCGCCTTGTCCGTGAAGCGGTACGCGGATTCGCGGGTCTCGCCTTGGCGCATCGAGGAGCAAGCGGCTGCGGAGGCGACGCCGGGCGACTGGTACTCCTTGAAGGCGCAGAGCGCCGCCGAGGCGCGTGTCTTCAAGATAGGCGTCTTCGGAGCGGTGAAGGTCAAGCCCGAGCAGCCCGACCCTGGGACCCTTTCCGTCCCATTGCAGGTGGACGCCCAGGAGTCACGCTTCCACACACTCAGTGTCGGCGGCGGCATCGCGGCGGATCAGACCCGGCAGGAGGTCCGCGCGACGTCGAACTACGTCGACCGCGACTTCTTGGGAGGATTGCGCAAGCTGACGCTCAAAGGAATCGCCGGGTATGCGTGGATTCCGACTTTCTATGCATCGAGCGCGTCGGGCGCCCAGCGGGGCGTGGTGGGGACCCTCAGCGCGGAGCTCGAGCAGCCCAGGCTCTTCTTCCGGGACCTGAAGCTCGATACCAAGCTTGCGTTGGAGCGTGGGATCGAACCGGCCTATCGCTATTACGGGAGCCGCGCGAAGCTGGGCGTGGCGTACACGCCGACGATCCACCTCACCATCACCCCCTCCTACAATCTCGAGCTCTACCGGCTCGAGTCCGGGGCCGCGCAGCTCACCGGCTCCGCGCCGACGCTGCTGTTCGGGTGCCCGCAACATTGCGTGCTCTCCTACACGGAGGAGCTGGTCGAATGGGATGAGCGAGACGACCGCCAGGAGCCCCACCGCGGCTACTATCTGTCCTTGTCGGTTCAGGAGGGCGGCGGAATACTGGGCGGAAGCTTCGGGTATTTCCGGATCATCCCCGACGTTCGCGGCTACGCGTCCTTCCTCGATAGAGACAAGCTGACGTTCGCGGTGCGACTGAAAGTGGGGACGCTCATCCCAACCAACGGGAATGACGCATCGAGCCCCATCGTCTCGCGCTTCTACTCTGGCGGGAACGACATGCGCGGCTTCAACAGCCGAAGGCTCGCCCCCGAATTCATCGTGCCGCAGCCCGGATCCACGACGTTGGGCTACACGGTACCGGTTGGAGGAGACGGCCTCTTCGAGTCTTCCTTCGAGGCACGCTACAATCTCACCGGCGCTCTGGTGCTGGCGGCGTTCGTGGACACGGGCTTCGTCACCCGCGAGCACGTCAATTTCAAGAGCGTTCGTTTCTTCCGTGACAACATGCTGCTCGCGTTCGGCGGTGGCCTGAGGTACCTCACTCCGGTCGGACCGATACGAGTGGACTTCGGTTTCCGTCCAGATATTGGTCCGCCCTTGGTGGTGACTCAATCGCCCGGCGCGACCCTCAGTGCACCAGCAAGGTCCAGTTGCTTCGGACTTGGTACGGGAGGGCCCAGGGCCGGGGCCCCCGAAGGCCCGTGTGTCCTCCACATCTCCATCGGAGAGGCATTTTAGCAATACCGACACGGCCAGGCGGGCGGGCACCTCCATGCTCGCCGCGGGTTCCAGTCGCGAGACGGCGCGCTTACCTATGGGAGAGCGTCCTGCTTCGGCGACGAGGGCATCTTGGCCTCATCGACATCGACGGGCGATCCGGGCCGAAGTCCGCAGCGGCACAGGTGGCTGAGGCGCCTGGCGTTCGGAGGGCTGTCGCTCCTCGGGCTCGTGCTGCTCCTCGTCCTGGGCGTACTCACCTATGTGGCGACCCCGTCCGGGGGAGAGTGGCTCCGCAAGCTCGTCGTGGAGAAGGCGAACGCCACCATCGAGGGGGCGCTCACAATTCAAGGGCTCTCCCTTCACGGAAGCCACCTGGTTCTCGAGGGCGCGGAGCTCCGCGATCCGGATGGCGAGACGGTCGCGAGGGTGTCCAGGCTCGAGGTGCGACTTGGGCTCGCGCCGCTCATCCGGAAGCGCATCGACCTGAAGCTCGTCCGCCTGGACGGGCCGCAAATTTCTTTCGACCAGGATGAGAGCGGGAGCAACCTTCAGCGCGCCATCACGGAGAGGGCCCCGGCGCCCAAGCCCGAGGACAAAGGCCAGAAGAGCGACCTCGGGTTGGTCGTGGAGGATCTCGAGATCGCCCGTGGCGTCGTCGACGTCGTGCAGCGCTCCGCGGGGACGTCCCGCCACATCCACCTGGACGATCTCGTAGCGCATGGCTCGGCCAAGATGGTGGAAGGAGCGGCTGGAGCGCGGCTGGAGATTGCCGCGAATGTCGCGGCCCCGTTCGAGGGCCCCTTTCACCTGAGCCTCGACGCCACCGGCGCGGGCGAGCGGAAAGACGCACGGCTCGCGCTCGTGCTCGGGACGGCGAAGCTCGCGGCCATGGCGCACATGGAGGACGCAAGGCATGCGGATGGCCGAGTCGAGTCGCCGCTCGTGCCTCCCGAAATCGTCCGGGCCTTTGTTCCGAGCTACCCGCTCCGCGCGGTGACGTCGCTCACGGCGGTGGCCAGGCGGAACGGCGATGAGCTCTCTCTCCATCTCGATGCCAGGGCCGCGTCGGCGACCGCGCTCGTGGACGGGACGTTCAACCTGGCGACGAAGCGCAGCGATCGGA
>WNGE01001513.1_pt1 | contig 29252 bp, 25 predicted proteins | sample 5400651 | NCBI WGS metagenome assembly WNGE01 (sample SAMN13153370, study PRJNA577476) | soil metagenome | isolation source: 60 cm soil or saprolite under grassland replicate 2 | place: USA:California | collected 2016-06-15
CTGCTCGGGGAGGTCGACCAGGCCACCCAGGCCCACGGGCTGGCGACCGTGCTCGGGTTTGTGTCCGAGACTGGTGTGGCCGGCCTGACCCTGGGGGGCGGCTTTGGCTATCTCGCCCGCCGGTTCGGTTGGACGGTCGACAACCTCGCCGAGGTCGAGGTCGTCACCGCCGACGGCCAGCTCCGCACCGCCAACCGCGACCAGCACGCCGAGCTGTTCTGGGCGCTGCGCGGTGGTGGCGGCAACTTCGGCGTCGTCACCCGGTTAAGCTTCCGCCTGCACCGGGTCGGGCCGACCATCACCGGCGGGCTGATCGTCTGGAGCGCGGAGCGGGCCGCCGACGTGCTGGCCGCCTACCGCGACCTCACCGAACAGGCGCCGCGCGAGCTGACCGCCGCGGCGATCGTGCGGCTGGCACCGCCGGCGCCGTTCCTGCCCCAGGCCTGGCACGGCAAGCCCATCGTCGGGATTCAGGTGTGCCACAGCGGCGCGAACGCCGCGGCCGACCTTGCCCCGGTTCGCGGGCTCGGGAACCCGATCGTGGACCTGGTCACCCCCAAGCCGTACGCCGCCGTGCAGTCGATGCTCAATGCCATGGAGCCCAAGTGGCTGCACCGCTACTGGAAGGCCGAGTTCCTCCCTGGCCTGTCGAGCGAATTCCTGGACGCCTTCCGGGGCAGTGCGCTGCGGGTGACCTCGCCGCTGTCCCAGTCGGTCATCTTCCACCTCGCCGGCGCCCTCAACGACCACGAGGACGACGACGGGGCGGTCGGCAACCGCGACGCCCACTACATCGGCGGGTTCAACGCCACCTGGCCACCCGGCGCCCCCGCCGATCCGCATGTGGCCTGGGCCCGGGATGGATGGGAGCGGGTCCGGCCCTTCTCGACCGGGGGGAACTACGTCAACTTCCAGCTAGCCGAGGACGACACCGCCCGGACCGCCGCCGCCTACGGCACCAACTACCAGCGCCTCCAGCGCGTCAAGGCCACCTACGACCCCGGCAACCTGTTCCGCGTCAACCGCAACATCCCCCCGGCGGCCTGACAGCAGACCGGTCAGGCCCTCCCGACGCTGAGGCACAACGGGGCGAGGTCCCCAACCACGATTGAGGAGAGCCATCAGCATGCAGCACAAGGTAGGAGAGCACAGTCGACGGCCGGCCGGCGACGGCGCTGAGAAGCGGCCGCCGGCCGGACGACCGGTGCGGGAGGCGACCGCCCAAACCCGGCAACCACGCCCGGTCCTCGCCGCCCTGGCCGCCGCAGGCATCCTCGGCCCCGTCGTCTTCGCGGTGGTCGCCGTCGTGCAGGCTACCGGCATGGCAGCGGCAGGCTCATTCGACGGACCGATCGGCATCGTCGCGGCCACGATCATGGCGCGAGCCAGTGGAACCCCGGTTTCACTGCGTGCGGCAGCGGGCCGAACGGAGTGGAACCCCGGTTAGGTGGCGGTCAGGACGTGGACGGACCATGAAGCACCTCCGCGTGCCCCAGTCAATATTATGGAGTCATACTAACGTGGTATCGTTATATCAAGGCGGCGGCGAGATCGACAGTGCTGACGAACAGGGGGATACGGTGCGGCACGGGTTCGGGCACACTAGTCAGGTGTCTTTTAGCAGCGACAGCGACAACCCCGCGGCCGGGTTGTCCGAACTCGAGGTGGCGCTGCTCGCGCTGCTGAGCATCCGCCCGATGACCGGCTACGAGATCCTGCGGCACCATGCCAGGGCGCTGGAGCCGTGGTGGGAGACGCCGCGCACGCAGATCTACCCCAAGCTGCGGGAACTCCAGCGGCGCGGGCTGATCGAGCACGAGTACGTAGTCCAGGAGAGCAAGCCCAACAAGCGGCTTTACTCGATCGGGCCAGCCGGCTCCGAAGCCCTGGCCAGCTGGCTGGGCAGCACCATCAACGTGCCGGAGATGCGGCATCACATGATGATGCGCCTGTTCCTGGGGAACCTCCTGCCGATCGAGGAGACCAGCCGCCTGCTCATCGGTTACCGGGACAGGATGGCGGCCCGCGCCGAGTCGTTCCGGCAGGCCAAGGAGCGGTTCTCCCGCTCGCTGAGCGGCCCGTACCGGGCCAGCGTCTTCTTCGAGCTGCTCAGCCTGGATCACCTGATCGCGATGACCGACCTGGAGGTGACCGGGACCGACAAGGCGCTGGCGGCGCTGCGCCGGTTCGGCTCCGACGGCGCCCTGGCCAGTGCCGAGCAGGCCAGCGATCTGCTCGACGCCATCCGCGACGTCAGCTAGCGGGGCCGTGAACCGTTCGGCCCCGGAATCCGTGTTGAGGTCGGGGACGGAAGCGGCCACTGCGGGGGCGGTCGCGTCCCCGCATTGTTTCCCGGCCGACCTTGGCCGTGGAGCTGTGGCTACCGCCGTTTTTCATTTCCCACAGACGGCGGTAGCCACCTGCGGGCCATCCGCTGCACTGCGTGAACTGGCCGCCGGGTACGGCCGTTATACCTGGTAGGGCGAGACGCCTGCCGAGACGGCCTGGCGGGACGATCATATGGACGATGCAGGTACGTGTGCCGGGATCCGGCCGCAGCTGGGCGTGTACCTGACCGGCGCGATCGCTCCTGCCGACCGCGTGGTGGTGGTGCGGCACCTGACCGCCTGCGACGGCTGCCGGGCGGAGCTGGCCGGGCTGGCGGGGCTGCCCGCGCTGCTGCGCCGGCCGCCGGTCCAGGCCGCCGCGCAGGATCCTCCCGCGGACGATACGGTGCCGGATTATACGGTGCCGGACTATACGTTTCCGGTTAATACGTTTCCGGACTATCCGGTTCCGGGGCGGCCGGGCCGGCGGGTGGCGCGCCGGCGGCGGCGCTGGCTGCTCGTGGCCGCCGCCTTCGTGCTCGTGGTCGCGGCCGGCACGGGCTGGGCGCTGCACCTTATCGGCCCATCGGGGCGCGGGCCGCGGGCCGCAGCGACCATGCTGCAGACCCGGACCATCGGCGACGTCACCGTACTGACCGACGACGAGGGCTACACGCTGTACTGGTTCGGCCCGGACAGCGCCACGAAGTCGGCCTGCCAGGGCAGCTGCGCCCGGAGCTGGCTGCCGGTGACCGGGCCCGCGACCTGGGGTCCCGGGGTGACCGGCAGCATCGGCGCGATCGTTCGGCCCGGCGGGGCGCTCCAGGCCACCTACGACGGGCATCCGCTGTACACCACGACCGCGGACACCGGCCCGGGCCAGACCAAGGGCAACGACGTATGGTCCCACGGGGGCGAATGGCACGAGGTCACCGTGCCGGGCCGGGCGGGCTGACCAGCGGCCGAGGATACGGGAAGCCGGGCCCGTTCGGTACTCCTGGATCGGGAGGCCGGCCGGGCACCTTCCGTGAGAAAATCCGTGCCGTCGGCCATACCGCCCGTTAGGACCATCGTGTTCGACTCATCGCTGCGCACGCCGCTGGTTTACGCGATCGCGGTCCGGTACCAGACCCCGTTGTGGCGGGCCGGGGCGCTGCTGCGGGCCGGGTGCATGGCGGGCTTCTGGGTGCTGCTGCTGTGGTTCCCGGCCGGCAGCGCGGCGCAGGGCGCCGCCATGCTCGCGCTCGGCTCGGTGGGCGCGGTCACGGCCTGGGCGCACAACCGGTCCTCGCTGCTCGACTTCCTGGTCGATCGCGACATCCCCGGGCTGAGCGCGGCGGCCGGGCACCTGATCGGCGCCAGGCAGCGGGCCACCGCCGACCTATCCGGCCTGCTCGAGGGGTTCGGCATCATCTCGGTAACGCTGCTGTTCGCCGGGCCGCTCGAGGTGCGCCCGCTGCCCGCCACCGTCTACGAGCTGGGCACGGTGCTGATCGTGGTCCACGTGTGGAGCGCGTTCCTGCAGGCGATGACCGACTCGAGCTGGTACTCCCCGGACGTGCCGCCGGGACCGGTGGTGCTGCTGCTGCGGCCGGTGATGCCGCTGATCGTCGCGATAATCTTGTTCGCGATCCTGGCCTACCCGATCTACCGGGAGCATGAGGCAGTGCCTGGCGGGCTGTTCGGCGTCATCCTGGCCTGCGCGGTCGTGTTGCTGCTGCTGCCGTTCACGCTCGTCTACGAGCTGATCCTGCGCGCCGCCAGGGACGCGCTGGGCCTGCTGGCCCGGCGCTACCGGGCCGAGGACGCGGTCACCGTGCACAGCCTGGTCAAGAACGCGGCCTACGCGCTGATCAGCGAGGTGGACGCCGACTCCGGCGCCGGGGCGGAGACCAGGTCGCTGGCCCGCGAGATGCTGGCGCTGACCGAGGAGGCGCGCCTGCTGGCCCTCGGCCGGATCGCCGACCTGGGCGGCGTCGAGCTGCTGTGGCACTGCGTGACCAGGATCCTGCCCAGCGGCGGGCAGATCACGGCGGAGCTCGATCCGGCCAGCCGTACGGTGCAGCTCAGCGGGACCGATTACCAGCTGGCCCGGCGCTGCCTGGTGGACCTGATGACCAACGCGTGGAAGGCGGGCGCGCAGCGGATCGAGGTCGCCGTCAGGGTGGCCGAGCAGCCGGGCGCGGCCCGGCCGCAGACCGTGCTGCGGGTCGACGACGACGGGCCGGGGATGCCGCCAGGGGTGCTCGACAATCCGGCCACGAGCCTGGCCGTCATGGCCGAGCACCTGCGGGGATACTCGGGTTCGCTGACGTTTTCCGATCGGGCCGGGGGCGGGACGAGGGCGTGCGTCCGGTGGCAGTCGGCATGGTAAAAGAGGGAGCCCTCCGGTGCGGATCCTGGTGATCGACGACTACCTGAACGTGGAGATGGCACTGCGCGGCATCCTCGACGGGCACACCGTGGCCGGCGTGCGCGACCCGGCCGCGCTGCCCCGGATGCTGGCCTACGAGGAGCCGTTCGACCAGGCCATCGTGGACCTGCGCTACGTGCAGTCGGCCGCGACAGGGCTGACCGCGCTGGCCACGCTGCGCCAGCTCTCTCCCGGCACCAAGACGATCATCAGCACCACCGACGAGGAGGAGAACCGGCTGCTCTACCTGCTCGCGGCGTTCCAGTTCTTCGAGCCCAGGGCGCTGCTGGCCAAGCGCGCGGACGCGTTCGTGACCCGGGCCGTGGTCGAGGCCGTCGGCCGCGGCGACCCCTCCCCCAGCCCGGACGCGGACCCGTTCCGCCGGGCCGCCGCGACGCGGCCGCCGCTGCTCGACCAGCTCGTGCACAACCGGACCGAACTGGGTATCTGGCAGGAGCTTGCCCGCTTCGACAAGCGCCTCCAGATCGCCAGCGCCGCGCACGTGCACCCGCGGACGCTGGACGCCTTCACCGCGGCGAAGGGCGCCGCCATCGACGTCGTGGCCGCTCACTTCCCCCGCCCGGTCCGGGGGACCGAGCCTTCGGCGGACGCTGACACCGCCGTCTCCGGCCCGGCCGCGGCGCACGGCGCCAACCTGATCCGGGTCATCCATTTCGCCCGCACCCACGAGCAGTTCTTCGCCGACGCGGAGGTGGCCGGGCTGCTCGAGACGTCATGGCGGTCGCGCTGAATCGCCCAAGTACAGCGAAGTTTTGCCTGGCCTGACGGCCCGTGGCCGTCCAGGCTGGCTGCTCATGCGCCTGCTGGGCCGGACACGGTGAGCACGGGCTACCTGCCCGTGCTCAGCGCCGCGCTGCGGCACGGGCCCTGGGTGGCCGGGCTGTGCGCGTTCGCGGTGACGCCGGGCGCGCTGATCGTCATCGCCCTCGTGCTCGAGCGGCGCTGGCTCGTCCCGGGTGAGCAGTTCGCCGCCGTGGCCTACGGCGACCCGCTCCTGGCGGCGGCGGTCGGCCTGGGTACCTGGCTGGCCGGCCCGCGCCCGCCGCACGGCCTGACCGGGCCGGCCGCCGGAGTCGCGGCGGTGGTGCTCACGCTGCTGTTCGGGCTGGCGCAGTGGCGCGACGAGCTGCGGAAGGGCTATTACACCCCGGCGCAGGCCGTGGCGCCGACGAAGATCTGGCACCAGGTGGTGGTCTACCCGGTGCTCGGTTACTGGCTGTGGACCGCAGTGATCGGCGGGCTCTCGGCGCCCGGCGGGGCGGCCGCCTGGACCGTCTGGACCGGGAAGGCCCTGCTGGTGGCGCTGACCGGGATCTGGGCGGCGACCAACGTGTACGACCGCCTGCATCCCAAGCTGGGCCACCCGCCGTTCGACTGGCGCCGGGTGCGGCCGCGGCCGCGGCCCTGGGCGGCCGAGTCGCAGACGCTGCTCGCGGCGCGCGAGCGCGGCTGAGCGGTTGTGCGAAGTTTTGTATGGGGTGGCGGCCTGACGGCTGGCACTGTGCTATTACGCCGACGAGGCGGTCCGGGCCGACGAGGGGGCGGTCCGGGCCGCCCGGCCGGGGGCTCGCCTAGGGCTCGGCGCCGGCGTCCGGAGGCTCGTCTTCGCAGGGCTGACCGCAGATTTCGCAGATGAACTGGCCGAGCGCGTCACGCAGCAGGTCAGCACCGTCGTGCGTGCAGCTGCGCCGCAGCCGCCGCGGGGGCCTGCTCATGGCTCCAGGCGGCCGCGATGCACCGGATTCGAATGCCACCACGCCTCCATGCGCCTAAGCGGCTTCTTGGTCAGGCACTACCAGCTTACGCGTCTCGCTCCAGCGGCCAGCGGGCCTCAGCCACCGGCGGGCGACGGTGAAGCTGTTCAGCACAACCAGGTACGCGGCGGCGTTATGCCCACTCGGCACGGCGAACACGACGCCCAGGGTGAGCACGTCCCCGGGGCCGAGGACGAGGTCGTCGGACGGCGGCTCGCCGTCGTCGAGCAGGATGTTCGCGCTGGCGAAATAGGCGTCGGGCTGCTTCCAGCTCGCCGCCTCCTGGGTCAGGTCGTGCGCGTGCCTGGCCAGCTCCTCGGCGGTGATGGAGCTGACCGAGACGAGCTGTTCTGACTCCCTGGGCACGGTGATGGCGAGCTGGCCGTTGTTGCGGATCGCCACCTCGACCATGAGCGCTCCCACCGGCGGCCCGCTGAACGGCTGGCGCGGCATGTGCCGGCGCTGGACCGCGTGCGCGGTCACGGACGCCCTGATCTCGTAGCCGACCGCGGCGGTGAGCACCCGCCCCCTGATGAACTTGAGGTAGGCGAAGGCGCCGCCGATAACGATGGCCGCCGCGGTCAGGGCATCGTCGATCTGCGTCAGTAGTGTAGAAGTCACCGTAGCCCGATCGGTTTCTCGTGGCGCCGAGTATCCCAGCGTGGCGGCGAGCATGGACGAGCTACCGCCAAAATCGCGGTGGTCACCTGCACGTCACCAAGTGTTCATCCCGCCGATGTGCGTCGCCGCGCAGGTCAGAGTGCACGTTACGCGTAACATGGAGAATGGTGACCGACAGCAGGAATTGTGAGCAGTGCGGCGTGCTGTTTACCCCGCGCCGGGAGCACGCGCGCTTCTGCTCGGCCCGCTGCCGGGTCGCCTGGAACCGGCTGAACGCCAGCGATACCCCGGCCGAAGGGGGCGCGCTCGGCTGGACGATCACCGCCATGCGCGAGACGATCGACCGGCTGCTGCGCGCCAGGGGCTGGGACCGGCCGCACGCCTTCGCGGTGGTCAGCGAGGCCGTCTGGTGGGTCACCATGGTCGACGCCACCCTGGTGCGCTACCACCCGGACGCCTACGACGGCGTGCTGGCGGGTCACGAGGCGGCGCAGCGGCGGGCGATCGAGGGAACGTTCGGCGGGCTGCGGTTCGTGCGTAACCAGATGGGCTACTACCTGGACCACGCCGACTTCATCCAGCCGGGACGCGGCTCCCTCGCGACCTGGACCTGGCGGTCGCTGCCCGAGCCCGGGCTCGACTCGCTCCCGGCCCGCGGGCAGGAATGGGAGCTGACGCGCTACCGGGAGTACCAGGCCTGGCTGGCGGACCAGCCGGTGGGCGACACGTTCCGGCTCGCCGCCGCCTTCCTCCGCCGGGCCTCGGAAACCTGCCTCGCGCCCAGCTAACGGGGTGCGTGGCCGGCCTGGTGCGCTTCACCCGCGGGTCGGTCGGTTCACAATGATGTCATCTGGCCTCCGGGAAGGAGACGAACCATGGCTATGCCGAGTTCGGACACCGACGAACTGGCCAAGTTCGGCTACAAGCAGGAACTGGACCGCTCGCTGGGGCTCTTCTCCTCGTTCGCCGCGGGGTTCAGCTACATCTCGATCATGACCGGGGTGTTCGAGCTGTTCTTCTTCGGCTTCGGCTCGGGCGGCCCGGCGTTCATCTGGACCTGGCCCGCCGTCTTCGCTGGCCAGTTCCTGGTCGCGCTGTGCTTTGCCGAGCTCGCCGGGCAGTACCCGCTGGCCGGCTCGGTCTACCAGTGGGCCAAGCAGATCGCCCGGCCGTTCACCGCGTTTTTCGGCGGCTGGATCCTGAGCGTGGGCGCGATCGTCACGCTGGCCGCGGTGGCGGTCGCCTACCAGGTCGTGGCGCCGCAGATCTCATCGGCGTTCCAGATCATCGGCGGCCCGTCCGACATCGGCCTGGTGTCGACGCCGGACGGCGCCAAGAACGCGCTGCTGCTGGCCGCGGGCCTAGTGGTGTTCACTACGGTCATCAACATGGTCGGCGTTAAGACCATGGCGCGGATCAACAACTTCGGCGTGGCCGCCGAGCTGGTCGGGGTGACACTGCTGATCATCCTGCTGGCCGCGCACATCCGGCGCAGCCCGGCCGTCATCTTCGACACGTTCGGCCTCGGGGCGACGTACCCGTGGGGGTATTTCGGCGCGTTCCTGGTGGCCGGGCTGATGAGCGCGTACGTGATGTACGGCTTCGATACGGCCGGGTCGCTGGCCGAGGAGACCCTGGACCCGCGGAAGAACGCCCCGCCCGGGATCCTGCGCGCGCTGATCGCGGCCGGGGTGGCCGGGTTCCTCGTCATCTTGTTCGGCGAGATGTCGACGCCGGACATCCACGCCAAGGAACTCGGCACCTCCGGGCTCCCGTATCTGGTCAAGGCGACGCTCGGCGGCCCGATCGGCAACCTGTTCCTGATCGACTCGCTGATCGCGATCACCGTGTGCAGCCTGGCCGTGCACGCCGGCGGGATCCGGATGATCTTCACGATGGGACGGGACGGGCGGCTGCCGTTCGCCTCGGTCATCGCGAAGGTGCACGGCAAGTCCAAGACGCCGCTGGTCCCGTCGATCGTCATCGGCCTGCTCACGATCCTGCTGCTGGTGCTGAACGTCGGTAACCAGCGCGCGTTCTTCGTGCTCACCTCGGTCGCGATCATCATGTTCTACATCGCCTACATGTGCGTCACCGGGCCGCTGCTGATCGCGCGGCTGCGCGGGAAGTGGCCGACGCCCGAGCACGGCCCGTACTTCTCGCTGGGCCGCTGGGGCGTGGTGGTGAACCTGCTGGCCGTCGCCTTCCAGATCCTCGTCATGATCAACCTGGCCTGGCCGCGGCCGGCCGTCTACGGCGCCGACCACTGGTACTTCCAGTGGGGCGCGTTCACCTTCACCGGCGTGCTCGGCGGCGTCGGCATCATCTACTACCTGGCCAGGCTCCGCGGCCGTCCGGCCGCCGTGCTGGCCGAGCACCGCGCCGCGGCGGTCGCGGTCGCCGACGAACCCGCCTGACACAGGGCCGCCGGCACATGGAGGACATCGCGGGCTTCCTTGGATCCCATCCGCCGTTCGACGCGGTGGACGCGGATGAGCTGGCACGCCTCGCCGCGGTGACCGAGATCGAGGTCACCCCGCGAGGAAAGGCGATCTTCGCGCAGGGCGCCGGGCCGGTCGAGTCCGTCTGGGTGGTGCGCAGCGGCTCGGTCGAGATCATCCATGACGGGCGGGTCCTGGACCTGCTCGGCCCGGGCGAGCTGTTCGGGCACGCGTCGATGATCTCCGGGCTGCCGACCGGTTTCGAGGCGCGTGCCGCCGGGGACACGGTCTGCTACCGCATCCCGGCGGATGTCATCCGCCCGCTGCTGGCCCGCCCGGACGTGCTCCGGTTCGTGGCCCGGTCGATCGTCAACCGGACGGTCCCGGCCACGGCTCCTCCCGATGACCAGGTCCGGGTGGCCACGCTGATCAGGACGCCGCCGCTGCTGTGCCAGGGCGCCGAGCCGATCCGGGAGGCGGCCAGGCGGATGACCGAGGAGGGCGCGAGCGCGGTGCTAGTGCCCCTGCCCGGCTCGTTCGGTATCGTGACCGACCGTGACCTGCGCAGACGGGTGATCGTCCCGGGCCTCAGCCCGGACGCGCCGGTGTCGTCCATCATGACCGCACCCGCCTACACCGTCACCCCCGACCGGTTGGGCGGCGATGTCCTGCTCGACATGCTCGAGCGGAACGTGCACCACATCCCGGTGCTGTCGGCGGCCGGGCAGGTGCTGGGCGTGATCGACGACGGCGACCTGGTCGCCGCCGACGCGCGCAAGCCGCTCCTGCTGCGGCGCGCGATCGCGCTGGCCGCAAGCCCGGCCGAGCTGGCCACCGCCGCGGCCGGGCTGAACCCGGCGATCATCGCGCTGCACGACGCGCGGGTGACGGCCGAGCAGGTAACCGCGGTCCGTTCGGTCGTCCTGGACGCGCTGACCCGGCGGCTGGTCGAGCTGGCCGTCCGGGACGCCGGGACGCCGCCCGTGCCGTTCACCTGGTTCGCGCTGGGCAGCCTGGCGCGGCGGGAAGCGGCGCCGTCCTCCGACGTGGACAGCGCGCTGGCCTGGGACGGTACCGTGCCGGGCGATGCGGCCGGCTACTTCGGGCGGGTAACCCGGGCGGTGGACGAGGGCCTGCGGGCCTGCGGAATCTCCCCGGACCAACACGGGGCCAGCGCGGCCAACCCGATCTTCGCGCGGTCGCTGGCCTCCTGGCGGCGGGCCGCGCGGAGCCTGTCCGAGGACCCGACTCAGGAGAAGGCGCTGATCCTGGTGTCGGTGCTCGCCGACAGCCGCCCGGTATGGAGTTCGGACGGCGCGGCCACGGGCGGGGGCCTGTGGGAGGGGCGGCCGACTCCGGAGCTGCTGCGGCTGCTGGCCCGGTTCGCGCTGTCGTTCCGGCCGCCCACCGGGTTCCTGCGCGATTTCGTGGTCGAGCACTCGGGCGAGCGGCGCGGGCAGCTCGACCTCAAGCACGGGGGGATGATCCCGATCGTCGACCTGGCCCGGTGGGCCGGGATGGCCGCCGGGGTGGCGGGCGCCTCGACACGGGAGCGGCTGCGGGCGGCCGAGGCGGCCGGGACGATGGACAGCACGGAAGCGCAGACGCTGACGGAGGCGTTCGGCCTCATCTTCTCGCTCCGCCTCGACCACCAGGTCGAGCAGCTGCGGCGCGGCTCGGTCCCTGACGACTTCATCGACCCGAAGACGCTGAACCCGCTGGCCCGCTCCTACCTGCGGGAGGCGTTCCGGGCCGTGGCGTCGGTGCAGGCGAATCTCTCGGCCGAGCTGTCCCTCGGAGTGCGCTGGGGCTGATTTACGCCGCGGGGCTGATGATGCTACCTGAGGCGGAAGGCGGAGAGGCCTTCCGGGGGTTCGGGCTGGACGGCTACGTCGTCGACCGCGGCCAGGCGGGGGCCGGTGTGGGCCCAGTCAACCAGGCGGCCGACATCGTCGGCCGGCCCCTCGAAGACGGCTTCGACCCGGCCGTCGGGCAGGTTGCGCACCCAGCCCGCCACGCCGTACTGCTCGGCCAGGCGGCGGCACGTGTCGCGGAAGAAGACACCCTGGACCCGGCCCGAGATCAGCACCCGATAGCGCACCACATGCAGAGGGTACGCCGCGCACGGGTCGGTCGCGGGTGGCTGGCCCGACGGCGGTTGCACCCGGACAGTCATCATCCGACCGGCGGTTGGAATAGTACCCGGACGGGTACTGTACGTGATCTCCCTAGTAGCCTAGGGAGCTATGAGCTACGCCCCGGCACTAGATGCGTACGCGTTTGATGTCGCGGTCTCGTTCGCGAGCGAAGACCGTGAGTTCGTCGGCGAGATAGTGAGCCGGCTCACGGCCTCGAACGCCCGCGTCTTCTGTGACAGTGATTTCTCGGCTGGCATCCGGGGTGAGGAACTACCTGGGCACCTCGATCGGATCTATCGTAGGAAAACCCCGCATGCGGTGATATTCGTATCAAGATTCTACGCTGAGAAAATGTGGGCGAGATATGAGCGCCGTGCCGTTATTACTGGCGCACACGAGAACTCGGGAATTCATATTCTTGCGGTCAGGCTTGACGATACCGGGCTGCCCGGTCTACGCCCCGCGATCGGCTGTCTCGACGCACGCTGGGTGGGGCTCGCGGGAATTGTCGAGGCGATCCTGGGGAGGCTGGGAATCATGCGGGCCGGGCGCGCCGATACGGTAACGCGCGTCCCGAGAACAGAGGCCGAGAGCCAGCAGCTTCTCATGACGCGGCCCACGGGCTGGGAGTTCCTCCACTTCGCCGCCCGGTTGCTCCGTGAGCGTGCCGCTGTGGAGGGTAAGTACCGCGATTTCGTGATGGGCTACGCCCCGCCGACCGATGAGGTGATATGTATCGAGGATGCCCCGGACTTTTTTTCCCGGGCCGTCCGCTATGCGATGCAGCGCACCAGGAACCTTAACCGGGTCATAAGCCCAGCCGTACAGGAAGGGGCATTCGGTCGTCCTGGCGAAGACGGCGACGCGGAAGCGATACGGCATATGGCGATGCGCCTGAACAGCATCTACGAAGACCTCATAGACTGGACGGCACGAGTGCGTGGCGCTACCCTGCCTGCCGAATTCGCCTGCGTGGTCGAGTTGCTGGGAAATGTCGCCGACCGCACGATTTCGGCGTACCGCAGATTTGTTGACACATTCGTCGCTCAAAATGACCGGCTTCCGGAGCAGATCGCGATGGGGAAGCCGATGACACCTGACCTGACTGTCACTTTCTCGATACAGGACGAGATGGTGGAGGCCATCAGAGCCGAGCTCCGCCGGGTGGCAGAGGTGTTCGGCCGTCGATCACGCCCGGACGGCAGCAGAGCCGGGCCGCCCGGCACGGGACAACCCCGTCCCAACCCTCCCCCTCCCCCTCCCAGGGTGTCGCACATCGCCAACGGCAACGGCAACGCGATCCAGCTGGGACAACATGGAATCGACGGCCTGATCCAGGATCAGGGGTGGCGGCGGATCCATTCGGCGGCGAGGAACTCATTAGCGGGGCCCAGATGCGGATGGTCCGCCGTTAGGGCGAGAGGGTGGCGCGGCGGAAGGCGGCGCGTATGGCCGGGTTGTCTTCCAGGCGCCAGTCCTGATGGTGGACGCCGGCGTGCTGGGCCTGGCCGAACCAGACGACGCCGGCCAGGCCGGCCGCACGGGCCCCGCTAGGGCCAGGTAAACGGCCCCGCTAGGGCCAGGTAATTGGCTGGCGCCGCCGGCCGGGCCGCTCTAGCGTGAGGCCCATGGTGCCGCTCAGTCACGTACTCACGTTCGCCGCCGTGGTCAGCGTCCTGATCGCCGTCCCGGGGCCGAGCGTGCTGTTCACCATCAGCCGCGCGCTGACCGTCGGCCGGCGGGCCGCGCTGCTCAGCGTGGTCGGCAACGAACTCGGCCTGTGCGTGCAGCTTGTCGCGGTCGCGTTCGGCGTCGGCGCGGTGGTGGAGAGGTCGGCGCAGATCCTCACCGCGGTGAAGTTCACCGGAGCCGCCTACATCGTCTTCCTCGGCGTCCAGGCGATCAGGCACCGCACCTCGATGGCCGAGGCGCTGGCCGCGCGCGTGCCGCCGGTAACGCCGCTGCGCGCGATCAGGGACGGGTTCGTGGTCGGCGCGGCCAACCCCAAAACGATTGTGTTCTTCGTGGTCGGGCTGCCCGAGTTCGTCAGCAGTGCCCCGGGTCACCTGCCGGTGCCGGCCCAGATGCTCATCCTCGGCGCGCTGTTCCCGGTGATCGCGCTCGTCCTGGACAGCGCGTGGGCGGCCGTCGCGGGTACCGCCCGGCACTGGCTCGTCCGGTCGCCGCGGCGGCTGGCCATGATCGGCGGCACCGGCGGCCTGGTGATGATCGGGCTGGGTATCAGCGTCGCGGTGACCGGCCGCAAAGACTAGCGCCGCGCTGACTGGCCCGGCTGGGCCCCGGGCCGGCGGAAGGGCGGGCAACCCGGCCCGTTCGGGATAAATAGCTACCGAACGGGCCGGGTGTCACCCTCCCCCGCCTCATACGGGCAATGGCAGGGCCAGGATCGGCTTGGTGGTGGGCTGGGCCGAGCCGCCGGCCGGCTCGACGGTCAGGCCGAGCGCGTCGCCCTTGACCACCCCGGTGGCCAGCACCGCCGGGGTCTGCCCGTCCTTGGCCGGGGGCAGCAGGCCGGCCGAGGTGATCGTCGGCTTGCCGATCAGCCAGAGCTGGTACACCTTGCCCGCCGGCAGCGCGGGCAGCCCGGTGGTGACCACGGCCAGCTCGTGCCGGTCCGCGGCCAGCACCACGGTGGCCATGCCGCCGTGGGTGACCGGGTAGGTGAGCAGCTTGGCCTTCGGCGCCGACAAGATCAGCGAGATCGCCTGGTTCTCGGCCCGGACCTGGTTGAGCTCGTCCTGGGTGTGCGCCTGCGCGAAGCCGAACAGCACCGCGGCCACGATCGAGGCGGTCGCCACCACCCCGGACAGCCACGGCACCCACGGCGTCCAGGTACGGGTGCGCCTCGGCCGCGCGTGGGTCCTGACCTCGGGCGGCACCTGGCGGGTGCGCGCCGCGGCGGCCAGCACCCGATCGCGGAGCCCGGCCGAGGGCTCGGCGGCGGTGGCGAAGGCCATCGCGGTGGCCACCTCGCGGAACCCGCGTACCTCGCTGGCGCAGGACTGGCAACGGCTCAGGTGGCGGGTGAACCGGTCGCGTTCGGCCCCCGGCTCCAGCGCGTCGAGCGCGTAGGCGCCGGACAGCGAGTGCAGGTCGTGCCAGAGGAGCCGCATGTCAGCTCACCCCCAGGCAGTCGCGCATCCGGATGAGGCCGTCGCGGATCCTGGTCTTGATCGCGCCCAGGGTGACCTTGAGCAGGTCGGACACCTCACGGTAGCTGTAGCCGCCGTAGTAGGCCAGGGTGATCGACTCGCGCTGCACGTCGGTGAGCCCGTCCAGGCAGCGTCGCACCCGCTCGGCGTCCAGGCTCGCTTCCACCGCCTCAGCGACCTCATCGTGTGGTACATGGAACTCGGCTGTCTTGCGCTCACGGTCGGCCGCCGCCGTGGTCGAGCGAACTCGGTCGATGGCGCGGCGGTGGGCGATCGTCATCACCCACGTGGCTGCGCCACCAACGGCCGGGTCGAACCGCGCAGCGGTCCGCCACACCTCGAGCAGGACCTCCTGGGTTACCTCCTCGGACTGGGACGGATCCCTCAGAACCCTGCGAATCACGCCGTACACCGGGCCGGCCAGCCGGTCGTACACCGCCTCGAACGCTTCGGTGTCGCCACGTGCCACGTGGACGAGCAGGAGGTCTAGGTCCCGCTCTCCCCTCCTATCCGTGGTCGCGGACTTGAACCTGGACGCGTCCGAATCGTTCGGGTTCATATGTCACCTTCGAAGCCAACGCCGGATCGGATGGGTAGAACATGGCCGAATTTTAAGAAATCTGACCGGCTCTGGCCTGGCTCAACGCAGAGCTGAACCGGAATATCCGGATAAGTGGTTTTTGCTCTGGCGGGCCTTCCCGGAGGCGGCGGCGGCTGGTATCACTAAAATCATGGCGAGTGACGGCCTGGTCACGGCTTCCCGTTCGCGAGTCCGGAGGTGACCATGCGCGTGTTCCTGGTGGTGCTCTTCGTCTGGCTGCTCATCGGCGCCCTCGCCGCCTGGCAGCGGCACTACTACGCCGCCTCGTCGGCGACGTGCGCCGGCGCGGGCACGATCCTGGTGACCATTGTGTTCGGCCCGGTCAATTACTTCGGCGGCAACCCGAAGCTCACCTGTACCTAGCGCTGTCCTCGGGGTCCTCGGGGTCCTCGGGGTCCTAGGGTCGGGGGTCCTCGGGGTCCTCGGGCCGGGGGTCCGCGGCTTGGGCCGGGCGCGTCAGCAGGGTGGACACGGCCGCGCGCATGGCCTTGAGGCCGGCCCCGCGGGGCACCTTGAGGGACACGTAGGCGATGGCGCCAACCGGGATGGGCAGCCAGAAGTTGACCAGCCGCCAGCCGAGCACGCCCAAGGTGGCCACGCTGCGGGTGACGCCGAAGCTGACCAGCAGCAGCGGCGCGACCGAGTCGACGACGCCGAGCCCGGCCGGGGTCACCGGCAGCGCGCCGGCCACGTTCGCGATCCCGTAGGCGGCGAACAGCTCGACCGGGTTGACGAACCGGCCGAACGCCGCCACGAAGCACCACAGCGACGCGGCGTCGAGCAGCCAGTTGAGCGAGGCCCAGGTCAGCGACACGACCAGGGTGCGCCGGTCGCGGCCGAGCGCGCGCAGCGATTTCGCCGCCTCGAGCAGGGCCTGCTCCAGGCGGTCGCCGGACAGGCCAGGGATCCGGTCGCCGACCGCGTGCAGGATACGGGAGGCGCGCCTGGCCCCCCGGATGAACCCGAAGGCCAGCGCGGCGATCGCGAGCAGGATCACGGCGCCGGTGGCCGCCACGGTCACGTAGATCGGGTGGAACCCGGCCAGCGGGATGGAGATGACCAGGGACAGCCACAGCAGCACGTTCAGCACCACGGTGGAGCCCAGGCCCTTGGCCGCCATCATCACCGCGGCGTCGTGTCCCTTGATGCCCTCGGCGGTGAACAGCTTGTAACCGAGGCCGGCGCTGCCCAGCGTCCCGGCCGGGATGACGTGCGCCACCGCCGCGGCGGCCAGGTCGATGCGGAACAGCCGGGACAGGCCGGGGTTGTGCGCGCCGGGCGGCAGCAGCGCCTGGGTCAGCAGCCCGTAGCAGAACAGCGATGCGAACTCGAGGATCACGCCTCCGGCCAGCCAGAAGGCGTTCACCCGGCCGAGCAGGTACAGGTCCTTGCTCGCCCCGACCAGTTCGGGCACGACCAGGTACTCGACGATCAGCAGCAGGGCGAAGATGACGATGCCGCGGCGCAGCGGCTTGAGCACGAAAGGGAGCCAGCTGCGCCAGCGGCTGAGTCGCTCTCCCCGTCGCTCTCCCCGTCGCTCTCCCCGTCGCTCGCCCTGTCGCTGGTCTTGCCGCTCGCCGGCGTCGGCGGCGTCTTCACCGGGCTTCCGGCCGGCTTTCGCCGGGTCAGTCCGCATAACACCCCCATTACCCCCGCTTGCGGTCAAGAACGCGGACACATCCGTATCAAGCGTTATCCTGCCTTGGTGACTGACGCGGCCATGGCGCGTTCGATGTGGACCCTGTTCGAGCCGATCCACGCGGTGACCTACTTCACGGCCGAGGCGCGTTCGGCCTATGAGCAGGCGGGCTTGCGCGGGTTCTGGCGCGGCTACTTCGCCGGCCGGGCGGCGCCGCTCGGCGTAGCCGGCCCGGCGGTGGTCACCGCCTCGTTCTTCAACTTCGCGCCCGCCTTCGTGGCCCGCGCCATCCCCGGCGTATGGGAGCTGATCACGCCGGAGGAGGCGCTGCGGGTCCGGCTGGCCGGCGCGGTCGAGGGCCTCGGCAGGCTGCTAGCCGGGCGGGAGGCGGAGGCGGCCGCGGCGGCCGGCCTGCTGTGGCGAGCCATCGGCGAGCTCGACTTCTCCGGCCGCGTGCTGGCCGCGGCGAACGCCGCGCTGCCCGTTCCCCCCGGGGAGGATGCCGCGGCTTCCGCGGCTTCTGCCTCTTTGGCCGCTGCGGGGCTAGGCCGACTGTGGCAGGCGGCCACGCTCCTGCGCGAGCACCGGGGCGACGGGCATTTCGCCGCGCTGGCGGCGGCGGACATCGACGGCTGCGAGGCGGTGGTCCTGCGCTGCTGTCTCGACCTGCGCCGGGAGGACATGCAACCGGTGCGGGGCTGGTCCGACGAGGCGTGGGACGGCGCCCTGTCCCGGCTGTCCGCGCGCGGCTGGGTCGACGCGGATGGCGCGCTGACCAGCGCGGGGCGGGAGGCGCACGCGGCGGTCGAGGACGCCACCGACCGGGCCGCGTCCCGGCCCTGGGTCCGGCTCGGCCCAGAGGCGACGGCGGAGATCGCGGCCGTCCTCACCCCGCTTGCGCGGGCGTGCGCGGCCGCGCTCCCCTACCCCAGCCCGATCGGCGTGCCCGCTCCCGGCTGAGGGCACAACTAGCGCGGTCGACCGGTCCGGCGCAGCGCTCGCGCGACGCCCTGCCGGGACATACGGCTGAACGGCGTCGTGTGTTAGAGCTGCAAGGTTGGGACATCCAATGACGTCGGAATGGGTCAGCTGGGCGGGCGGGGCGGCGGGGGCAGGGATCACGAGTCACGGTGGGCTCGCTCGCCGCACAGGCCTGGTCAGTTGATGTCGAACTCGTTGCCTTCGGGGTCGCGCATCGCCACGGCGTAGTGGTCGATCCCCTCCTCGTACAGGACCTGCAGCCGGGTGGCGCCGAGGGCGGCGAGCCTGCTGGCTTCGGTGTCGACCCGCTGCCTGCGGACCTCGAGCGGGGCACCGCGCCCGCCGCTGGCGTGGATGTCGATGTGCAGCCGGTTCTTGACCGTCTTGTGGTCGGGCACGCGCTGGAACCAGATCCGCGGGCCGTGGCCTTCCGGGTCGGCGATGCGGTCCTGGCCGATTTCCAGGTCCTCCTCGGAGAGCCCGAAGTCGCGCCAGTACTCATCCCAGCTGGCCGCGCCGTCCGGGGGCGGCGCGGCCACGTACCCCAGGGCAGCCTCCCAGAACCGGGACAGCCGGTCAGGGTCGGAACAGTCGATCACCAGCGTGAAGCCAGCCGCCATCGTCGCCTCCAGAGTCGGTCTCGCCCATCGGGGGCATCATGCCCTAACCCTCTGACAAAGCCAGCCCTGCGGGCGGGCCGCGACCGGAGCTGGCCGCCGGATCGCCGGGTTGCCGAGGCGGAACGCGGCGGCCAGCTGGGAAGGCGCGTCAGACGAAGGCGGCCGCTAACCCGGTGGGCCGGACGCCCCAGGGGCCCCACGAGCCGCCCGGGACACTGGTGCGGTTGAGCAGTTCCAGCTGCAGCATGTCGTGCAGGCCGGACCGGCCGAGCCCGCCGGCCTCCGGGAACGCCATCAGCCGCTCGCCCCAGGTCATCAGCGCCCTCGCGTCGCCCGGGCAGGCCATCAGGTGCTGCCGGTCGCGGAGCGCGAGAAACAGGTACAGGGTGGTGCGCTCGTCGGCGTCGTCGTAGCGCGCCCCGCGCAGCAGCAGGTCGCACGCTGCGTCGAGGTCGTCGGGGTCCGGGGGCTCGGCGTCCGGCCAGGGGTCGGTGTACCGGTCGTAGCTGAGCCGGCCGAGGGTCAGCGCCACCTCCGGCCAGGCCGCGTCACCGGCCGGGAGCCAGTACAGCAGCGCGCCGGTCACCCCGATGGCCTCGTTGCGGTCGGCCCGGGCGGCCGCGACCGCGTGAGCGTCCCGGTCGTCCAGCCGCGCCGCCGCCAGGGCCACCCTCCGGTCGAGCAGGCTCCCGAGCAGGGCGCGGGCCTCGGTGAGCCGGCTCGGCTCGCCGCCGCCAGGAGCGCGGAGCAGCGCGGCCAGTTCTGCCCGCGCCTCGTCGATCGCACTGTCCAGGGCGGCCCCGTCGAGTACCGGGCGGCTGGTCCTGTGGTTAATCGCAGAGTCATACATAACAGATCCCCTCCACAAGTTTTGCCAGGTGACGGCCAGCTCCGTCAGGGCTGTGGCGGCCGTCACCTGGGGTCCTGTGTGTCACGGGCGGAACCGTGACCGGCTGGAGAGAATGCTGCTGGACGGCGGCGCCGTCTCAGCCGCGAGTCGCAACGGGAAAAACCAGATCCGACCGGCTGAATCATTTGCCCCCCAAAGGCAGTTGATCCACCGGCAGTTTCCTGCCTGGCAGGAGATTGCCGGTGATCGGCAACAGCTGGCAGGTATCCCGCTAGAACGCTGCGAGCGAAATTGAATGCGACCCTTGACTAGCGAAATAAATGCCAGGCGCCCGGAGCCGGGAGCGGCCGGGATGCCCGCCCGGCGGCCACGCGAGCGTTCATGGGACGACGATGCGATCAAGCATCACATGACCCTGTTTTAAGTTGTATTCATCCCTCACGACCCTTTCCGCCAGCCCGGCTCGACCGCTATGCGGCGCGGCCACCCAGACGTGTGCGGTCCTCCCCTCATCCGCCCCTTACGGCCCACCCAGGGCGTTGTCCGTCCCGGATCCGTGAGCACCATCGATGAGCCTAGTGTAGCTAGATAAACCATGTCTATCTATGCAGGATTTACGTGAATAAAGTTTTCTTGCCCGCAAACCTGGGCGGGGCGCCGACCTGCGACGGAAGCCGGGACGGCGGCCGGAAAGGACCGGCGCTCACACGGCGTAAGGTCACCTACCCAGGACGGAGCGCGCTTACACGAGCGGATCGGTCCGGGCCACGAGTTCGGCGGCGCCGTCCGCGAACGCGGCGGCGGGCGGGTAGGCCGCGCAGGCGGCCCGCCAGCGATCGTGCAGGGACCTGGTGAGTTCGGCCGGCAGGACGGCGGAGGCGTGGCCGCCGGACAGCACGTCGAGCGGCCCGGTCAGGTACACCTCGGCCAGGGTCGGCAAGTCGGCGAACTCAGCCGCCGGGTTGGCGCCGCCGGGCAGCCTGGTCGCCCGTTCGATTAGGCCGGCGCCGAGCTGCCACACCGCATGCCCCTCGCCGGCCAGGATGCACTCCACCCCGGCGAGCAGTTCTACGGCCATCGCGTAGGACTCGGCCACGAGCAGCCCGACCCCGAACTCCCCCGGGCTCGGCGCCATCGGACGCCGCAGCCTGGCCACCGAGCTGAGGTGGTCCAGGTGCGCCCCCTCGTGGATGCCGCGCCAGATCTGCTGCTCCATCGCGGTCGCGGTCGACGGCACCTCGGCGATCGCGGTACCCGGGCCCGGCAGCCCGGGCAGGCACATCCAGGTCCGCCGGGCCAGCCGCCGGTTCAGCGGCAGGCGCATCGTGACGTGGTCCGTGCTCGGCGACGGCCGGTAGCGGGCGCCCCAGGCCAGCTGCGCCGCGCTGACCAGCGGCAAGGCCGGGTCGTGCCGGAGGGTGGCGGCGGTCGCCATGAGCAGCTCGCCGAAGCCGGTGACCAGCCTGGCGGCACGCCAGACGATCTCCCTGACGTCCCGGATCGGGTCGGCCACCGGCCGGGTGCCCGGGTACCACGGCGGCACCGGTCCGGCGAACCGCCGCAGCTGGCGCAGCCGGGCGGCGTGCTGGCCGCCGGAGGCGACGCGCAGCGACCTGATCACCTCGTCCAGGCCGCTGAACGCGCCCGGCTCGTCCCGCCGGACCGGGTGCCGGGCCGGGTCGATGAACCCGGGGCCGTCCAGGGCGACGCAGCCGATGGCCACGTCCGCCCAGCCCCGGACCGTCCAGGCGTCAGCCTCCGCGTTCCCCGCCGGTACCCTCACCGCGGCGGTTGCCGCGGCGACCGCCCACGCGCGCGCAACAGGTGCCGCGACATGCGGCAGCCCGGAACCTTGCGTCCCCGGGCCGCGCACCTCACTACCCATCCGGTATTGACACGGCTCCGAAGCTAGCTGGGGTGACGTTAATTCGACTGTGGTAAGCCGGGAGGGGTATCACCCGGCAGCCGGAGCCTAATACCTGAAACAAGAGAAAAATAGATTCTGTCTTTAGTTATGAAAAATCCGGGCACTCCCACCTCCGGGTTTGTGCCTATGATGACGGTCTTGGCGCAGGTGAGCGGCCAGATGAGAGCGAAGGGAGGAGGGCGCGGGTGCCAGCACAGGATGACCGCCTCGCGGCTATCGCCGCCGCCGCGGCGGCCGTGCTGCGCCAGACGCCCTATCACGTGGTCCGGGCCGGGGACGTCGCGGCCGCGGTCCGGCTGCCCGGCCAGGCCGGGCGGTCCGCCGTCTGGCTGTACAACGAGGTGCACAACCGGCGGGTTCTGGTGGCGCTGGCGGCGGCTCACGCCTGGCAGGAGTTCGCCGGGCAGGTGAGCTGGTCACCACCCGGCCCGATCGGCTCGGTGACGGCGGCCAGGTCCGCCGCTGTCGCCGCGCTGGGCGTGATCGTCGCCTTCCACCGCGCCGAACACCCCCTGATGACCCAGGTCGGCTACGGGATCGGCGACATCTCCACGGCGGAGAAACGCAAGCTCGCCGCGGGCACCGGGGTCACCGCGCCGAGCTGGCCGGACAGCCCGTGGGGCCGGGTCGCGGCGGCGGCCTGGAACGGCCGGTGCGACGTCTTCACCGATTTCCTCCGCCCGGTGCTCCGAGTGTGCGCCGAGTCCGTCACCCACCTGGCCGAGCCGAACATCACGGAGAGCGCCTCCCGGCTGTCCGACGTCACCTTCCGGACCTGCCTGGCCGACCGGGAGGGTCCGGTCGACCTGCTCGCGCGCGGGCTGGCGGCGCTGTGGTTCGAGCGCGACCTGACCAGGCTGGCCGGAGCGCTGCCGCGGGACCTGGAAAGCGCCGAGACGGCGCTGGCCGCGGTGGCCAGGCGGCGGACCGACCCCAGGGCCGAGGCGAACGCCAACGCCGTCGTGGTCCGGATCCTGCTCGAGGCCGGCACCCTGCACCGGCGCTGTGTCGGCGAGGCACAGCGGACGGTCGCGCTCTGGCAGAGTCTCGCCGCCGACCCGGACGGCCCGGCGACGTCTGGCGCCAGAGGGCACGACCTGCAGCGGCTCAGTGACGCCGCCAGCCATCTGGGTCTGGCCGCGGCCAGGTTCGGGGACCGGCGGACGGCGGCGGACGCGTGGCAGCTGTCCCGGCGGGTCGCCGACCAGGGGCTGGGGCGCGACCAGTCCCGGATCGCCCGGGCCGACACCAACCTGGCCGCGCTGGCCGCCGAGACCGGACACGGCGAGCAGGCCGGGACCGTCGTGGCCGGCGTGCACCGGACCCGGCTGGCCCTGCTGGACCGCGGGCCGCAGGACGCGGCGGCGTGGCGGCGGCTGACCGTGACCGAGCGCACCCGGACGGACGTGGCGCGGCTGGCCGGCGAGGCGACCGAGAGCGTTCGGCTCGCCATGGCGCTGCTGGCGGACCGGCGGGACCGGCTGAGCGACCCGGCGCACGCCGATACCGCCGAGGCGCAGATCATCTTGGGCCAGACCCTGCTCGCGGCCGGCCACCCGGCCGCCGCCCGGCGTCACCTGGAGGAGGCCGCCGACACCCGGCGCAGCCGGTTCCTGCTCACCTCCTACCGGGTTCAGGAAGATCTCATCTGGCTGGCCAAGGCGGCGCTCGTGCTGGGCAATCCCCGGACCGTGCTCGACCTGCTCGACGGCCAGGCGGCGCAGACCGACTGGTTCCGCGACCAGGTCTCGTTCCGGCTCGGCTGCACCGCCCGGCGGCTGGCCGCGATGGCCCGCGGCGAGCTCGGCCAGCCCGGGGAGGCGACCGAAGGGCTGCTCGCCGCCCGGGCGGAACTAGCCGGCCGGCCGCTGGACGAGGGGCTCGACCCGCTGGCCGCGGACGTCGACCGGTCCCTCGCCGAGCTCGCGCTGCTGCGCGACGACGCCGCGGCCGCGGCAGACGCGCTGGCCCGGCTGGCCGAGGCCGAGGCCGGGACCGAGTCTGGGGGCGGGGGCGGGGGCGGGCCGCCGCGGCCCGCGCACGGCTGGACCCTCGTCCTGCTGGCCCGGGCGGCGGCGCGGCTGGGTGACACCCAGCGCGCCGCGCAGTGCTTCCGCTCGGTCACCGACCTCGCCGCCGCCGGGGTCGACCCCTGTCACCCGGTGATCCTCACGGCCCGCTGCGACGAGGCCGACCGGCGCACCGCCGTCGGCGACACCAGGCAGGCGGCCAGGCTGCTGGCGCCGGTGCTGGACCGGACCCTGCTGGTGCACGGCCGGCCCGCCCTCGGCGACGCTCACCCGCTGCTGACCCGGGCCCGTACCCTGGCCGAACGGCTGGGCATTACCGTCCCCTACACGCTGCCCGGCCTGGACGAGGCGTCCCTGGACCTCGACGTGTGAGGCGAGCGCCCGGGTTGGGCCGCGACGGCCCGCATCAGGGGATGCGGATGTCGTGGTGCTCGCGGGCGGACTGGAGTTCGGCCGCGGTGAGATCGGATTCCCGGACCGGGACGACCAGGCTCCAGTGCTTGCCGACCGGGCAGCGCTGCACCCGCGCCACCACCAGGTCCAGTTCCTTCAGCTTGATGCCGGGGATCCAGATGGTGCTGAACATGTGCCCCTTGCGGCACCGCACCACCGTGTTGACGCCCAGGTTGTAGCCCAGGCGCCGCGCGATCAGGGTGCCTCCCGCGGCGACGCCGGCCGCGATCAGGATCGTGCTCACTACTCGGCGCGACATCTGACCAGTATCGCACCGGGCCGGGTAACGCGGAGACGGCGGGGATGACCATCTCGAAGGTGGCGCCCTGGCCGCTGGTGCTGCGGGCCCGGACCGAACCGTGGTGGGCCTCTGCGATGGCCTGCACGATGGGCAGGCCGAGGCCGAACCCGCCGGCCTCGCGGCTGAGGTACGGCTCGGCGCGGGTGAAGCGGCCGAAGATGTGGTCCAGGTCGTCCGGCGGGATGCCGCAGCCGGAGTCGGCCACGGCGATGACCGCGTTGTTGCCCTCTAGGCGGACGCTGACCTCGATGCGGTCGCCCGGCTCGGTGTGCGCGACGGCGTTCTCCAGCAGCGCGTCCAGCGCCACGACGAGGCGGTCGGCGTCGCCGGACACGGTGGCCTCGGCGGCCTCGCCGAGCCGCCAGTGCCGTGGTACGTGCCCCCAGCGTTCCAGCGCGTCGAGGATCAGGGAATCGGTGGCCACCGGCGCAACCTGCAGGAAGCCCGGGGTCCCGGCCGAGGCCAGCAGCAGCAGCCGGTTCGTCAGGCGGCGCAGCCGGGCCAGTTCGCCGGTGACCACCCGGGCGTCCGCGGCCACGCCCTGGTCGGCGACCGTCTGCTCGATCAGTTCGGCGTGGCCGAGCGCGACCGTGATCGGGGTGCCCAGCTCGTGCGAGGCGTCCACGAGGAACTGGCGCTGCTGCTCCAGCAGGCGCAGGTTCTCCTGGGAAACCCGGTGCAACTCCTCCATGGCAGTCAGCCGTTCCTGGGTGGCCGCCAGCCGCCGGCGGCCGTGCCAGACCATGACCAGGAACATCAGCGCGATCAGCGGGACTTCGGCCAGGTAGTCGGCGTCCTGCTGACCCTTGAGCACCTGCACGCCGATGATCCCGCCGGTGGCCAGCGTCACCGCCGCCCAGGTCAGGATCGTCGGTTGCAGGCGCCACAGCCGGAATCCGTAGATCACGGTCAGGCTGACCCAGATGGCCAGGAACGGCACCGTCTGCCAGGCCGGGAACAGCCGCATCGCGGCCAGGTTGAGGCCAGCGAAAACCGCCCAGGCGATGTCCGGCACCACCGGGCGGAGCCGCCGCAGGCCGCCACGCGACGCGATGCCGTCCGACGGCTGGTCACGGGGACCGGCCACGTCCGGCGCGGGTGGCTGGTGCCGGCGGACCAGGTCCTGCGTCCGCACGATCCTCTCCAGGCCTGCGATCAGGGGAACAATCCGGCAAAAGCACTTCAAGCTAGCCCCGGCGCCCGGTCCAGGTCAACCGTTGCCGGCCGGGCTCGGTAACAGGCCTACGGGTTCCGCGTGCGCGGGCCGTACGACACCGCCCGCGGGCTGCGCTGCAACCCGGCCAAGCTGCTGCTCGACCCGTACGCGCGGGCGATCCGCGGCGAGGTCTCGTTCGGCCCCGAGGTGTACGACTATTCCTGGGACGACCACGACGCGCCCAGCGCGCTCGACTCCGCCGGGCACGTGCCGCTCAGCCTGGTCGCGGGCGCGGCCTTCGACTGGGGCTCTGACGCCACGCTCCGGCGGGACTTCGCGGACACCGCGATCTACGAGGTGCACGTCAAGGGCTTCACCTGCGCCACCCGGGCGTCCCCGAGGAACTGCGTGGAACGTACGCGGGGCTGGCACATGACTCCGTTCGGTCCTATCTTTCCTGACCTGGGGGTCACAGCCGTCGAGCTTTTGCCGGTGCATCAGTACGTGCCGGACGAGTTCCTGCTGCAGCGCGGGCTGACCAACTACTGGGGCTATAACACCATCGGCTACTTCGCGCCGCACGCCGCCTACTCGGCCGCGGTGCGCGCCGGGGACCGGGCCGGCGGCCAGGTGAACGAGTTCAAGGCCATGGTGCGCGCGATGCACCAGGCCGGGCTTGAGGTCATCCTGGACGTGGTGTTCAACCACACCGCCGAAGGCGGCGAGGGCGGCCCTTCGCTGAGCTTCCGCGGCCTGGACAACACCGCGTACTACCGGCTGAGCCCGGGACATCCGGACCAGTACTACGACACCACCGGCACCGGCAACTCGCTGAACGCCGGGAACCCAGTGGCGCTGCGGCTGATCATGGACTCGCTGCGGTACTGGCTGACCGAGATGCACGTCGACGGGTTCCGGTTCGACCTGGCCACCACCCTGGCGCGGCAGGACGGCGGGTTCAGCCGCCTGTCCGCGTTCTTCGACCTGGTGGCGCAGGACCCGGAGCCGCTGGAGTTCACCATCCCCGACTGCCGCCCGGGCCTGGCCTGGCGGGCGGAGATCGATACCTGCGACCCGGCCGCGGTAGCGGCGGCGCCTCATCCACATCATCAACGTCAAAAAATCGCTAGTTAGTACGATAGATCGTGATTTTCCGGGGAGGATTCGGGCTTTGGGGAGGATTCAGGGGTCTATAGGGCGTGTTGCAGAATTGGTTGAGGTGTTTGCCCAGCTAAAATTGCATTTATGGGACGTCAGTTCTTGCCAGTGGACCGGGATGCGCCCGCCCTTTTGCCCGTGAATATGCTCGATTGGGTGCCGGAGGACCACGTTGTCCGGCTGGTTATCGACACGGTCGAGGCGGTGGCGACCCCGGAGCTGACGGCCCGGCTGGTCCCGGCGGTCCGGTCGCGGAAGGGCCGCCGGCGGTATGACCCGGTGATGCTGCTGACCTTGCTGGCGTACTCGTACCTGCGCGGGGTGCTGTCGGTGCGGGCGATCGAGGAGCGGTGCCGGTATGACGTGACGTTCCGGGTGGCATGCGGGAAGCACGTGCCCGATCACGTGACCATCTCCCGGTTCCGCAAGCGGGCCTGTGAGCAGGACGGCCTGATGGAGGAGCTGTTTTACGCGGTGCTGGCGGCCTGCGCGGCGGCCGGGCTGGGCCGGCTGACGGTGGTGGCCGGCGACGGGGTCAAGATCGGGGCGAACGCGTCGAAGGAGGCGAACCGGACCGAGGCGGGGCTGGAGAGGCTGGCCGCGAAGATCCTCGCCGGGGCGGAGGCGGCTGCCGCCGCGGAAGCGGCGGGCGCCGCGCCGGCGGCCGGCGCGGATCTGCTCGCCGGCGAGGTGCTGCCCCGCGGCTGGGCGGACCCGCGGTCGCGGGCGCGCCGGGTGCGGGCCTGCCTGGAGGATCTCAAGGCTGAGCGGGAGGCCGCGGAGGCGGCCGCGCGGGCCGCCGGGCAGGCCTACCTGGACGCGCTGGCGGCCGGCACCGCCACGGGCCGGCCCCCGGCGCACGTGGCGGTGGCGGCGCAGCAGATCCGGGTGGACAAGGCGGCCGCCGCCCAGCAGGCCCTGATCGATGACTGGCAGGCCCGCCGCGCCGCCGGGGCCGGGACCCGGATCGGCCGTCGCCCGGCAGATCCGCAGGATGCCGCCGCCGTCCGCGACGCCCGCGCCCGGCTGGATGAGCTGGCCGCCCGGGCAGCGGCGCAGGCCGCCAGCAGCGAGGAGGAGGACGGGACCGGGACGAAGGCCAAGCCGGTGCGCAACGTCACCGACCCGGACTCCAGGCTGATGCCCGTCCGCGGCGGCGGGCTCAAGCAGGGCTACAACTGCCAGGACGTGGCCGCCGATGACCGGCTGATGCTGGGCGGGTTCGCCTCGGGCAACGCCGCCGGCACCGTGCACGCTGCCCGGCTGGAAGCCGTCGCGGTCAAAGGCGCGCAGGTCGTCGCCAGAGCGCACGCCGATCCCGGCCACGACGTGGCCGCCTGCCACGCCCGCATGTGCACCGCGGAAGATCCCGGCGATCCCGGCCACGACATCGCCGCCTGCCACGCCCAGATGACCGGGGCGGCCGGCGTTATCGTGTTCGACGCCGGGTACTGCTCGCAGGACAACATCACCGCCCCCGGCACCGTGGACCGGCTGATCGCCACCGGCAACCGCCTGACCATGGGCAAGGCCGCCGCGGACAACCCCGCGGCCGGGCCGCCGCCCGAAGACGCCACCGCGATCGAGCAGATGGACCACAAGCTGCGCACCCCCGAAGGCCGCGCCGCGTACAAGCGCCGCGCCCCCGACATCGAGGGCGTGCACGCCAGCATCGAGGACCTCATCGGGCTGCGCCGCTTCTCCATGCGCGGCCTGACCCTGGCCACCGGCGAGTTCCTGCTCGCCGGGCTGTGCCACAACCTGCTGCTGCTGTCCCGCCTGCCCTGACCCGGCCCGGCCGCGGAACCTTCTCCACAGGCGCCAGCATGCCCGCAAACCATCCACAGCCCGCCGGGCCGGCCGACACCGGGCCGGACCCCGCACCGCAGCCACCTCCCGGCCGGCCTGCAGCTCGCTAACATCAAACGAATGAGCCCAGGCCGCTGGGAAAAACGCAACAGGCCCCATAGTGCACCAAATTCACCCACAAGCCCTAATCCACCCGGGAAATGCCCTAACCATCGTGCCGGCGCCCGGATCAGGATGCGGCTGAGGTTAATGGGGCCAGCGAGACGTCGCTCCGGGCTGACGCACGGGGCCCGAGGCCGCATCCTAGCGGGGGCAAAGTCGCAGCTTGGGCAGGGGCAAGGTCGGAGCCTGGCGGCCTTGGGTGAGGTAGAGCCTGAAGGCGTGTGAGGGGCTGGGTCAGCGCAGGACGATGCTGGCGATCTTGCCGGGGACTATGACCAGGCGGGCCACGTCGCGCGGGTAGGCGGGGTGGCTGGCCAGGAGGCCGGCGATGTCGTCACGGGTCGCGGACGCGGGCACCTCAATGGTGAAGCGGACCTTGCCGTTGACCTGAACGGGCAGTGTCACGGTATCGGCCATGGCCAGGGCCGGGTCGGCGTGCGGGAAGGGCTCGTAGGCCAGGGAGTCCGGGTAGCCCAGGCGCTGCCACAGCTCCTCGGCCAGGTGCGGGGCCAGCGGCGCGACCAGCAGCACCAGCGGCTCGGCCAGGGCGCGCGGCATGCGCGGCAGCCGGGACGCGTGCGCGGTCAGCTCGATGATCCGCGCGATCGCGGTGTGGAAGCGCAGTCCGGCGAAATCCTCGCGTACCACGGCGATGGTCCAGTGCAGCAGCCGCGCGG
>WNGE01001514.1_pt1 | contig 29249 bp, 24 predicted proteins | sample 5400651 | NCBI WGS metagenome assembly WNGE01 (sample SAMN13153370, study PRJNA577476) | soil metagenome | isolation source: 60 cm soil or saprolite under grassland replicate 2 | place: USA:California | collected 2016-06-15
CGGCACTCCCTGCCGATGGCGCTGGCCTTCGCCGCCACCGCCAGCCGGCCCACCGCCGTGCTGACCGGCCCCGCCGCCATCGCCGGACCCCCGCCCGGCGTGACCCGGCTCCCCCGCCCGGCCGGCACCGGTGACATGGTCCGGGTCAGCATCGCCGGCCACCCGCTGACCGCCACCGCCGCCCTGATCTGGAACGGCGACCTGCCCCGCCCGCTCCAGCAGGTCCTGTTCGACACCGCCGACGGCGTGACCCCGTCGCCGGCATCCCCGCCGACCGCGGCAGCCCGGCCGGGGCAGCAATACGCCGCCGAACTGATCAGCGGAGTGACTCCCGCCCGCGCGGGCAGCTGGAACTAGCCCAGCCGGGTTGCATCCCCCCGCAGAGTGCGGCTGCCCTATCCAGGCCCATATCGCTTCCATACCTCAGATGAGGTCGTCTCGAACCGCGGTGCAGAATGGTTAATCTGCGCGCGCACACAGGCTCACAGCTATTTGCACGGATTAGCAAATATTCGGCGTTCTGCGTGCTTACGAGCGTTCAACGCCCACGAAATTGCTCACGCCGTGTAGCGGACAAGGTGACACGCCCGATGCCGCCGCCGACAGCTCGCGATGGCCCAAGCCTGGCCATACGTCCGGCCGAGATGCCGATCCGTACCAGTCTTCCGCGCAACGTGCCGCGCTCCGGGGTCCCATCCCGCCAACGAACGGCCAACAAACGATCAAAAGGCCCGATTGCCGTCTGGCAATCGGGCCTCTGACCTGCACTTCCTGGTAGCGGGGGCGGGATTTGAACCCGCGACCTCTGGGTTATGAGCCCAGCGAGGAACCGTTCAAAGTCGTCGTCAGAACTACCAGCAGTTGCCGGACGAGTTCATCGAGGTGGATCAGGTGGCGCAGTGATTGTGCCGCGTCGGTCGCGAATGTCCGGACCGTGTGCATCACGTCGTTGCGGAGGCCGTAGATCGGCTTCGTCACTTCGCGGAGCCATCCGTCGGAGGTGTAAGGGCCGAAGGCTTGCAGCAATTCGTCGGTCTCCCCGATGACGCTGAACAGGTCCACGAAGTCCATGGCGGCGACATGATCGACCACGGTATCGCGACCTCGCTGTTCTCTGAGACGATCCTGCACACGCCTGCGCCGGCTCGAGCGAAGCATGCGTACGGCGGCTTCTTGGTCACGGAAATGACCGCGGATACGTTCAGCCAACGCGAGTTCGAGAGCGGTAACGAGCAAGTAGAAGTAGGTATGACCAGGCTGCTTGTTCAGATCGTGTGGTGTGACGATCCCGGCGATCTTGTTGCCTTCGACGACGTACAAAAAGCCGGCATCAACCATGCAGGGCATCAGAGCTGCCAGCGGAGCATCACCGGTGATCACGGTGCCGATGGTGATGGGGCGTATGTGCGGTTCGATGGTGTCCGTGTCATTCTGCAAGTCGCTTGCCAGCACGTATCCGCTCACCTGCCCATCGTCCAGGACTGGAGCGCTGTCGAATTGGCGCTCTGCGAGGGCCTGCCGAACGTTCGTCGCGGCTTCGGTGCGCGGGAAGCCCAGGAGCCTTGGCAGAGGTGTCTGGACGTGCCGGCCGCGGATGCTGGCCGCGATCTCGTCAGGGTGCATCAGGACCATGCCGAAAGTCTCGTCCGTGGCACCCTGCCTGGCCCTTCATCCGACGGCGTGTCCTCCGGCAATCCCCTCTTCTTCGCACGGGCTCCGGGCCGTGCCTTGGAGGATCGTGAGCTAAACGCTCCGCTGACGCAGCTCAGGTCTTCTTTGGCACTGCAGGCGAGCATTACCAGGCCAGGGCCTGTGCGTTCAATCAACTCCCCGGGACCGGCCCTCAAACAGTTTCCCCGAGCCTGGAGAGGAGTTCCTTGCCCGCGTCGCACACGGGCGGAGCCTCATGCCCGCGGACCCAGTTAGCTGTCCGGCGGCACGCACCGGGGCGCCAGAGCGAGCCCAGAAGTAACTGCTGCCATGTTCACGCCAGCCCGGGTTCCACACCGGCCGGCGGTGCCAACGAGCCACATCCTGTGGCTCTCAATGCCGCCCGATGACGGCGGAACTCAATGACGAGTCAGTGACAAATGATCAAGGGCCCGACCGCCGGAGCCGGCGATCAGGCCCTTGACCTGCTGCTACGTGAGTAGCCCCGACCGGATTTGAACCGGCGCTACCGCCTTGAGAGGTGGGCAACGCGGTTCAACCAGGCCACGCAAAGTCCTTCTATGACGCCCTTGCTAGCTGGGAGACCCTTCCGCGGGACACCCCGAGGACCTTGGCCGTATCGGAGACTGACAATCCCGCAGCACGTAGCTCGCTGACGAGAGCGCGCGAGGCAACCGCGGCGGCGCGGTTTTGCTGCTGAGCGCCCTCGATCTGCTTGCGGACGGCGGTGGCCTTGGCCTCCAACCCGCCAAGGTCGAACTCGATGATCACGCTGTCCCCGCTGACGTCCCGGTCGGTGAGCGTCTCGATGTAGTCGCGGACCATCTGCTCAGCGCCATCCAGCGTGCGGGACTGAGTCACGCCGACACCATCGATGTGCAGTTCCCACCCGTGCGCCCACCGCTTGGCACGAACCTGATAAGTGCTCATTGCAACCACCCCTCCGGCAAGCAGGCCAGCTTCCTGATCGTGTCGGCGATGACGCCCGGTGAGACCACGCCAGACTGGGTCACCACGGCGATGTGTTCGCCGCACGGGCAGTACCACTTGATGTGATCACCCTTGCCCTGTTTCCACGTGCAACCATGCGCTAACAGCACAGCCTCGACCTTGCGGTACCTCATCGCCTTGGCCACACAAGTAGTTTACCCAGGGCAGATAGTAACTATCAACCTTGGCTAACTCCCTCAAGGTACTCGAGCGCCGGTCCGACCTGTGCGTGCCGAGAATCGCATCCACGGCTCTGACAGTCAGCGGATTTCCGTCTGTTGCCAGGGCCGCCGCCGGTATCGAACGCCAAGAACGAATGCGACCGTGGGCCAGTCAGCTGGCTATGCATTCTGGGCTTGGCGGAAAGGACACTACAGGGGGCAGAGGGTGGTCGAAGACCTGGGTGGACAGCGTGTGGTACAGGCCGAATAGCTGGAACTCGATCCCCACCGAGGCGTTGGCGTCCGCGTCGGCACGCGCGCAGAGGGCGGGATTGTGCCCTGGCGCGATGCTGACCTCTATGCGGGGAGTGGTCCACAGCCAGACGCCGGCGGAGTAGAGGTCGTCGCCAAGGCTGAAATACGGGAATTCCACCGAGGCCTTCAGCGTGGGCAGGCTGAGCACGTCCCGGATGCCCGGGTCCAGACGCAACCCGCCGATCGACGGCCCGCTCGGGCGGTCGATGGCGCGCAGGCGGACCCTGAGCCCCTGGCCTCCGGAGAAGCTGACCGACGCGTAGCCGTGGAGCGCTTGCCCTGGCCTGAACTCCGGTCCCACGTGAAGGCGTATATCCGCTTCGAGGAATACCGGGAATTCGCCGACAAACAGCGGCTGGACGAAGAGCCGGATTGGCAGGTCCAGGGAGAGGAGGTTGCTCACCGACTCTGGCACCGCGGCCGAAAGACTCCAAGCGAAGCGCAGCTTTCCGCGCAGCCGGGTGGTATCGAGACGTGAGTCCCGCAGCTGGTGGCCGACGATGCGCACGGCTCCGCCGGAGAGGAAGTCCGTGAGTTCTCCGTGCACCCTCCAGGTCAGCATGGCCGGGCCAACCTGCCGCGAAGCGACCAGGTCGACCAGGAACGCGTTCTTGCGAAGCGTCAGTGACGGCTCGATCTGGTAACCGTCGACGGGCGGAATGACGGCGGCAAGGAGGGCTGCCCGCTGGTCCCCGACCAGCCGGCTCCCGGACACGACGCTACTTGTACTTGTACTTGGGCTGGCTGACAAGCAGGAGACGTGGTAGCCGGGCTTACTTGGGGCGGCGGTAACGGTGCTGGGACTGTCGACCTGCAGCGAGATCAGGCCTTCATTAGTGGTGCCCGCCAGATAACGATCGACGGGTACCGTGTAGACGACGTTCTGCGCCTGCGGCCCGGTCCCCGGGAATGTCAATGTGCCCGGGACAGGCGTGGTGGATCCCTTTGGGTCAGTGAGCGTCCAGTGGTAAGCGACGGTCACTGGACCGCTGCTGACACTGATCGTGGCCGCGAACGCCGGCCCCTGGCCCTCGGACTTTGCGGCAGCTGAGCAGGGCCCTGTATACGTGTCGCGGAGTGTGTGCACCGAGGCCGAGATCACAGGGGTCACCGGTGGCAGGGTAGGGCTCGTGCTCGAAGGCGACGGCGAGACAGTGGACGGCGGTGATTCCGGCGGCGGTGCTGGCGGGGGCAGGTCAACGGTCTTTTCAATGCTGCTCGGCGTGACCAAAGCGTGTAACGGGATCGTCCCGTCCTTGACCACCTCCGTCAGCGGCACCGCCGCCGTGGTCAAGGTGACCTGATCGCCGGTCTGCCGCACCGACTCGACCCGGCGTACAGATTTGCGGGCCACCACCAGGATCGACCCGGGGTGAAGCCGGGCCGCCTTGGGATTGGATAAGGGATAGGTCCACGTCCCGTCCGGGTGCCGGGCTGGCTCCGCCCGGACACACACCACCGGCACCAGTACCAGAGCACCAAAGGCGCATGGCACGTTCTCCGAAAGCGCGCTCGGCGACTCATTGTGTCCGCCGCCGATACTGCAGCCGGCCGAGAAAGCGGCAAGAACCGTGAGCACCGCTAAGACACAAGCGGCCCGACCCGGCCACCGCCGCACACGTGGAACCAGACCCACCCCCATGACATCACCCCCCAGGGGCGAGGCGCCGCGCTTGGGAGGCGCCCCTCCACTATGCGCCCAAACCAGTGCCATCGACCAGACACCGCACGGCAGGTGACATGGTTCTATCGCCAGAGCAGACTCCAGCACAAACATGGCGGCAATTCGGCATTTCTGGGTTCAGCAACTGGCACTGTTGCATTGCGCCATCCCTGTGCGCGTCAGGGCATGATCACTCGAATGCCCACGCTGGTCATATGGTGATTGCCAGGTCGTCGAAGGCGATACGGAGCCGGTGGCGGCCGGGGACGTCGGTGGCGATGTCGGAGTGACCGCAGCGCAGGTTCTGCACGAAGGCGTGACCGGCGAGAAGCCGCGCTGGGCGATGCCGTTTCAGGCCGTGCATCGGCCGGAGCCGGGCCTTCAGCCGCCCGTGATCTGCCTCGACCGGGTTGTTCGCGTCCTGCTCGGCGATGTGCAGCGCCGAGGGGACCATCTCGTCGAGGATCCGCGGGTAGGCTGGTGCGCGGTCGGTCGTGACCTCGGCCGGGACCGTGCCCGCGCGCAGCGCCCGGGTGAAGAAGCGCCGAGCGGCCGCCAGGTCACGGCTCGCCGACAGCAGAACATCGATGACCTGGCCATGCTGATCGACAGTCCGGTAGAGATAGGCCCATTTACCGGCGACCTTCAGGTAGGTCTCATCGACGAACCACCGGTCACCCGGAGCGTACCGGCACAGCCGGGCAGCCTCGATGAACTCCGGGGGTGAAACGCTGCACCCACCGGTAGACGGTCACGTGATCAACGGTGACACCGCGCTCAGCCAGCAGTTCCTCGACATCCCGGTAGGGCAAGCCATACCGCAGGTACCAGCGGACCACGACCGAGATCACCTCACGGGGGAACCGGAAGCCAGCAAAGACCGAGGTCGTGCCAGGCGCAGTCATCGGACCAGTCTCCAGCCAGCCGCGATCGGCCAACGCTACAGTGCCTTTCACCTCCGACGTGAACGAGGCTTGGCGTGAATCATGACCAGCAATAGCTGGCCTTGACCTTGACCTCGGTGGAAGCCGCATGCTGACCTTGCCGGGCAACCCGGTAGGACAAACCCAGCAGCGATCGCGGCGGTGTTCACGCCCGCCCGGGTCTGGCCCCCCTCATGAGTGCCGATGGCCCTCATGTAGTAGCGGCCACTGCCGCCAGATGACGGCAGAACTCACGGACGAACCACGGACAGATGATCAAGGGCCTGACCGCCGTTACCGGCGATCAGGCCCTTGACCTGCTGCTATGTGAGTAGCCCCGACCGGATTTGAACCAGCGCTACCGCCTTGAGAGATGGAGAGCGACATGGTTCAACGCGGTCTGGCATCGCGCGGACGCAACCTGCGTACGGTCACGACGGGGCAAGGTCGGCAAGGGCCAGAACAAGCCTGACGGAAGAAACCGTGGAAGCCCGTTGCGGGGAGGAGCAAGTGAAGATCCGATGACACGTATCTACCGGCGAGTTGGGTGCTCTTCTCCATAAGCGGACGTTTGGGAGAACCGGCGCCCTAGGTTTGCACCAGTGAGGTGCTGCTTCGTCCGATCCCCTCGGCTGGTCGGAGGCGTCTGCGTCAGCGTGCGGCTGACGCAAAGGGTTGAGTCGGGTCCGGTCCCATAACAGTTGATGGCGATCGCCGTGGAAGGAGATGGTCATTCCCGAGGCATCGAGAAGGCATCATGCGCGCCAAAATGAGATGAAGGAATGAACCCGCAATTCGTGGCGGCGCTCGGGACATACCTGCGCGGTGTCCTGGCGGCTGACGAGAGTTGACTGATCTCCGGACATATCCAGAGCCCTTGATCAGGGCACGGTAGTTGATGCAGGTCAATGCTCGGGGCAACAACGGGCCCGTCGGAGGGCGCGGTAGCGACGGCCGACTTTGCGGTTAATGCCACAGCTACCGAGAGTTAAGGCTAGTTGACCCCATGGCGTCGATCTAGTCCTTGGGTCATCAAGGATGAGGGAACTTCTGCTTACCGGGCAGAGGAGGGGATGCCCAGTGTCGAGAGCTCAGCCAGCGCTATTACTGGACGATCACGACGGCCGGTCTGTCGTCGCCCTGATGTATCGGCTGCTGCCCTGCGAGTGGATCACGCTCGCGAGCGGCGACCCCGCCACCAGGAGAAGCCGGTTACGCAACTGGCCTGGCGCGATGCTGCAGGCCGCGGCTCCCGGTGAGTTCGCGCGCCTGACCCAGTCAGCGCCGTCCACGGACCTCCCGCTGGGCAGCCCGGACGGCGGCCCCGAGCACCCGGTGCTGCGGTGGCTGCGGCGTCACCCGCGGGCCGTGGACCCGCTGCGGCTCAGCCCTGCCGAGGCGATCTGGAGCGACGGCGCCCACAACGCGCGGGACCAGCCCGCCGGCCCTCCCGGACTCGGCCGGTCGCTGCTCGTGGTGCCGCTCTCGGCCGAGTCACCCTGGCTGGCGGCATGGCTGCTGACCCGCTCGGACGCCGAGTTCGGGCTGCCGGAGCTGGATGTCGCCCGGCTGATCGCGCCGGGACTGCGGCAGCGGTGGAACCTCGGCCGGCTGCGACACTACGGCGTCACCGGCCGGGAGCTGCAGGTGCTGCAGCTGGTCGCGGCGGGCCTCACCGCCACGGCGGTCGCCCGGCGCTGCGGAATCAGCGCCCGGACCGTGCACAAGCACCTGGAGAATGCCTACGCCAAGCTCGGCTGCCACGACCGGCTGACCGCGGTGCTGATCCTGCAGGACGCCGGGCTGCTCGGACACCGGGCCGAGGCGCCGGCCTGAACTCCCAGCTGGCTGGCCTCAGCCGCCGCGCATCTTCCGCACCAGATCCAATGCGACCCGCCACGCCTCCAAGTGCAGAGTCCCGTCCGTCCCGTTGATCAGCCTGCGGAACTCCGCCGCGGTGATCGACACACCCCCCTCGAGCCTGTCCCGCAGCCAGTTGATCTCGTGCATCTCGTGCATCAGGACAGCGACAATGGCCTCGTCGGACTCGAGCACGTCCGGCCGCAGCCGGACGGCCATGACCTTGGTCGGCTGCACGATCGGCTCGGCGGTCCAGTAGGTCGGAGTGGCACCGGGGGACGGCTTTCCTATGGTGCCGGTCAGCTTGTCCCACGTGACCCGGTCCGTGGACAGCACGTCGTTGCCGTAGCTGGCGAACGTGTCCTTGCCGAGGCTTCCCTCAAGGCGGATCAAGACGTCGTCGCCGATCTCCACCCCGTGCGCCTCGGCGATAGCAACGGCCTCGGCCAGCGTCCGCGGGCCGCCCGGGTTCCGCCGGAAGATGAACTCTCCGTACTTGAGGACCGAAGCAGCACCGCCGATCCGCTGCCGGGCGGACCTTAGCACGGCCTGGACGAACTCCTCCTCGGTGCCCGCGAGCCGACCCTCAGCGGCCAGCACTTTCGCCTGGGCCCGGGCCGCCTGCTCAAGCGCCCCCAGATCCTTCATCAGCATCGCGACCTTGGCGAGCCGGGACAAGTTGCGCACCGCGACGACGGCAGTGCCGACATCGACCACCGCCCCGATGACCGACACCACGAGCCAGGCCAGTGACGGATCCTCGTGCGCCAGCGCGGTCGCCGCGTCGAGCGACGAATGCGAGGCCGCCCGCTCGAACGTGTAGCTTTCGTAATGCTCCACCGCTCCGTAGACCGAGACCCCCGCCGTGGCTAGGGACAGCCCGCCGGCTAGCGCGATCACACCCGCGGCGGCGCCTGGCGCGGCCGCGCCGCCGGTCGCCAGCGTGGCGCCGATCGCCAGGGTGATGCCGAGCGCGGTGATCAGCAGCTGCCGGATGAACTCATCCCGTTTGCGGTCGGCCAGATACTGGTCGAGCGCCGCGGCGGCCGGCGTCCCCGGGATGACGCCCATGACGTTGCGCGCCGCCTCCAGCACTGGGCCGAGCTGCCACACCGACTCCTCGGTCAGCCTCTTCCTCAGGTCGGCGATGCTCTTCAGGACGTCGTCCGTCGTCGTCCCGATTGCCCTTGCCAGCCGGGCGGGGTCGGCCACCGCGAACTGCGCGAGGTCGAGGTTCCGGCCGAGCAGGATCGGGAACTCAGCACCGTAGATCCGCTTCAACGTCTCGTACCGCGGCAGCAGCGCCTGCTGCACGTGCGCATCGCTGCGGGCGAAGCTGCCCTCCAGGATGTCATCGAAGTGCGACGCTTCGAGACGGAGACCGGCCTGCGGCGCGCCGGGTACCGCCGCCGCCTGCGCGTTGCCGAAATCCCGCACGTGATCGAGGATCTGGCGCTGCAGGGCAGCCATCTCCCCAGCGGCTGCCCGCAGCCGCACCGCGGGGCTGCCGGGCACCGTCGCGTTCGGCTCGCCGTACTTGGCCGCCTCCCGCCGCACCACCACCTCATTGCGGTTGAGCAGCACCTGGGCGATCTCCAGTGCCTTGGCGCTGACCGCCTTGATCAGCAACCGCTCGGTCGCCTCCAGGTCCTCCCGCGACGGCCGTTGCAGCACGCGGGCGCTGTCCTGGGCCAGCCCGCGGGCCCACATCCGGCCGAAGATCCCGGCTCCGGGCGGGGCCGTGACGATCGGCCGTGGCGGCGCCTGCTCGGCCCGGCGGACTAGCACGGCGACCTCGTTGACCGCCCGCACCAGCGGGTGCGGGCCCGCCGGGGACGCGTCGACCGACCCGGCCGTGCCTGCGCCTGCGGTTCCGGTGGCCGCGGGCGTGCCGCCGCCCGCCGTCCCCGGGGCGACCGGTACCGACACCGGCTTGCCCTTGTCCTGGTAACTCGGCACCGCCGCGAACCGCGACGCCCGCGGGTCGCCGTCCGCGCCGTCCTGCTCCGGGCCGTCCCGCCCCGCGCTGGCCGGACCCGCCGGGCGGCGGGTGGGCGGGCGCACCAGCGGGACGACCCGGCCTGCCGGCTCCGCGCCGTCCCCGATCAGGTCCCGGACGGCGCGCGCAACGCCCCGGATCACGGCGGCCTCGACCGCGCGACTCACGCTAACGGCCGCGTCGGACTCCGGGCCGACGGCCGGTCCGGTCTGCTCCGGCACATGGTAGACATGCCTCACGGGGTGAACTCCAGCACCCGACCGGTCCCGGGCACGATGAAGTCCTGCAGCTCCGGAACGAGCGTCGCGGGCACCTGAAGCTGATCGAGTCCGTACCGGGTGTCCACGATCCTGGGCAGCCCGGTGACGTCGGAGATCCCCGGCGCCTCTCCCGATGGGTCCAACGGCGTCTCTGCCCCGGTGGCGGGGTCGGTGACAACGAGCCGTGCGGCCCTGCCCTGCTCCGGCGTGGACACCCCGCGCAGGGCCTCGAACCAGCCCTCCTCGACCTCGAACACCTTCAGCCGGGCCCCAGCACGGTTCTCCAGCAGGAACTCCACGGCCCGCTCGAACACGCCGAAGTTGAGGTTCAGCGCCTTGCCTCCGGTGTTCAGCCGGACCTTGCCCGCGGCGTCGACATTGACGTAGCTGCGGCTGGCCGACGCGCCGACGCCGCCCTCGGTCCGGAACACTACCCGGTTACCGGTGCGGCTGCGGAACAGCGGGCGCACCAGCCGTTCCAGCACGGGCGCGTTGCCACGGACCGCCCGCAGCGGCAGCCGCACCCACGCCTGCGGGCCGCCGGTTGCGGACGTGCCGGACTCCAGCGCCGTCAGCGCCGCGTCCACTTCCGCGTCGGTCGGGATCACGTCGGCCGGCGCCGGGCCCCCACCCGCCTCGATGTCCACGGCGGCCTTGCGGGCCTGGGTCCCGCGCGCCTCCACCACGTCCGCCTCGTCCGCGAACCGGGTCGCCGCGGCCCGCTTGGCCGCCGCCCGCTTGGGGTTGCCGGCCGCGTCGGCCACGTCCGCCGCCGCGCGAGCCCGGGTGGCCAGGCCACGCAGCCGGGCGACTTCCGCGGCGTCCCCCTCGGCCTGCAGCCGCAGCGACAGCGCCAGCTGGCGTTGCAGGACCTCCTGCGGGGTGAGCGCGGCGATCGGGTCGGCGGCGACGATGCCGAGCTCGCCGAGCAGCTTGACCACGGCTCGCTGCGCGGCGGGCTCGTACCGCCCGATCCGGCCGAGGAACGCCGCCAGTTCCTGCGGCCGGCCGAAGGTGCCGGCGACCAGGTGCCGGGCGGCGTCGCTCTCCATCGTCGACAGCGCCTCGAAGAAGTAGATGGTCTCCTGCGGGTGCTCGGAGAAGATCCGGGCCAGCTCGTGCGCCCTGGCCGGTGACCGTGCGGCGTCCGCGGCCTTGAGGAACCGCTGCAGTCCCTCGGTGGCCTCCCGGGTGAACTTGGCCCCGGAGAGCTCAAGTACCCGGGTGGCGATCGCGCTGCTACCCAGTTCCCGGATGGCCACCTCCAGCCGCTCGGCGAGTGCGGTGGCGAACCCCTTGGCGGCGGCGTCACCGGCGAGCGTCGTCAGGCTGGCACGCATGTTCGCCAGCGCCTCGGTCACTCCGGCGGAGAACTGGACGCTGCTCCAGCCCTCGGCCCGGATCTTCGCCACCAGCTCGGCGGAGGACTCCAGCGCCGTGCGCCCGCCGGCGAGCAGGACTTTCAACGCCGGCTGGATAGTGAACTCGGCGACGACGCCGACGACCGCGCCGAACGCCATCGAATTCACGTAGTCGCCGATGCCCGACCAGGACCCCTCACCGGTGGCGACCGCCAGAACGTCGTGCGCGAACCGTTCCAGCCCTGCCGACACCGCGCCGCCGACAACGCCCGCCACCAGCCGCTCGGCGATCCATCCGGCGATCACCCGGCGCACCGTCGCGGTCCCAATCCTGGTCGCAAGCCCTTCGCCGAGGATGCCGCCGAGCCGGAACCCGAGGGCCATCAGGTAGCCGTCTAGCGCCGCCATCAGGAAGCCCCGCAAGGTGAACTTCTCGTCTCCGAACGCCACCCGCAGTAGCCAGATCAGCTCGGAAACGGTGATCGAGATCGCCACCGCCAGGCCGCCTCCGGCGGCGTCGACAAGCACGCCGATCAGCCCGATCTCCCAGGCGACCAGGACAAGTGCGACGACGGTGACGGCGAGCCCGAAGGTCTCGTAGAACTCCCCCACCTTGCCGAGCTCCCAGGCGATCAGCCGCGCCTCGAAGTCGCCGTTCTGCTCAAGGAACTCGTTGCCGGCCTGCGCCCAGGTCCCGCCCTTGACGCGCTCCACGAAGGCCAGCCGGAGGTCGTACGACGGCAGGCCGTTGATGTCCCGCCGCCGCACGCCGAGCAGCTTCATGCTGCGCTCGATCGTCACCTCCTCGATGTCGTCCTTGCCGATCGGCACTTCTGTCAGCGCGCGCGCCAGGGACTCGCGGGCGAACTCCTCGTCGTCCATCTCCCTGGGCAGCTTCCCGGTCGCGATCTCGCCGAGCACGGCCACCCGGTGCTTGACCAGGGCCGTCTTGAGGGCCTTGAGCTTCTCGTCCTTGACCCGCTTGATGTCTCGGCTGATCACGTAGAGCGAGGCGAGGTCGCCGAGTACGCCGCCCACAGCCCAGCGCCGGCTCGGGCGCCGGTCCAGCAGGATCGCCTCGTCCGGCAGGTAGTCGTTCCGGAAGGTGGCGGCCCGGGCGGCGGCGAGCTCGTCGTGCAACCGCTGGACGCGCGGGTGGTCGCCGTACTTCGTCGGCAGGCTGAGCGCCAGCAGCCAGGCGCGGAGGCCGAAATACCGCGTTTCGTCCACGCTGTCGTACAGCCGGGTGAAGTCGCCGGTGCGCTCCAGATCCGCCAGCACGTGCTCGGCGAGCGTGCCGCCGGGCGGCCGCTGCTCGGGCGGGCCGCCGGCGTTCGCCTCGTCCAGCAGGCCCCACATCTTCCAGACCCAGTCCCCTCTGCTGGCCCCGGCGGCCAGCAGTTCCCGCATCGCGGCGGCGATTCGGCGCGCGGTCGGGCCCTGCTTCGCCGCGGCGATCCGGTCCTGGTCGAGCGGGATGTCCAGGTGGATGAACAGCACCGGCCAGCTTGGCATCAGCGGCACGTCACGGGCGGCCCGAACGCCGGCCGGTGCTGGGGGGTCGGCCAACGTCCGGGCATGCCGCGTGATCGAGGCCGGCGCGGCGCCGCCGAGGAATTCGGGGGTAAGAACGAAGATTCCCTCGCCGATCAGGGCCTCCTGCGCGGGTGCGCTCCCGGCCGGCGCCGTGCCTGGTTGTCTGCCGACCGCCGGTCCACCGGCCGGTCCGGTCAGCGCCGCACCGGATGTCCCGGCCGCGCCCAGGCGCTGCTCCTCGGCCGCAATCCCGATCAGGTAGTACGCCGCCTGCGCCAGCAACCGCTTCTTCACGCGGGCACCGAGCAGCCAGACCAGCACCTCCTCGGTGGCGAACTCCTCGGCGAACCGGTCCCAGTCGAGAGACCACTGGTGGGCGAACGCGGGCTTGTCCACCAAGAACCCCGCGTCGTCCATCGGGATCCGCACCTGGGTGAGCGTGCCGACGTCCAGCACGTCCTCGATCGCGACTCCGGGCAGCGCCATGAAGGCGTATATCAGCCAGCCGCCGTGGCTGATCACCGCGTCTGGGCCGTTGCCCTGCACCCGGCGCGCGTTGCGCGTGCCGGGCATCGGGATCCGCGTCCGGACCACGCCGGTCCGGTCGAGGTGGACGAGTTCCTCCCAGGCGTTGTCGAACGGGCTGATCAGGTCGGTGAGGATCTGGCGCGGGCCGAGCCGGGCGAGCTCCCTGGCCCGCTGGTTGAGGACCACCTCGACGTCGGAGAGCTGGGTCGTGACGTTGACCTGGACCCACCAGAGCTCGACCCAGCGCTCCTCGCCGGCTCGCTCGTCGTACAGCACCCGGGCGGGCAGTTCCTCGGCCCGGACCCGCTCGACGGCGTCCAGGAAGTCCCCGACCGTCGTCCGGAAGTCGACCGCCCGCAGCACGATCCACGATCGCCGGGTCCGGATCGGGACCTGGGTCGGTGCCCCGCCGTCGTAGGACGGCAGCTCGTAGCCGGCCTCGGCGTCCCGATCCGGGTCGTACCGTTCGTGCACCTCACGATGGCGCTCGGCGGCCGGGGCGGCCGGGAGCTCGCGGCGGGCGGCCGCCAGCCGCGCCCGAACCTGGGCCGCCACGCGCCGGCTGAGGAGTCCGAGGGCCTCCTCGTCCGGCACGCCGACGACCCTGACCCGGATGGGGACGTGGCAGCTGAGCGCCACCCCGGCTCACCCGGTGGCGACGGTGAGCACCCGCAGCGCGCCGAGTGCCCGGCCCCTGCGGTCGCGCTGCACGATGTCGAACGCGTGCACCGCGCCGATCCGCTCCTCCTGCGATTCGAGCAGGATGCGGGACGGCAGCGGGTCGTGGAAGCCGGGCAGCCGGTGCCCTCGACCGTGACCGTGGCCGTGGCCGTGGCCGTGGCCGTAGCCGCCCTTGTCGTCGTCGCCATCACCGTCGTCACCGGCCTCGAGCCCCAGCTCGCCGTAATCCCCGACGAACAGCCGGGTCCTGAGCTCGTTGTCGGAGAGGAACAGCGGGAAGAGCTCGCCATCGACACTGACCGCGAGGGCACCCGTCTCCCGGTCCGCGGCGAAGTCCTTGTGCGAGAGCAGCAGCAAGCGCTCACCGGCGCCGAACACGAGCTCGGCCTCGACCGGCTCGAACTGCACCAGCGTCTCCTCCTCCTCCGGCGCAGGCATGATCAGGAACTCCTGTGCCTCCTCGGCGCGAAGGGCCATCGGCAGCAGGGCGATATTGCGCTGGCCCTGGTGCTGGTCGTCGACCACCTTGAAGTCCTCGGCGTCCAGCAGCTGATGGCCGTCGGCGTCCGCGTAGACGTTCGCGATCACGCAGAGGTGACCCTCGCCGTTGATGGTGGCGCTGAGCTCGGCCTGGGTCGGGATCCACGGGACCGGCCCCTGCTGCGGGTCCTGGATCTTGCACGTGACCACGTGCGCGTCGGTGAGGCTGGTGCTGCCCGAGCCGGGCGCGACCGAGCCGACCGAGCCGGACAGCCGCTCGATCGCCTGGTTCGGCTTCGCGATGCCGACGAACGGGTTCATCACGTAGGTGTCGACCTTGACCGCCGGCACCGGCTGCTGGCCCTTGTTGCTGACCCTGACCTTGACCGTGGTCGGGGCGCCGACCCGGGTCTCGGTCTGCGACGGGCCGCCGTCCAGCCAGATGCTGAAGTTGTTCCACTGCGGGTTCGTGCCGGTGTAGGGGCGGGTGCCGTCGTCCTTGGTGGGCGAGGAGCCGAAGTCGACGCTGATGTACAGATCGCCGGGAATGGCGGGCATGAATGGCCTCCTTGGGTCGGCCGGCCGCGGCCGGCGGTGCGAGCTGCGAAAGGTCAGGCTGTGTAGAGGACCTGGAATCCGGAGAGGGTGACGGTGTCCCCCGCGGCGGCGCCGTCGAGGGTGGCGATGATGAAGTAGCGGAACGCCGTGGTGTCGACCAGGGCGAGGTTGGGGTCGGCCTGCTCGTTGTGGTCGAACGGGTTGGAGTCGCCGGTCACCCGGGCGATCCGCTCCGCCGGGGCCACGACGGAGAGCAGCCGGGACCGGAACAGCCCGATCCGCAGCGTGCCGGTGCCGCTGTTCTGGCCCAGGGTCCGCAGCGAGACCAGGCGCGCGCCGTTCGGCACGGACACCGACTGGACGCCGGCCAGCGTGGTCAGCGGCCCGGACCGGGAGGCGTACCCGGAGGAGTCGTGCGCCCAGGCGCCCGCGCCGACCACCGGGACGAGGGCCGGCGACAGGGTCAGCGTCTGCTGGGTGGGCGCGGGCCCGGCGCCGAGCGCGTCGAGTTCGGTGTCGACGTTCGTCACCACGCTCGACAGCGTCGTCAGGTCCGCCTCGATCGCCCCGAACCGGGCGTTGAACCCGTTCGGGCCGCCGGCCTGCACCCGGTCCCGGTTGTCGACGAAGTTGGTGTGGTGGAACGTCGGGGTGAACGAGACGTTAGCCATGCTCGGCGTCCTTTCGCAGTCGGGGAGCGGAGCGGTGCAGACGGAACTTGGGGTAGGTGTAGTCCGGGTCGACTGAGGGGCTGCCGGCGAGCTCGACGACGGCCGGGCGGATGCTCCGGGTCAGCACCTCGACACCGAGCGGATGCAGCGCGTGCACCACGTTCATGACCAGGTCGTACTGGTCGCGGGTGATCGTCGCGGCGGCCGGCACGGCGGTGCTCAGCCGGACCTGCATCGCGTACGGGCCGTTCGCCCCGGCCTCCCGGAACGCGGCCTGAACCCAGACGTAGCCGGCCCGCCGTCCGATGAGCTGGATCGCCGGCAGCGAGGTGGTCGTGACGTCGGCCTGCCCGGACGTCGGCGGCAGCGGCCCGCTAGACCAGCTCAGTCGCGTGGTTGCCGAGACCGTCGACGGATCTGGCTCGACGTGCAGCCCGATCGCCGAACCCTCCTCGACCAGGTCCGGGCCGGTGACGTCGATCGGGTCCTCCGCCTGGTGCAGCACCTCGATCCGGTTGGCGAACACAGAGACCAGGCTGAAGCCGGCGATGTGGGCGAACACAGCCAGCTGGTCCGTCGGGATCGCCGAGTGCCGCAGGGTCAGCGCCCGGCCCTGCGAGGCGAGCGTCGGCGGCGACCCGGCCTGAGCCGGCGTGAAACCGCCGGACACGGTGAGGGTCCCGGGCATAGCGCCGGCGAGGTCGTCAAGAAGGGCCAGGAAGCGCCGGGCCGTGCCGCGCTGCATCCGCCCGGACTGACCGACGTACGTGGCCCGCGGATCGGAGACGGTGACCAGGAGCGCGGGGTCGAACTGAGGTGCCGGGTCGCCCGCCGCCTCCGGGCCGGCCCCGAGCGTGCCGTCGGCGGCGATGGACGATCCGACGGCGACGGACGTCGGCACCACCCGGACCGAAGCGGAGGCGGTGGCGGGGAACCCGGCGTAAGTGACATCCAGGCTGATCACGGCGAGGCCCGCGCTGAGGCCCTCGACGGCCGCGGTCCCGGGCGCCGCCGGGGTGACCCGCACGCGCCCCGGCCCGCCGGTCGCGACCGACCAGGCGACCTCGGCGCCGGCCGGCGGCGTGGGCGTCGCGGTCAGGGTGATGCTGCTGCCGGCGTCGATCGACGGCAGCTCGGCGAATGGGTCCGCGCCCTGCTGGCCGAGCGCCACCGACCCGCCCTGCGCGGACGCCGCGTACACCCCGGCGTTCGCCCGCAGGGTGCTGACCAGGCCGCAGCCGGCCCGGTGCGCGAGCGCCGCGAGCCGGTGGTCCGGAAGCGATGGATGCGTGAGCGTGACGCCCCGGCCGGAGGCTCGCGCGTCCGGCGCGCCGGGCGACCAGGCGGTGGTGATCCGCAGCTTGGCGGCCGGCGCCTCGGCCGCCACCAGGGTCACCAGCCGGTCCAGGGCACGCGCCAGCGACGGCTGCATGAGGTGCGCGTCGCCCGACCCGGCCGGCCCGAAGTCCACGTCGCCGCGGTCGTACCGCTGCAGCAACGCGGGCGGAATGTCGCGGTCGTCGGGCTCGCCGAACACCTCGTCCTCGCTGACCCCGCGGCGCCCGTAGCCGTCCATGGTCTCGCCGGGCGCGATCGCCGTCGGCACAACGCGGACCATCAGGCTGCCCCGGGTGATCGGGGCGTCGGTGTCGTCTACCACAACCGGGTCCGCGACCCCGGCGATGGCGCCTACCGCGTCGTTCAGCACCGCCGTGAGTCCCGCCGGCGTAGGCAGCACCCAGCGCTGGAAGATCCGCAGCCTTCGCCGGTAGTGCTCGTCGCTCTCGCCGAGCACCGGCGCGAAGCCGGCCCGCGCCGTCCGGCTGATCCGCACCTCGTCGACGGCAGCCCGCAGCGTCGTCCCGCCACCTGGTCCGATCACCAGCGGGACCGCGGCGGTGAGCGCGCCGAGGGACCCGGCGTCCTGCATGTCCGCCCGGACACCGTCCACCCACAGCGCGACGGAGTCCTCGGACCTGTCGAGGACGACGGCGAGGTGCGTGAACCGGTCGGTGGCCAGCGTCAGGTCCCCGTTCAGGACCAGCTCGGCGGTGCCGTCGGAGACGGTGGCCCGGACGGCGCGCGCCAGCCCGCGACCGAACTCGCCGACCTCGATCGACCAGCCGGCTCCGGTGGCGCCGCGCCGGGCGAGCACCCGGGCGTCCGGTGTCGACGCCTCGGGCTTGACGAAGCACTCTGCGGTCAGGTCCGCGCTCGCCACGACGTCGAAGACCGCGTTCGAGGCCACCGTGACCGCGCCCGGACCTGTGAACGCCACGGCCGGCCCGTACCGGCCGGGGGCGCCGAGAGTGATGCTGCCGGAAGGGGTTCCATGATGCGGGGTGCGTCCAGGGAAGCGCCCGGTGAAGTCCTCGGCGCCGATCGCCGCGCCTGGCGCGTCGTCGATGTGGTAGAGGGCGACCGTGTCGTCGTCCACCGAGTAGGGCAGCGGCGGGAACCGCGGGACGGCCAGGTCCACGCCGATCAGGTCGAGGCTGTCGCCGACGGCGGTGGAGAGCTGCCGCTGGGTGGCGGTCCGCGCGATCTGGCGGCGGAGCAGGTCCCGCTCGCCGCCGAGCACCCAGAACACCCGCGCGAGGGTCCCGAGCAGCGCCGTCACCGCCCACTCCCGTGCGGTTTGCCCAGCGGCCGCCGCGAATCCCGGGCCGCTGCGCCGGGTCACGGTGATCCGGGTCAGCTGGGCCGCGTCCGAGGACCCAGATGGCAGCACCACCGGCGAGGACTCACCGGCAAGCGTGCCGGCCGCGAACGTCAGGGTCGCGTCCGCGGCGCCGCCGGGCAGCGCAGCGTCCGCGACCCGCACGGTCACCCGGGTCTCGCGGTCGAGGTCCTGCAGGCTCCGGACGACGTACGACGGCACGGGTGCGGAGCCGAACCGGGCGGCGTGGTCGCTGAAGTCGTACGGGACGACGTCCGCGGACTGCGGCGCACCGGCGACCGGGGTTAGCGCAAGGTGCAGCGCGTCCCCGCCGGCCGCGAACGGCTGGGTCAGACGGCCCGACATCCGCCCGGCGGCGCCCCGGCGGATGGACGCGAGGTCGGCCGCTACCGGCAGGCTCACGGCGTCACCAGCTCGAGGTCGTGCAGCTCGGCGTCGGTGCGGAACACGGGCAGCTCGGTGGGCCCCATCACGAGGTTCTGCCCGACCGCAGCGTCCACCACGGTGGTCTGGTGCGGGACGGCGCCGAAGGTGATCCGCCCGAACGCGGGTGGGTGCCGGCGCAGGTGCAACTGCTGGACGTCGACCACTCCGGTGACCTCCACTATCGCGCGCACCACCTGGCTGTAGAGCACGTTGCCGCCGAGCCGGAGGTCGCCGAGCGCGCCGGCGAGCCTGGTCCGGATCGCAGCCGCCAGCGCCGCCTCGTCGTAGCCCGGCTCCACGATCACCCTGGCCCGGACACCGACGTCGATGTGGTCGGCCTCGATCACGTTCGGATGCACCCCGGCCGGCCGGACCAGGTCCACCACCGCCTGGACCCGCTCGTACACGCCGGGCACCGTGCCCGTTGTCTGCCACGGCCAGCGGAAGTCGTGCGCCACGACGAGGTCGAACTGGTAGGGCTCGCCGATCCGCCGCTCGGCGCTGAACAGCCGCTCCCCGAAGGCGAACTCGTTGAAGAAGCTCTGCGACACGTCGACGCCGCCGAGCGGGTCGGAGAGCAGGACGTCGATCACGCCGTCGACGTCCAGCACGGACTGCCGGGCCGCCTCGGCGGTCCACAGTGACCGGGAGATGCCGAGCTGGCGGCCGCGATAGGCGTCGTCGTCCTCACGGCCGTCGCCGCCGGTGAGGTCCTGCTGGTTCGTCACCGTGACGTCGGCCGGCCCGAAGTCCGCCAGGTACACGGCCCGGTACGCCGGATCGATCGTGGTGATCGCGCCCGCCACGACGTCGCCGACGGTGCCGCGGGTGAACGCCTGCACCGCTACCGGAAGGGACGGGATGTCGGCGGTGAACTCCACCGCGGCCAGGGTGGCGAACGACTGAGCCAGGCCCGGCGCGAGCAGGATCGTCCCCTCCGGAACGATGTAGGTGCGACCGGGCAGGCCGCCGCTCAGAGTGAGGGTGACCGTCCCGGTGGCGAAGGTGTCCCGCCGGGCCAGCCCGACGTCGTCCCCCAGCAGGTCGAGGGTGTCACCGGTGGCGGTGGAGACGAACGCGCTGTAGTAGAAGTCCTCCAGCCGCTTCCACAGCTCGGCGTCCTCGTGGGCGGTGGCCTCGATCAGCTTCAGCAGCGGGCTGGTCGAGGTGAGGTCCGGCTCAAGGCCGAGAGTCGCCCACATCTGCCGGGCCCGCTGCTTGGCGTCGCCGAGGATGGCATCGAACCCCTTGAGGACGAAACCGTCCTCGGTCACCCCGAAGTCGTTCATCGCTCAGAGCTCCACATCGACCAGGATCAGCGTCGTGGTGTCCTGCACTGTCTCCACCGTCACGACCACCTGCCACAGCCGGTTGCGGTGGTTGGCCGGCTGCCCGCCCGCGGCCCGCACCTGCGCGACGAACGGCGGGTCGTCGTCGAAAAGCACGCTAGTGACCTCCCGGACCCGTGGATCGGAGGCCAGGGTCCGCACCACCTCGAGCCGGATCAGCTCCTTCACCATCCGGCGGTCGTGATCGCCGGTGAACGCTTGCCGGGCGTCCAGCCCGTAGGTTGCGTTGACCCGGTCGGTGCCGTAGGGCGTGAGCAGCCGCAGGGTCAGCGCCTGCTTGAGGTTGGCCACTCCGTGCACGAGGGCGAGGTCCGCGCCGGACAGCACCAGATCGCCGTCCTGCAGCAGGAAGCTCGACCCGAACCGGGCCTCGTCACCGGTGACGCCCGAAACCGGCTGGATGCTCATGACGCCTCCAGCACGGTCTGCGCCGCCGAGCTGACCTGCCACATCACCGGCAGCGGCGGGGTGGCGTTGGTCAGACCCTGCGCGGATTCGAGCATCACCGGCAGGCCGCCGACGGCGAGCGTGGTACTGACGCCAGCGGTGATGGACGTGACCTTCAGGCAGGGCGTCTGCCCGGCCTGGGCGTTGGTGTTGGAGCAGTTCGAGACGGTGGCGGCCAGCAAGTCAGCCTGCACCAGCACAGGAGAGCCGCCCGCGGTCAGCGACCGGGTCGAGGCCTGGACGACGACGGTGCCGCCGTGTGCGCACTTGATCTTCGAGTCAGTAGTGAGCACGGCAGGCATCACGACACCGCCACGGACGTGCCGTCGAGCTTGAGCGATACCTGGCCGTTGGTCAGGGTGAGCGTCTTTTGGTCCGTGGTTATCGTGACCTCGCCTTCGGAGGAAATCTTGATCGTCGTCCCGGAGTGATGCTCGATTAGCACGGTGTCGTCGTCCGGGGGCGTCGGCCGGGTACCCACCGCTGGCAGCCTCTTCTCACCGATCACGACGTGCAGCGCCCGCACCTGGACGGCGCGACGGCCCTTGGCGTCGATCAGGTCATTGACCCCTTTGCCGGTCGGCAGCCCGTCGCCGCCGAGCCCGGTGGGCAGCGCGAGCCAGTAGTCGCCGGGCTCGTTTTGCGGCGGCTCGTACCGCGGCTGCTCGGACCAGATCCAGCCGCCCACGACGGCGTCGTTGACCAGGCCGCGATTGTGCACGAGGACCGCCCGCATCCCGGGGTAGACCGGGGTCACCAGGCCGACCTTGTGGAAGGCGAAGGGCGAGGCGATCGGCTTGCTGTGCAGTTCGACGTCCTGGTCGACCGGGCTGGCGACGCTCGGCGCGACCACGTCCGGCTGGAGGGTCTGGCCGTAGTGCAGGTCCGCCAGGTGTTTCTTGTCCTTGCCGGACTGGTACTTGGTGACCTGCCCGACGTCGATCGCCGGGTGGTCGGTGCGGTTGCGGGCGACGACGTCCTGCCATCGGTCCACCACTCCCTGGACCCCGCCGGCGACCCGGGCCCGCTTGCCGACCGTGACCGCGGTCAGCGCCAGCGTGCAGGTGTACCCGTTGGCGGCGTTGTAGTCGTGCGTAACCCGGCTGATCCGCAACGGGCCGACGGGCACGTCGTCCAGGCCGTTGAGGGTGACCACCTGCCCGGCCCGCAGCCCGGGATGCCCGAGCACCGTGACCTCGAGGCCGCTGCGCACCGGGGTGGTCTTACCGCCCCCGCCACTGCCGCCAGTCAGGGCACCTGCGGCACCCGAAGCCCCGGACGGCGCGCCGCCGCTTGCCGTCGGAAACGACTGGGGCCCGGGGTCGTCGCTCTGCGCGTCCACCCGGGAGACCAGGTTGACATCCGGATCCACCTGCACCGGAGCGCGTTCGGCGCCGACGGCGGCGCCGATGTAGACGGCCCTGTCCCTGACCACGAGCGGGACGTCGGAATCCTCCGCGAGCTCCTGCAGCGCCCCCAGAGTGGAGCCGGAGCAGATGCTGATGTCGGCGATTGACCCCGGGATGGTGGAGTTCTCCGCCAGGGTGACGCCCGCCGCCGCCACCAGGTCCCGGATGAGCTTCAGCCGGGGCAGCGCGGCTGGCCGGTCGAGCCGGGCCGGGATTCTGCGCAGCAGGTACCCGCCCTCCTCCTGCCCCTCGATCACCGTCCTGGTCACGCCGCCGGCGCCGACACCCGTGGTCACCGAGGTGACCCGGCCGACCATCACCGGCCGGGCGCCTACCCGGGTGCGCGGCTCGTCGAAGTAGCCAAGGCTGATCGTCGCCTTCAGCCCCGAGGGGTAGCTGGAGCGCAGACGGCCGATGCTGGAACTCGGCAGGTCGATCAGGGTGACCGAGAACGTGTCGGCGGTGGCGCCCTCGCCCATCGTCACGGTGACCTCGGCGTCGAGCACTAGGCCACCGCCGTAGACGTCGTTCGTCACTGTCAGCGGCAGGCCGAGGCCGACGAAGGAGGCCACCGCGCCGAGCAGGCCGCCCGCCCCGCCGGACGCCTCGGCGATCTCGATCCGGTGCCACAGCACGAAACTCATCGCAGCGCCATCCCCGCGACCAGCTCAGAGCCGTACGACCCGACGCCGTGCAGGTTGCCGAGCGCGATCCGGGTGGTCCGCACTACGAGGGCGAGGTCACCGGCCCGGTAGACCAGCCCGGGGATCATCTTGCGCCGCAGCAGCGTGGTGCCGCCAGTGACGTCCTCGCGGACGACGGTCATCACCAGGTAAGCACCGTGCGTCGGCAAGGTGATCGCGGCCGCCAGGCCGTCCGGGGTTCCGGCGTCTGGCAGTACCTCCTCGGCGATGTCCACCAGCAGTCCGAAGACGTAGCTGCGGCCGCCGAACGCGAGCCGGAACGACTGCGGGAAGCCCTCGTCGGGCTCCACCGGCAGCCGGAGGAAGCTCGGTGCGCTCATCAGGCCTCCAGTCAGATCGGCGGGCCGGGGGTGCGGGGCACCGGGCTCGGCGGCGGCGAGGAACTGGCCGCCGCGGTCGCTACGGCGAGGGCGATGTCGGCGGCCTCCCCAGCGAGGGCGGAAATGTTAGAGCGGGGGACGTGCTGCATGCTGATCGAGACGTCGAGGGCGTCCCGTTTACTCGTGCTGTGCGTGACCCGCAGGTCCGTGATCTGCATGTCCAGGCTGATCGTCATGCCGGACACCACGGGTATCCCCGCGACAGCCAGCAGCGGCGCGGCCGCCGCCACCAGCGCGCGGCTGGTCAGCGCCATCGCCTCCAGCGCCTTCTTGATCAGCAGCCGGTCCGGGCCGATCAGGATAGCCTCGATCGCGATCGTCTTCACCGTCGGCTGGGTGGCCTGGGACCAGCGGCTGCCCATAATCCGCTCGATCCGGTAACCCTGGCTCATGGTCATGCTCTGCACGTGGAACAGCGGCACAGCACCGACCAGGACCGGCGTATTGGAACTCACTGCCGGCTCGACAGCTCGCGGTCGAGCTCGGCGAAGACGCGAGCCACCACGCGGTTCACCACCGCAGCGTCCACGTCACCGACCAGCTCGACCTCGACCGGGAAGTAGTAGTTGACCACCGGACCCGAGCCCGTCACCGGGGTGAGCAGGGCCTCGCTGCCGGCGGCGGGGACGATGAACTCGCCCTCGTGGACCAGTGCGATGCCGGTGCGCTCAACCCGGTCGCCGGGCGGGGCCGGGCCGGGCCCCTGCGCCGCCGATGCCTCGGCCAGCCCGCCGGGCGGGGGCGGCTCCGGGGTGGGCAGGTCGTCGTCGGCCGGCACGACTCAGTCCTCCAGGCCCACGGTCAGCGCCATGCAGGAGAAGTTCGCCTGCGGCACGCCGTCGATCACGATGTTGCTCGGCGATCCGGAGGTGACCACGCACCGGGCGAACTTGATCGATTTGAACGACCAGTCGGTGCCCCGCTTCTCGGACACGCTGATGGCGAACTCCCCGCCGCTGACCGCCAGCTCGGTGAGATCCGCGACGGCCTCCGCGATCGCCGGGACCGTCATCGTGAACGTGAACGTGAACGGCTGCCGGACGTAGCCCGTGCCGTCCGCCTCCAGGCTGTGGATCACGGTGTGCGGCACGTTGAAGTTGGTCTGCAGGTTGGAGATCGGCGTGATCGTCTTGTCACCGAGCTTGACCTCGAGGCGGGTATTCCAGTCGGCCATGGTCCGTCTCCCTACTCGAACTTCAGCGTGATCGCGATGCGGTGGATGGCTCCGGCGTAGTCGACCGCCGCCAGAACCTCGACCACGCGCTGGTTCTGGGCGTCGTTCACCTGGGCCAGCTCGGACTCCGTGAGCGTTGCCGGGGGCTTGTCGAGCAGCGCGAGGATCGGGATGGTGATGTCGTAGCCCTCGATCACCTCCAGCCGGACCAGCGGGTCAAGCACTGCCTCCATCTGCGCGATCAGCGCCCGCAGCCCGGACCGGCTGATCCGGACGTTGCCGACCGATCTGATCAGCGTGGCCTTGAGCAGGAACGTGAGGTTGTCGACCTCGCGGGTGATGTCGATGTACTTCTTGCCGCCGGGATTGCCGGTGTACCCTTCGCCGAGGTAGATGCCCTGGCCCGGGAACAGCGGCGGGTCGACCAGCCAGTTCACGCCTGCACCGGCCGGCCCGCTGTCGAAGGTCTCTGACCCGTTGATGGTCTGGATTTCGGCCGGCGTGAGCGAGGCGGTGCTGACGTTCACCTGTTTGAGCAGCATCGAGATGTGCGGCTCGTAGCCCGCGATGGTGCCGGCGACGGCCGCGGCGACGTCCTCGGTGGACTTGTGCGCCACGTAGACCATCCGGTCACTGGCCAGCGCCCCGTTGACGATGGTCGGGTCGGTGGCGCCCTGCGCCAGCATGGCGACGCCGATCCGTTCCGCCCCGTCGGCACCGGTGGTGGAGACGCCGACGATGTGGTCGACCAGCTTGCGGACTGCGCCGTTCGCCGCCCCGCTCGCCGCGTTCAACGGCGTGTTCGCCAGGCAGACGATCTGGACGTCGGCCGTCTCCAGGGTGGTCAGTCCCGCCTCCCAGTCTGGGTTCGCGGAGTCGACCCGGACGCCGGTGACGACAGTCGGGCCCGGGCTCTGGGTGAAGCACATGGCGATCGCCCGGCCGAGGTCGCCGGGGGCGCGGCGGCGGGCCTCCCCCGGGTCAGTGAACAGGACGGGGGTATTGACCGCCAGCAGGTCCGGCGGGGGGTTCGCGGCCGGCGGGGTCACCGTGCCGGCCACGGCGATGTTGCCGAAGGCGCGGATGGCCGGCGCGAACAGGTCGGCCACGGGGTTAACGCGGATATACCGGACTGGCATCGGCACGGTCCTCTCGTGCGGTCCTGGCGGAGTGCTGTCCTGTGGTGTGCGGTCCTGGCGAATGCGGTCGTCGGCGGGTCAGTGGAACTTGCGCTGCAGCGTCCGCCGTAGCCGCTCAAGCTCGGTGGTGCGGGTACGCTGCGCCGCTACCGGGCTCTCGTCTGGGCTCTCGTCCGGGCTCGCATCGTTCGGGCTCAGGTCAGGGCTCATGGCGCTGCGGGGGCCAGTCGTCTTCTTCGCCGCCCGCGGGGAGCGCGACCCACTCCGGGAGCGGGCAGAGCTGCGCGTACTGTCGGCCGGGGCGTCCGGCTTGTCGCCGTCGGTGGGGTCGGGCATGGGTCCTCCCGAGGGGTCACGGTGGATCGGCGACCAGGCAGAGCACCTGTTCGCGGGCGAGCAGCTGGCTGATGGCGGTGGCCGTGACGCCGGTACCGGTCACCGCCGCGTCGTCCAGCACGACGGCGACGGCGAGCGCGGACTCGGGCTGGCCGAGCAGCGCATCTTTTGGGCCGACCCGGGTCTGGTCCGCGATCGCCCGCACGGTCGCCGCAGCCCGCAGCGCCCCGGCGAGGTCGATGCCGTCGCGGATCAGCACCGCGAGGTCGAACTCGATATCGTGGGTGTTCGCCGGGTCAGCCGGGTCGAACGGGCCGGGCGCGCGGAAGTGCACCTCGGTCAGCAGGTACTCGAATGCTTCGCGCAGATCCTCGACCGTGCTGAGGTGGTGCCGGGCCATGAAGTCGTCGAGATCGACGAACCGGAACTGGTCGCGGAACTCGTCCAAGGTGGTGAAGTCGGCCAGGCCTCGGGTCAGCGCCGACTCGATCCCGCCCGGATCCACCTCGGCCACCGTGTGCACCCTGACCCGGGCCAGTAGGTCCACCCAGGCCGGCTCGGTGCCGGAACGGGTGTCGACCGAGACGTCCGTGCTCAGGTAGTCGGGATGGATCCGGGTCCAGGTGCCGCGGTGCCGGTCGAGCGGGAACAGCGGGTACTGCAACCGGACGTCTGTCACGGTCACCGCGGTGATCTGATCGACCCGCACGTGCTCGAGGTCGTAGACCGAGCCGAGGAGCAACTCCAGTCCCGCCACCGGAACGCCGGGACCGGGCGCGATCAACGTCTTCAGGCCGGCGGGGTCGGCGAGCTGCAGCAGGGCGCGATCAACGAAGCCAGCCACGGCGGCACGCACCTCCCCCACCGACGACCACCGACCCCGGGTGGCGTCTTGACCGGAGCGCAGCGGTTCTCGCCGCCAGCATCCGTCCGCAGGGGTCGGGCTGGGGATACGCAGTTGTGCGTATGGTGCGGGATCCGGGTCGTGCCCGCCCGGACGCTGCGGCCGCCAGCCTACGGCTCGAAGACCACCTTGACCGCGCCGTCCTGCTTCTTCTGGAACGTCTCCGCGAGGAGATCTCGGGGTCTTGTCCACGATGGGCTTGCGCCTATCACAGGAAAAGACCTGATCACCACATCGACTAGGGCCGGATTTCCTCGAATGGCGCATCCAGCGCGACCGCAAACGAGGAAGCAACCGGCAGTATGTCTACACCTAACTGTCGCGCTGCGGTTGCGCGACCTTTGATCGCCAGCAGCCGGTTGTGTGATCTGCCGGGAGTCGCGGCGGACGAGCTTGACAGTTACCGTCCGCGCCCCTTGAAGCCTCGGACCGCGGCCACGATGCGATCCGCGATCTGCTCCCCGCGGCGGACGATCCGGGCCCATGGGCCATATGGTCCCCACAATTCGGGCGGGAAGACCCGGTGCCAGATCGCCCGGAAACGATCGCGGATCGGCCACCACCAATGGATGAACCGGCAGAAGATCACCAGGAAGAGGCTCGGCCGGGCGTAGTCGGCAAGGGCGATCAGACCCGCATCGACGTCCGCGATCAGGTCAACCATCTCCGCCCACGTCGGAAAGAAGTCGAGGTTCTTGTTGAACTCGATGACGAAGCCGTTCAGCGTGCTCTTCTTCGGGTCGAGGAACTCGCGCGTGAACGCCCAGTCCTCGCTCGTGCCCGAGGTGGGATACAGAAGGAATCCCTGCTTGGTCACATAGCTCTGGCCGCGGACAGCAAAGATCCCGTCGCGCATGACGGTCGCCGCGGACTCCAGTGCCGCCAGGCGCGCCGCCGGGAGGTAGTCGCGATAGGCATCACCCGCAATCCCGCGCTTACCGTCCCAGGCGGGATTCATGAACGACATCGGCGGATCGATCGTCTGGTTCTCGTCGTCACCCCAGGGATAGAGCACGTCGCCGGAGAACGAGTGGACGTCGACGAAATAACGGGTGTTCGGAAAGTGATCAACCAGCCATTGGACGTTCCTGGACTCCGGCTCGGAGAAGGGGCCAGTCCCGCGGAACACCTCGCTGGCTGGATCGGTCGACGCCGGGGCGACGCCGGGTGCGAACTTCACCGGGAAATCCCAAAGGAAGTCGTAATTCCGGTTCACGTCGACGCCGATCCTGCTCGCTACGCCGCCCGAGCTTGCCGGGTTGCGGTTCTTGCGCCACATCGCTTGGCTGCCGCCAGCCATGCTGTAGGCGCGGCCATCGGGGTTGATGTCCGGGAAGATGACGATGTCGCATCGATCGACGATCACCTTGACCGCCGCGGCCGAGAACGATTTTATGCCGTAGGCGAGGCCGGAATTGGTCGTATACGCCTCGAGCAGGTCAGCCGCGAGGTTGACTAAGATGTCAGGGCCGCCCCATTCGCGGGCGTGAACACCACTGACGAACATGAGTGCCGGGCGGCAGGTGAAGCCCGGGTTGGCGCGGATGAGCAGGGCGTTGCTGCGGCGCCCCTCGTAGGTGATATTCGGCAGCGGCAGCAGCTGGGTGAGGCTGGGGTAGCTGTTGCTGAGCGCTACCAGGGCCGATTCGATCTCGCCGACGTTGAGGAACGTCATGACGAACGCCCTTCTCGATCGCTCGGACGGCCTTCACCGCCGATCTTGCGGCCGATCCCTGTGGGCGGAGCCTTCCCCCCTTCGAATCGGTCGCCCTGGCCTACCTCCGCGACCCGTTCGCGCGCACGAGCCGACATGTTATGGCCGACATCGACCTCGTAGCCCTCGTCCTCAAGCGTCTGAATCTGGGCTCTTGACACGAACAAAGCAAGGCCAGCTGATCCGTCTGGGTTCTGCGTAATGTTCGGGTGATCCCCGAAATCAAATTCCCCTCGCCGGAGCAGATCCCCGGCCTGGCCATGCTGGACCTTCACTCGAACAGCGAACTTGTCGTCATCCCGCTCATCTCCGGGCGGTCCGGCATCGCTATCAGTCACGTGCCCACCTCGCCGAGCGAATCTTCCGGTTGCGCTTGGTTCGTCACCCTACTCCTCTATGCGAGGGTATCTTTCGGCACGGCCTGAGCGCTCAAGCCGGCGAAACCGCTGCTCGGCGCCCTGGCTCGCGGCCGGCTGGCTACTCACCATCCGCCGTCATCTCAGGCATCACCGGCACCGTCCGCCGCGAGTAAATCAACCACGACTGCGGCAACAGGCCTGCGCCCCGCCCGCGCACACCGGAATGCGGTGACCAACCCGGCACGGGACAACCCAGCAGCGATCGCAGTGGTGTTCACGCCCGCCCGAGGCTGGCCCCTGATGGGTGCCGATGACCCTCATGCAGTAGCGCCCGCTGCCGTCAGATGACGGCAGAACTCGATGACGAACCAGTGACAAACGATCAAGGACCCGACCGCCGTGACCGGCGATCAGGCCTTTGACCTGCTGCTACGTGAGTAGCCCCGACCGGATTTGAACCGGCGCTACCGCCTTGAGAGGGCGGCGTCCTGGGCCGCTAGACGACGGGGCCAGGAGATGCGCATACAACGAGCAATCACAGCGCGGACTAAGGCTAGCGTACCGGACCGGA
>WNGE01004485.1_pt1 | contig 29247 bp, 26 predicted proteins | sample 5400651 | NCBI WGS metagenome assembly WNGE01 (sample SAMN13153370, study PRJNA577476) | soil metagenome | isolation source: 60 cm soil or saprolite under grassland replicate 2 | place: USA:California | collected 2016-06-15
CTGACCAGCCGGAGTGGTCGCTGGAAGAGAGACTGAAAGGGGAGAAAGACGTCCTCGGCTTCTACGTCACTGGCCACCCCCTGACTCGCTTCACGGAGGCAATCGAGCGCTTCGCGGACGCAAAGGTCTCGGAGCTCTCGTCACGGGTCGATAAGACGGTCCGGGTCGGCGGGGTCCTGGTCGGCCTGAAGAAGCAGAAAATCAAGAAGGGATTGAACGAAGGCAAGACCATGCTCAAGGCGGTCCTCGAGGATTTGACCGGAAGCGTGCCGGTCGCGGTCTTCGCGAGCCTCTACGAGAGGGTCGAGTCCTGGGTTCGGACAGACCTTCCGGTCCTCGTAACGGGCACGGTCCGGGAGTCGGGGCCCGCGTGCGAGCTGACCGTACAGGAGATCACACCGCTGGAAGGAATTTCCGAGCGCCTGGCGCGTTGCCTTCAGATTCGTGTCAACCTCGCATTCGCCGACGAAAGGGTCCTCGCGCGGTTGAAAGACCGCTTGAAGTCCCATCCCGGCACGACACCTGTTTCCATCCGGCTCTTCCGTCCCGGGGAGTTCGAAGCGACGCTCAAGGCCGCCGACTCGATGAGGATTGCCCTCTCGCCGGGATTGACCAGCGAGATCCGCGCGCTCGCGGGCGAGGACTCGGTGGAATACGTATTTGAGTGAGTGGAAGAAGTCGAGAGTCCAGAATCGAGAGCTAAAGGCGCGGCCGGATCTTCCGGAGCCTCCGGACCTGCGCCAGCTCCCGCCGGCGTTGCGCCGGAGGGTCGAGGCGGCCCGCCGGCTGGCCGTCGAAAAGCGTCTGCCTCTGTATCTGGTGGGAGGAGCCGTGAGGGATTTGCTTCTCCACAGGTGCGTCTGCGACGTCGATCTCACGGTCCAAGGGGATGGAATCGCGTTGGGCAGGTCACTCGCGCGGAGGTTGCGCGCCCGGCCGCACCCGCACGAGCGCTTCGGCACCGTGACGCTCGAGTTTGACGACGGGTCGCGCCTGGACGTCGCTTCGACGCGCGCCGAAAACTATGAGGCTCGCGGCGCGCTTCCCCGCGTCGCGGCGGCTCCGCTCGACCGGGACCTGGCCCGGCGCGACTTCACTATCAACGCGATGGCGCTCCGGATCGCGCCACAGCGCCGGCCTGTCCTGATCGACCCCTTCGGAGGGGCCCGGGATCTCGAGCGCAAGACCATCCGGATGCTGCGCGAGGCCTCGCCGCTGGACGATCCGACACGGGCGTTCCGCGCGGTTCGCTACGCCAACCGCCTCCGATTCCGGATCGACTCGCGCACACGGCGCTGGATCGCAGGTGCCGCGCGGCTCGGCGCCTTCGACTCGGTCTCGGGAGACCGGATCCGACGCGAATTGCGGCTCCTCTTTTCGGAACCCGACCGCGCGAGGGCGGTGCGCCTCATGGGAACGCTCGGGATCGCCCGGGCGGTTGATCCGGCCCTGCGCCACGATGCGCCGATTCTGGCGAGCCTGCGTCGGGCCGAAGGCGTCGCGCGGCGCCATCCGGGGAGAACGACCTGGCTCCTCTTTCTCTTCGTCTGGTCCGGCGCGCTCGATGCCGCCGCAATGGAACGCCTGTCGCGACGCCTCTCCCTCGCGGGAGAGGAAGGCAAGAGGCTCCGATCCTTCTCCTCTCTCTTGGGCGATCTCCGGATGGATCCTTCCCGGGCAACGCCGTCCGCCCTGCTCGCGGGCGGCTCTTGCCCGGATGAGATCGCCGCGGCGGCGGCGCTGCTCGGTGGTCCCGTCGGCCGGAGGCTCGATCGGGCTCTCCGAGTTTCTTCGACGCGGTTGACCATCGGAGGGCGGGACCTGATCGCCGCGGGGATTGCCGCCGGCCCGCGCATCGGACACGCTCTGAAAGTCACCCTGTCCGCCCGGCAGGACGGGAAGATCTCGCGTCATGAAGAGCTGGCGTTCGCGGTCCGCGCCGCGCGCCGGATGGCCTCCTGATGAGCCTATCTTCGCTCGCAACGCTCGCCCTCCTTCTCACGGCACCTGCGGAGCAGAAGAGTCCTCCTCCGACCTTCTGCGTGGAGTGGATCCGGCAGTCGCGGGAGGGGTACGAGCGATTCACTCTCTTCAGGGATCGGACCCTGGTCTGGAAGACGGCGGGGGGCAAGGCCGAGGACGTGCGCCGCAGGAAAGTCGAGCCCGAGGAGCTCGCTTTCTACTGCGCCTATTTCGCCCGTCCCGAGATCTGGGAGCTTCCGGAAGACCTGCGCACCGGGTTGACGGGCGACTTCGCCGGGCAGTCGAGCCTGATCCTCGCGAAAACCGACGGATCCCGCAAGCAGGTCCGCTTCGACGACCTCACGGCACTCCCGGCCGACGCGGCGTCGTTGCGGGCCGCTCTGGAAGGATTGAGGCTCACTTTCTTGAGCCCGCTCGCTCCGGCGTCACGCTTTACGCCGGAGAATCTCCCGCCGGGAACCTTCCTCAAGAGACTCGACGGTGTCGTGTTCCGCGTCCGTCAGCTCCTCAAGGACAAGGGGATCGTGGAGCTCGAAGGAGTGCGCGAGCCTTATAGCGAGTTTAAGAAGATCGAAGACCTTCGTTTCCAGTTCTCGCCTCCCGAATGAATTGGAGTTTCAAGTTTCAAGTTTCACGTTTCAAGTTTCAGGAGGCTTACCATCTTCTTGAAACCTGAAACTTGAAACCTGAAACCCATGAGATGAACCGACAAACAGTCGCGAGAGTTCGAATCTTTGCGGGGCAGTGGAAGCGTCGGCATCTCGAGGTGCCGGCGGGCGCCCGGCCGACCTCCGGGCGCGCCCGCGAGGCGCTCTTCAGCATCCTGCAGAAGAGGATTCCGGGCGCTCGCGTTCTCGATCTCTACGCGGGCAGCGGCGCCGTAGGGGTCGAGGCGATCTCGCGGGGAGCCGAGCGGGCGGTGCTCGTAGAAAGGAACGCCGCCGTGCTCCGCAGGAATCTCGCGAGACTTCCTCCCGCGGAAGGCGAGATCGAGGTTCTGGAGGAGGACGCGGGCGCGGCTCTGGACTTGCTCGCAAGCCGCGGAGTGCGGTTCGATCTTGTGTTCTCCGATCCGCCGTACACTCATGGAAGCCCGGCCGCTGATCTCCGCGCGAGAGTAGCCAGGGTGCTGGCGCCGGGAGGGATCTTCGTCCTTCAGAGCGACCGCTTCGAGAGCGGGCTATCCGAGGCGCGCGATCTGCATCTGCTGGATCGGAGGGAATACGGCCGCAACGTTTTCTCTTTCTTCGCCCGGGATTCCGATGTCCGCGTCTCGGGGCGAAGTCTCGCGCTTTGACCGGCCGGGCCGCAAGGTGTTAGGCTCCGACGCCTTGAATCGCCCGCCCAATAGCCCCAAGAAGGAGTGCCCTGATGCTTCAGAACGGCCGTCACTTTTTTACTTCCGAGTCCGTGACCGAAGGCCATCCGGACAAGATCGCGGACCAGATCTCCGACGCCATCCTGGACGCGGTGCTGCGCGACGATCCGATGGGACGCGTGGCCTGCGAGACACTCGTCACGACCGGTCTCGCCTTCATCGCCGGAGAGATCTCGACGAAGACCTATGTGGATTTCCCTTCGGTCGTCCGCCATACGATCAAGGAGATCGGATACACGAGGGCCAAATTCGGCTTCGACTACGAGACGTGTGCGGTCATCTCCTCGATTGACCCGCAGTCTTCCGACATCGCCCAGGGCGTGGACACCGGGGGAGCGGGCGACCAGGGCATGATGTTCGGATTTGCCGTCCGGGAGACCGAGGAGCTGATGCCTCTGCCGCTCACGCTCGCCCACCGGCTCGTCATGCGGCTCTCGCAGGCGAGGAGGAAGGGGCAGATGGATTTCCTGCGTCCCGACGGGAAATCCCAGGTCACCGTCGAGTACGAGGGAACCCGGCCGATCTCCGTCGAGACCGTCGTCGTCTCCACACAGCACGCCGAAGCGATCAAGCACCCGGAGTTGAAGGAAGCCATCATCGAGGAGATCATCAAACCCTCGATCCCCGGCAATCTCCTCACGAAGAAGACGAAGTTCCACGTCAACCCCACGGGCCGTTTCGTCATCGGCGGCCCGCAGGGGGACACCGGTGTCACGGGACGCAAGATCATGGTGGACAGCTACGGCGGAAGCGCTCCGCACGGCGGAGGCGCCTTCTCCGGGAAGGACCCCACCAAGGTAGACCGCTCGGCCGCCTACATGGCCCGGTACGTCGCCAAGAACATCGTCGCGGCCGGACTGGCCGACCGGGCCTTGATCCAGCTGGCTTACGCGATCGGTGTGGCCGACCCGGTCTCGGTTCACGTCGAAACCTACCGCACGGGAAAGCTGCCGGAAGAGAAGCTCGTCGCCTTGATTCGCGAGCATTTCCCTCTGACGCCGCGCGGCATCATCGAGAAGTTGAACTTGCGCCGCCCGATCTACAAGACGACCGCGTCCTTCGGACACTTCGGGCGCGACCTGCCGGAGTTCACCTGGGAGTCGACCGATGCGGCCGCGGCGCTGTCGCGTGCCACGGGGGTCGAGCCGGCAGTCGCGGCGGGGCTCTAATCCAATGGGGAATTCCGCCGTCACGGCGCAGCGCTTCGACGTCAAGGACCCATCGCTCGCGGGGCGCGGGCGGTTGCGGGTCGAATGGGCGGAGAAGAGCATGCCGGTCCTGCGGCAGATCCGCGAGCGCTTCGCGAAAGAGAAACCTCTGGCCGGAATGCGGCTGTCGGCCTGCCTGCACGTCACGAGCGAGACCGCGAATCTGGCCCGCACGCTCGCCGCGGGAGGGGCGGACCTCGTCCTCTGCGCGTCCAATCCGCTCTCCACGCAGGACGACGTGGCGGCCTCGCTCGTGGCCGACGACGGCATCGCCGTCTTCGCGATCAAAGGAGAGGACCACGCGACATACTACGAGCACATCCGCGCGGCGCTCGCCCACCGTCCCAACGTGACCATGGACGACGGGGCGGACCTGGTCTCCTCGCTCCTCTTCCTTGCGTTGGGCAAGGACGCCGACGTGGACCCCGTGATCCGCGACTGGGCGCGGAGACTCTCGCCGGCCGACCGGCAGGATCTGATCGCCGGCGTCATCGGCGGGACCGAGGAGACGACGACCGGGGTCATCCGCCTGCGCGCCATGGAGAAGGCGGGAGTCCTGAAGTTCCCGGTCGTGGCCGTCAACGAGGCGAGGACCAAGCATCTCTTCGACAACCGGTACGGCACCGGACAGTCCACCCTCGATGGCATCGTCCGTGCTACCAACCTGCTCGTGGCCGGGTTGAACGTCGTCGTGGCGGGCTACGGCTGGTGCGGCCGGGGCGTGGCGATGCGGGCGCGCGGCCTGGGCGGCCACGTCATCGTCACCGAGATCGATCCGACCAAGGCCATCGAGGCGGTGCTCGACGGCTACAGGGTGATGCCGATGGAGGAAGCGGCCGGCATCGGAGACATCTTCGTGACCGTGACAGGGAACAAGGGCGTCCTGCGGGAGGAACACTTCCGGAAGATGAAGGACGGCGCGGTCGTCTGTAATTCCGGGCATTTCAACGTCGAGATCGACATCCCGGCGCTCGAGGATCTGTCGGCCACGCGCCGCCCGATCCGGGAGTTCGTCGAGGAGTTCGCTCTCGGGGACGGCCGCCGGATCTATCTGCTGGCCCAAGGGCGCTTGATCAACCTCTCGGCGGCCGAGGGGCACCCGGCCTCCGTCATGGACATGTCTTTCGCCAACCAGGCTCTCGCAGCCGAGTTTATGGTCCGCAACCACGAGGCTCTGGAGTCCCGGGTCCACGCGGTTCCCGACGAGATCGACCGGGAGATCGCCCGCCTGAAGCTCGCCACGATGGACGTCGCCATCGACGCTCCGACCCGCGAACAGCTCCGTTACATGACATCCTGGGAAGAGGGAACGTAGACTCCAGACACGGAACCGCCGGAAGGCGCCAGGCCGCCAGGGTTCGCTTGTCCTGCAACGCCGATCTCCACTCGCCGCTCCACCCCTTGCGCCGTTGCCGGCGGACACTTTGGGTCCTTCTGGCTCTGTCGATTCCTCTCGCGGCGCCCGCTGACGAGCCGCTGCGCATCGGCCGGATCACGATCCGCTCGGTGAATGTGTTTTCGCCAGAGGAGGCGGCGCGCGGCTGGCTCTACCGGGCGGCCGATGCCGTTCACTTCGAGACTCGGGAATCCGTCATCCGGAAGTTCCTTCTTTTCCGGGAAGGAGACCCCTACGACTCTACGAGGCTAGAGGAAACCGAGCGTAACCTCCGCACGCTTCCGTTCCTGAAAGCCGCGTCGGTCCTGCCCGGACCAAAGCACGACGGCTTTGTGGACGTCGAGGTCACGACGCAGGACGCGTGGACCACGCAGCCCGGCATCTCCTACGGCAAGAAGGGGGGAGTCACAACGTACTCCTTCTCCTTCGAGGAGAAGGATCTGCTGGGCACAGGGCGGTCCGCACAGATCTTGTACGGCAAGGACGTGGACAGGATCAACCGTTTCGTCGAGTACAAGGACCCGTATTTCTTCGGGCCTTACTGGAACGCTGACTTCCTCTACTCGGCGAATTCGGACGGAACCGAGGAGGCGGTCCGGATCGGACGTCCGTTCTTCTCCTTCGTGAGCCCGTGGGCCGCGGATTTGCTGCTGACGCATCTGCTCCAGGACGACAAGATCTTCGAGGGCGGCGAAGAGTCGGCCCGCTTTCGTCAAAGCCACCGGGAGTTACACGCCCGCTACGGGCGCGCGATCACGGCGAGCGACGAACGCGCCCGGCGCCTGACCGTGGGATTCGAGCTGCTCAAGGACGAGTTCGAGCACGCGCCGAACCGTCCCGCAGACCTCCTTCCGGACGACCGGAATTTCCGGTATCTCTTCCTCCGATACGAGGACGTCTCGAACGATTTCCTCAAGTTGAATTACGTGAACCGGGACTCCCGGTTCGAAGACTTCAATCTCGGCAGGTCGTTTGCCGCGACGATTGCCGTCTCTCCCTCCGCGCTCGGCCTGGAACGCACGACCGAGTTTGTTCAAGTCCAGGGTGACCAGGGGTGGAGACTCTCGCAGTCGAGCTTCCTCCAGGCGCACGTCGCTTTTCACACCCGGCTGGACGATGGGGCGCAGAACGCGATTCTGTCGGCGAGCGTTAGCTACGTTCGGAAGTTCAACACTCCGCTCTTGCAGACTCTGGTCTCCCACCTCCAGTTCGACGAGGGTTGGAACCTGGACAGGGAGACCCAGTTCTTCGCCGACGGCGCGAACGGGTTGCGCGGCTATCGCCTTCATTCCTTCGAGGGAGACAAACGCCTGGTGTGGAATCTCGAGCACCGGCTGTTCACCGGACGGGAAGTTCTGCAGCTGGCTTCCTTCGGCGCCGCAGTCTTCTTCGACGCGGGCGCGGCAACCCCCCGGGGACAGCCGTTGAAGCTCTCGGAATTCAAGAGCGACGTCGGCGTCGGTCTGCGCATCGCGATCTCGCGCGCTTCGACCAACAGCATCCTGCGGGTGGACGCGGCCTACCCGCTGAATCCCGATCCTCTGGGGCGGAAGGGCTGGCTCATTTCGTTCTCGAGCGGGCAGGTCTTCTGAGGAAGTTTCAGGTTTCAGGGCGCGTGACCCGAGCCCTTCCTGAAACTTGAGACTTGAAACTTGAAACTTGAAACCGTTAATACGTGAGTCTGGCGGCCAGTCCGTGTCGGATAGGGACGAGCTGCAGATCGGCCTTGGACAGAACGCCCTTCTCCTTCTCCCCGTGGCGGTTGACGATGAAGTGACCGACGGCGGAACCCAGGAATGCTCCCGCCAGGACATCGCTCGCGAAGTGGTCGCGCGTGTTGACGCGGTCGATCGCGACGATGGTCGCCGCAGAGTAGGCGATGACCGGGATGATCCAGCTTTTGGACCTCGCGGAGATCACGGAAGCGACCGCGAATGCCTCGGTTGCGTGCCCCGACGGGAAGGAATCGTGACTCGATCCAGGCACGAAGACCGTTCTGCCGTTGCTCTCGAACGGCCTCTCCCTGCCGACGGCGCGCTTGATCACCAGGGTGTCGAGGACGTAGGCCAGGACTCCAGCCTCGATCGCGTCGCGTCCGCTCTCGCGCATGTTCTCGTGGTTGAAGATTGCGCCGGCGACGAGCAGCGCGCCCGACACGTGAAAGCCGTACTGGTCTCCGAGGGCGGCCGTGACGCTGGCAAGCCTGTCAGTGAAGTGGGAGCGCTGCTTCTGTGCGGCGCGGTCCACGTCCTTGTCGAAGAACATGAGCCCGCCGACGAGCAGAGCGCAGCCTCCCATGCGCTCCCACTCCGTCTTGTTCCAGTCGCCGGGCGCCTTGACCAGGGCGACGGAGTCCGAAGCATAGCGGCGGGCCTCACGGCGCAACGCGTCGAAGACCCTCACGGACAGTTTCTCTCTGGGCGGAGCAGGAGTGGCACTACCCTCCGGAGCCGGGGGCGGCGTCGGGGTGGGGGAGGGGTCCTCCTGCGCGCCAACTTCGACGGAGGCGGCCAGGAGCAGGGCCATAAGGGACAGAAGAGCCAAGCGTGGCGGTCCCGCGCGCCCCTTCGGACACCGGCGTTTCTTCATGTCCTCAGGCGTAGCAAGAGATAGGCCGCGCCCGTCGCGGCGATGACGTTGGGAGACCAGGCCGCGAGAAGTGCGGGCAGGGCACCCACGTCGCCGAGCTTCGTGAAGAACGCCGTGGCGATCAGGAATCCCATGCCCAGGCCTAGACCGACGCCGATGCCGGCGAGCGCCCCCCGGCGGCCGATCCGGAAGGCGAACGGGACCGCCAGCAGCGCCATGAGCGGAACGAGCGCCGGCGCCGAGAACTTTGCGTAGAGGGCCGTTTCGAGGTTGCCGATGGGGTAGCCGCTCGCTTTCAGGCGCCGGGCATACCGCTGGAGCTCGCGCCAGCGCATCTGATCGGGGGTACGCCGGTCTCCCGCGAACGTGCGAGGAGGATCTCCCCGCACAGCCTCCTCGAGGTACGTCCGGTAGGCGGTCTGTGTGGAGACTCCGAAAGTCCGGGTCCAGCCCTGCCGGAAGTTCCAGTCCTTCCCATTCCAGGAGGCCTCGCGGGCACCGTCGCGCCGCACGAGATCGAAGTTCGTGTCAAACTCGAAGACGGAAGGGAAGATCAGGAGCCCCTTCTCCGAATCGCTCTCCGCCTGGTGCCAGACGCGTCCGTCGGTCGCGAAGCGCCAGTTGCGTTCGGCCGGCGTGCGAGCGATCCCGTAGTCCACGGGGCGCCCGTAGATGATGTTTCGGTAGCGGGCTTCTCTCCGCTCGGAAAACGGGAGCACGTATTCGCCGAGCGCGAAGAAGAGGAGCGCGGCGACGCCAGTTGCGGCGAGAATCGGTGCGGCCAGACGCCGCAGCGAGACGCCGCTGGCTTTGAAGGCCGTGTCTTCGTTGTTCTTCGACAGGACTCCGAGCGAGACGAGTGTGGCGATGAGCGCGACGAACGGAGCGATCTGCGTCCCGATGGAGAGCAGGAAGCAGCGGTAATAGCCGAACACGACGGAGCTCGGCGGGTGGTTCTTCGCGATCTTGTCGATGTGGTCCGCGTAATCCACGATGACCGCCAGGAGCAGGACCGACACCGCGGCGAAGAAGAGGATGGTGAGGAACCGGGCCAGCACGTAGCGGTCGAGAATGCCCGGGAAACGCAGGAGTCTGCGGAAACGGGGACGGGGTCCTGCGGGGGAGAGAGCGCGCTCCGCTTGCCTCGCGGCGCGGCGCAGCGGCCAGCGCCAGCGCGCCCTTTCCCGTCCCGATCGGGCGATCGCGACGGCCCCGCCGGCGAGCAGAAGGGCGTTGGGAATCCAGATCGCGATTCCTGGAGGGAGCCGGCCCTGCTGGGCCCAGGTCTCGCCGGAAGAGAGCAAGACGTAATACAGGATGATGATCGCGAGGGAGATGGCGAACGCGCTGCCTTTGCCGCCGCGCCGGGAGCTTTCCGCCAGAGGAATCCCGACGACGGCGAAAGCCAGGCAGGCGAAGGGGATCGAGACCTTCTTGTGGATTTCGACCCAGGCCAGCCTGTAGTTCTCCGGGGATTCCCGGCGGACGCGCCTGGCGGTTGCGGCAAGCTCCGACAGCGACTGGGCGCGCAGCGACTTCTCATAGGAGACCTTCGCGGCGGAAGAGCTCCAGATGTCGCCCGCGATCAGGATGCGCTGCGTCTGGCTGCGGTTGATCCGATAACGGGAGGGATCGTTGGCGTCGTACTCGTGAAGCGCGGAGTTGAAGAGATCCAGCCAAAGCCGGTCCCCCTCGAGGGTCAGTGCGCCCCGCCGCGCCACGATCACGCGCAGGTCTTTCTCGTACTCCTCGCCGAGCTTGACGAAGACTCCTTCGAGCGATCTCCCGTCGGGCGCCGCCCGGTCAAAGAAAAGCGTGACGCCGCTCCTGACCTCGCGAAAGGTGCGGGGCTGTACGACGTTGACGACCGAGGTCGCTGCGACCCGGGCAAGGGACCGGGAAAGCGCCTCGTTGGCGCCCGGAAGCACGAGGTTGTAAAGGAGGAAGACACCCACGGACAGGACGGCCGCCGCCACCAGGGCCGGGCGGTAGACCGCCGCCGGGCCGACGCCGCAGGAACGAAGAGCGACGATCTCGCTGTCCCCGGCCAGCCGCCCTATGCCGATCAACACGGCGAGCAGGAAGGCCATCGGCAGCGTCAAGACGACAATCCAGGGAAGTGACAGCACCGCCAGCCAGGCCACCTCTCCGAACGTCGCGCTGCGCCGGACGAAGAAGTCCGCCAGAAAGTAGATCGTCCGCACGAGGAGGATGAACGTGTAGGCCGCAAATCCCAGAAGAAAGGGGGGCCAGATCTCGCGGAGGACGGAGCGGCTGACCAGACGCATCAGCGACGATAGTAGTTGAGAGAGGCGCCGCAACCAGGCTAGCCGGCCGCCCCGTTATGTAAAGCGCAGCAAGGACCTCCGAATCGAATAACCCCCTCGGCGCTTTACATGAACGGGGCGATATTATGTAAAGTCGCCAGACACAGCCCGGCTGGGCGCAATGGCCCAGCTTTTCAGGTAGGACAGCGAGCGGTGGAAGCCTCCCGGGCGACTTTACATAATATATCTTATCAGACGTTAGTATGGGCCGGCCCGCCATCGGCCGAACAGCCACGCGGCAGGATGCAGACTGAGACAAGGGCCGTCCCTATCAGGAGAAGGCTCCTTGTTATCTCTTCGGCAGCTTGATGTCCCCCGCCTCGAGCTGTTTGATGATCTGGCGGAGAGTCTCTATGAGCTCGCTCTTCTCGACGCGAGACTTCTGGAAGGACAGGTTCAGTTTGAAGGATCCGCCTTTCGGCTTGTAGACGAAGGCGAAGCGCCTGGCGTGCTTCGAGTCGCCGCTTTCCTTCTTGGCCGTGCGGAGGTCTTCGCGGGTCGAGCCCGCGGTTACCTGGCGGATCGCCTCGCGCATCAAGGCGCGGTCCTTCAACCTGCCGATCTGCAGGAGGACCGAACGGGCTCCGATGTCGGCGCGCCGACATTCCTCCCGGACGTCCTCGGGGATATCCAGCAGCGACATCGCCTCGGTGACGGAGACGCGCGATTTCCCCAGGGCGTCGGCGATCTGCTGCTGCGTGTACCCGTGGCGGTTGGCGAGGCCCGCGTAGCCTTCCGCTTCTTCGAAAGGATGCAGATCTTTTCGGTGGAGGTTCTCGATCAGGGCGATCTCGATAACCTCGTTTTCGGGAACGTCGAACTCGATGCAGGGCACTTCGGTCAACCCGGCCTCCATCGCGGCACGGAAACGCCTCTCACCGGCGATGATGCGGTAGCGGCTGTCCCCGATGGGCCGGACCAGGAGGGGCTCGAGCACCCCCTTGGCTTCGATCGACCGTGCGAGCTCTCTCAGGTCACCGACGTTGGTGCGAGGCTGATCGGGATTGGTCTCGATCTCGTCCAGGGAGATCCATCGTCCGAGCGATGCCCCGAACCGGGAGGAGAGCGCGTCAACGAAGTGCGAGTCGTGGCGCATGCGTGCCTCCTGCGGCAATCCTCTCCGCTTAGCTGCCATGGTTCACCAACGGCTTCGGCCGCTCCATGGATCGACGGGAGTCGCTCCGTCCTTCATCGCCAACACAAATCTCGAAACCATTTCCGTCTAACGCGATCATTTCCCGGCGGCCGGCTGTCCATGAACCATTCCGACGCGGGACAGCACCTCCTCTGAAAGCGAGTAGTACTCGGCGGCGCCAGCGGAACGCGGAGCGAACGTGAAGATAGACTCGTGGTGGGCGGGGCTCTCCTCCAGGCGCACACTCTTGGAAATCGTGGTCCTGAAGACCTTGTCGCCGAAGACCGCGCGGATCTGCTCGTAGACGTCCCTCCCGATGATCGTGCGCTTGTCGTGAAGCGTCACGACGACGCCCAGGATCTGGAGGCCCGGATTGGGGCGCGCCTTGATCTTGTCGATCGTCTCCAGGAGATCGTTGACGGTAATCATGCCCAGTGTAGGCGGCGTGTCGATGAGGATCGCGTCGTAGCGCTTGCGCGCGCCGTCGATCTTGTCGCGCAGGCGGAAATGGCCGTCGATCTCGCCTAAGAGCTTCGATTCGATCTTGGCAAGCGCGATGCGGGCGGGCGCGATGTCCAGGCTGGGAAGACCCGAGGGCCTGACGATTTCCCTGAACCAGACTGCGGGGTCCGTCAGGACATCGAACATGGACTTTTCGACGGACCGCCGGTCCAGATACGACATCGTGCTGTTGGCCTGGGGGTCCAGGTCCACCAGCAGTGTCTTCATCCCCTTCTGAGCCAGGGCCGCGGCCAGGTTAATCGCGGTGGTCGTCTTTCCGACGCCCCCCTTCTGGTTCGCGATGGAGATGATCACCGGAACGAGTTTAGCCGAGTTATCGGTTTTCAGTTATCAGTTAAAGCCCCGGACCAGAAACCAGGAACTGAAAACTGAAACCCGATAACTACATCCTGTATTTGCCGAGGTCCTCCGGATTCACTTCCTCCAGCCATTTTTTCAGACGCTCGGGATCGGGCTCGGCTCCCTCGGCGCGAAGAGTCTTGCTCTTTTCCAGGACCTCCTCCTCCACAAAGATCTCCGACTGGCTGCGCAGAGCCAGGGCGATCGCGTCGCTCGGGCGGCTGTCCACGACCCAGGTCGAGTCGGCGCGCGAGAGGTGGATCCGGGCGAAAAAGGTGTTGTCCTTCAAATCGTTGATCACGACGCGCTCGACGCGCGTGTCGAGCTCCTTCAAGAGATTGTTGAGCAAGTCGTGCGTCATCGGCCGGGGGGTCTCGATCCTCTCCATCGCGATGGCGATGGCGTTCGCCTCGAAGATCCCTACCCAGATAGGAAGGAAGACCCCGTCTCCGGCATCGCGCAGGATCACGACCGGCATGTTCGAGACCGGATCCATGAGGAGGCCCTTGATTTCCATCTTGACCATGGCGAGTTCCTTTGCCCGGTTACCGGGACAGCTCTGCAAGGCGTGCGCCCGCGGCCCTTCCCTTGGCGGTCGTGCCCTTCGATCAAGACCTCGAAGAGGCTGCCGACGAGGTCGCGGTTGCCCTGCAGCTGCAGCTCCTCCTGCAGGCGGAGGAGCCGCTGCAGCCGTTCGGACGCGACCTCGGGCAGAACAGCGGTCTCGCTCCCCCACCGCGCGGACGCGGTCCCCGGCCTCGGAGAATAAAGAAACGCGAAGATGTTGGCGAAGCGCGCGCGGCGCACCAGCTCGAGCGTTCCGGCGAAATCCTCCTCGGTTTCTCCTGGGAACCCGACGATGAAGTCCGACGAGATGGCAGCGTGAGGGACGGCTTCGCGGATGCGTTCCACGGTGGTCAGGTAATGCTGGCGGTCGTACCGCCTTTTCATTCTGAAGAGGATCCTGTCCGAGCCCGACTGCGCAGGCAAATGGAAATAGGGAGCGATCGGCCCCCCGGCCGCGAGCGCCGCAATCAGTGGATCGTCAACGAAGCGCGGGTGCGAGGTCAGGAACCTTAGGCGCCGGACTCCCCGCACCGCGGCGGCGCGCGAAAGGAGCCCCCCCAGACCCGAACCATCTTCTGGATCGCGGTAGGCATTGACCGTTTGGCCAAGAAGGGTGATCTCGGTATAACCGCATTGGACGAGCCAGGAGACCTCCTCGAGGATCTCGCCGGAGTGCCGGCAGCGCTCCCGGCCCCGCGTGAAGGGAACAATGCAGAAAGTGCAGAACTGATCGCAACCCTCGATGACTGTGACATAGGCCTGGAATCGGGAGCCGCGCGAGATCTGCCGGAACTGATAGACGGGAGATTCCTGCGGCAGCTCGAGGGCGGTCACCTGGCGCCGCTCTTGCCGGACGCGCCGGACGATCTGGCCGACACTCTCCACGTTTCCGGTCCCCACGACAAAGTCCACCCAGGGGGCGCGCTCCAGGATCTCGTCTCCTGAGACCTGGGCCAGGCAGCCCGTGACGCCGATGACGAGAGAGGGATTCTCGCGCTTCTTTTCCGCAAGGACCCCGAGCGCGCTGTAGACCTTCGATTCCGCCTTCTCCCTGACAGAGCAAGTGTTCAGAATCACGACGTCGGCGGCCTCTCCCTCCTGCGCCCGGGAAAGGCCGAGTCCATCGAGCTGACCGGCCATACGCTCGCCGTCCAGCACGTTCATCTGGCAGCCCCACGTCTCGACCCGGTACGCGCTCATTCGCGGAGCCACCCCGGCTGGGCTCCCGCACGGCGCGCCTTCTCCGGCAGCTCCGAAAGCTCTTTTTGCGCTTGCTCCAGGTCTCTTCTGGCGGTCTCCAGCTCCTCGCGCTTCTTGTCCCAGGCCGGCTTGATGACACCATCCCGGTACTGGCCATCGTCCCACGAATAGAAATCGCTTTCGAGTTTCCTGGACTCCTGCTCGAAGCGGCGGACGCGCTCGGCAAGCTCCTCCGCGCGGGTCCGGGCGCTGTGCATGCGTTCCCGCCAGTAGCCCTCCGCGCTCGAGTCATCGCCCCCGGCGGGCGTCGGGTGCGGGCCTTCGGGTCCGGCTGTGGGAGCCGGGGAGGTCGGCTGCAGAGCAGAGGTCGTCAGTCTTCCCTTCGTCGGATCGGTGACGAGCCTGTCGTTCGTGATCGTCAGCGGCGACTTCGCTTCTTTTCTCTTCCGGGTCTGCCTGGCCGCGCGCACCGCGTCCGCCAGCGACTGGCCAGCCGCCGGCGTCTCGGCGCCTGCGGGCGCCGGCGTCACGACCGCGTCGGCGGTCCCTCTCCCGAATCCCCCGGCCAGTCTCCTCGGCGTCGGAGTCGGAGTTGCCTTCGGCGCCGCCGACATCATTGGTGCTGCTCCGAAAAGGAGCGACATCGCGGCTATCGGCAGTTTATTCATGGCTCCGTCGTCCCCGCGCGCCCATACTTGTCTTCCAGCCGGACGACGTCGTCGAGCTCGGGGGACGATACTTCCACCACGTCCACCGGAGATTCCGCCGACATCCTGTGACGTACCCCGGGCAGGATGCGATGGGATTGGCCGGCAAGGAGCCGCATCTCTTTCATCACGCCATCGATCTCCACCGACAAAGTCACCTCTCCATTCAAAACAAAGAGGGTCTCGTCCTTTCTTTCGTGGTACTGAAGCGAAAGGCAGTGCCCTGGCTCGAGATGAAGGATCTTCCCGGCGTACAACTCGTTCTCGGCGAAGACGAGCTCGTGCCCCCAGGGTTTGGCAACTCTTCTCACGGGGCGGGCTCGCTCTCGTGGATCCGGGCCGCCGGCCGTCTCTCCGCGGAGAGAGCCGCGGCTGCCGCCTGAGGAAGAGCCCGGAACATCTTCTCGACTTCGGAGGCTTCGGAGGCGTTCAAGGCCTTTTCCGCCAGAGCCCGGGCGCGCTTCGAGTCGATGGCCAGCAAGCTGTCCTTCACACCGGCGATGGCAAGAGGTGTCACCGATAATTCCCGGATCTGGAGACCGACGAGCACCCCGATTCCCATCGGGTCGGCCGCCATCTCGCCGCAAACCGCCACGGGCCGCCCGCGGGCCGCGCCTGCCTCGACCACGAGCCGGATCATCCGCAGGATTGCCGGATGGAGCGGGCGGTAGAGAGCCGAGACATCCGGGTTCGAGCGGTCCACGGCCAGCGCGTACTGGGTCAGGTCGTTGGTTCCAATGGAGAAGAAGTCCGCCTCCAACGCGAGGCGGTCGGCGATCAACGCCGCCGACGGGACCTCGATCATCACTCCCAGAGGCGGAGCCGTGGAGAGGCCGACGTGCCGGGCAACCTTGTCCAGGTGGGCTCGCGCGGCTCGCAGCTCCCGTACGCCGGCAACCATCGGAAGAAGGATCCGCAACTCCCCTTTCCGGGACGCCAGGCACAGAGCCGTCAACTGTTCCTCGAAAATCTCGGGGTGCGCGAGACAGTAGCGAAGGCCTCGTAGACCCAGGGCAGGGTTTTCCCCAGGCGCGGGACCGATCCCTTTCTCCCCCCCGAGATCGTAGGTGCGCACGACGACGGGATGGCCGCGGGCCGCCCCGATCAGCTTCTCGTACGCGGCAAGCTGCGCTTCGACAGTCGGGGTTTGCGGCGCCGCCGCGAGGTACAAGAACTCCGAGCGGAAGAGCCCCACTCCCTCGGCATGGCACCTCTCGATGGACGGGAACTCTTCGGTCAGTTCGAGGTTGGCCCGCACGACGATCCGGACCCCGTCCGCCGTGGCCGCGGCGCCCGCCGTTCTCGCGCGCAGCCGTCGGACCTTCTCCCGCGCTTCGCGGACCTTCATGAGACTCCTGCGGATCTTTTCCTTCGACGGCGCAGGCTCGACGATTCCACGGTCTCCATCCACGACGATGGGCCGCTCGGGCGAGACAGCGTCGCACAGACCCGCCACGCCGGCCACGGCGGGAAGACCGAAGGACCGGGCGATGATGCTGGCATGCGACGTGGGCCCCCCCCGCTCCAGGGCGATCGCGCGTACACGGCGGGGGTCCAGCCGCGCCGCGTCGGCGGGAGACAGCTCGTCGGCGACGAGGATGGATCCTCGCGGCAGCTCACGCTCGGGAAGCGGATCGCCGCCGGAGAGTTGACGGGCGATCTCCCGAGCCACGTCGGCGATGTCCGCGGCTCGCTCGCGCATCGCCTCCGCGTCCGCCAGCTCCAGCCTGTGAGCCATATCGCGCGCCACGGCCGCCAGCGCCCATTCGCAATTGACCCGCTCCCGGCGCATGTGCTCGATGATCGCGGAGAGGAACGTCTCGTCGGAGGCGATCAGGCCGTGCGCTTCCAGGATCGTCGCCAGCTCCGACCCCATGTCGCCGCTGGACTCCCGGGAATGCTTGAGGAAGTCCTCGGTCGCCGCGCGGGCGGCGCGGCGAAGCCTTCGCTCCTCACCCGCGAGCTCCTCGGGCGGCACGGCCCGGCGGAACGCGGGCGTGCCTCCAAAGCGCACGACGACCGCGCGCCCGACCGCGATGCCCGGCGAAACCGGAAGTCCCTGCAGCATAAGTTCATCGGGTGATCTGCGATCGGGTGATCGGGTGATTGAGGGCTGCGGTCAATCACCCGATGGCTCGATCATCCGATCACCCGATTCCTCCTCATTCCTCCTCGTCGAAGCTGCGTGCGATCAGTTCCTGGACCGCCGCGAAGGCGGCCGCCTCGTCCTCGCCCGCGATGGTCAGCACGATCAGTGTGCCCTGCGAGGCCGCGAGCAGCAGGATCCCGAGAATGCTCTTGCCGTCCACCTCCTCGCCGTTCTTGCGGATCTTGACGGAGGATTTGAAGCGGCTGGCTGTCTGGACGAATTTGGCCGCGGCGCGGGCATGAAGGCCCAGGCGGTTCTTGATCGCGACCTCCCGCTCGATCATCGCTCTCGCGACTCCGATGCGGCGGTCGCGGCGGATTCCTCGCTGGCCAGAAGGTCCGAAGCCACGCAGATCGAGCGCTGGCCACGGTCGCGCGCGAGCCGGGCGATCTCGGCCACGGGTTTTCCGCTGCCCTGCAGCGAGGCGCACTTCAGAACCATCGGGAGGTTGACCCCGGTGACGATCTCGACGTGGTCTTTCTTCAGAAACGGAAGGGCCAGGTTGGTCGGAGTGCCGCCGAACATGTCGGTCAGAATCACGGCCCCGCCGCCCCGGTCCGCCTCGGCCAGCCCGGCGGCGATGCGCTCGCGAGCGTCCTCGCCGATCTCGCTCCACTCCAGGGCCACGGCCACGATCGAAGAGATGTCGGGCTGGATGGTCAGAGCCGCCGCCCGCAGCTCCTCCGCGAGCTTCCCGTGAGTGACCAGCAAGATTCCAATCATGAGGAGGAGTCTCGGATTATCTCATTCGCGAGTCGCGTCCCGGTGGGACACGCGAACGGGATACCCCCGCTCCTTGAGCATGGCCGCCAGTCGCTCCGCGACGTAGACCGAGCGGTGTCGGCCTCCGGTGCATCCCACCCCGATCGAAAGGTAGCTCTTGTGCTCCCGCTCGTAGAGCGGCAGGAGGTAGTCGAGAAACTCCCCAACGCGCTTGAGGAACCGCTCCGTTTCGGGGTCTTTCTCGATGTAGGCCGCCACGGCGGGATCCGAGCCCGTCTTGGGCTTCAGCTCGGGAACGAAGTGCGGGTTGGCGAGGAAGCGCACGTCGAAGAGCAGATCCACGTCGTGGGGAACCCCGAATTTGTAGCCGAAGGAGGTCGCCGACACAAGCATCCGAGCGCGCGAGGGATCGCCCACGAACGTCTTCTGGATGAAAGAGCGCAGCTCATGCACTGTCATCTCGGAGGTGTCCACGACCACGTCCGCCACGGAGCGGACTTCTTCCAGCATCTCGCGCTCGCGGCGCAGAGACTGGAGTAGCGACTGGTCTGCAGACAGAGGGTGCGGGCGTCGGGTCTCGGAGAAACGGCGGATGAGCGACTCCTCCGAAGCGTCCAGAAACAGCAGCCGCGCCCCGGGCACTTTCTCACGCAGCCGCGAGAGAATCTCCGGGAAGCGGAGACTCGCGACAGCAGGGGCTCGACGAGCTCCAGGGGGAGGTTGTCCACGCAGAAGTAACCCATGTCTTCGAGGCACTTGTTCACGTAACTCTTTCCGGAGCCGGAGAGGCCCGTCACGATCACGAGACTCTCAGGAAGGGCTCGCCCGCCCGCCGGCTCCCCCTCCTCCGAGGACGTCTTGCTCATGTCTCTGCCTTGCTAGCGGCGGCGCGCCGGAGACCGCGCGTTCTTGGCGATCTGCTCGTCCACCTTGAGGGCGAACTCTTTGGCGGCATCGTAGCCCTGCATCTTGAGCAACTCGTTGCGCGCTCCGATCTCGATCAGGAGGGCGAGGTTGCGGCCCGAGGCGACAGGCAGCCGCAGAAAGGGGCGCGCCTTCCCGAGAATCGAATAGGTCTCGCCGTCCAGGCCCAGCCGGTCGTATTTCTTCGCCGGGTCCCAGCGCTCGAGCTCGATGACCAGCTCGATGGACTTGGATGTGCGGACGGCGGAGACGCCGAAGAGGTTCTTGATGTTGATGATACCGATGCCCCGCAGCTCCATGTGGTAGCGGATCATCTCTGCCGCGCGGCCGACGAGGGCTCCGTTGGGGTATTTGCGGATCTCGACCACGTCATCGGCGACCAGCCGGTGCCCCCGCTGGATCAGATCGAGGGCACACTCGCTCTTGCCGATGCCGGAGTCCCCGAGCAGCAGCACTCCCATTCCGTAGACGTCCACCAGGACGCCGTGTACGGTTGCCGAAGGCGCGAGCTCGTCCTCCAGAACCCGGGTGATGGACTGGATGACGACCGAGGTCGTCTGGTCGGACACGAGGAGGGGAATGGCGCGCCGGCGGCATTCATGGGTCAGATCTTCGGGGACTTCCTGCCCCTTGGTGATCACGAACGCTGCGACCGGCAGTGCGCAGATCGACGCGATGCGCTCGCGGCGGACGTCCGGCGCCATCGTGTCGAGGTAATTCAACTCGCTCTCACCCAGGATCTGGATCCGTCCCGGCTTGATGAAAGCCAGAAACCCAGCGAAGGCGAGGCCGGGTCGCTGAATTCGGCCCCAGGAGATGACTCGCGAGAAGCCGGACTCTCCCGCCACCGTGCGCAGCTTCAAGTCCGTGAGGATCGGCGAGCGCAGAATCTCGGCCGTCAGCTCGGCGGTCCGGCCCGATTCCTCGGAGACACTCATGCGCCTGCTGCCGTTGAGATCGTCTGCGCTCCGGCAATGGCGTCCAGCATCTGCTCACGGGTTCTCACGACCCGCAGGCTCTCGACGACTCCGGGTGTGCGCAGGAGCCTCGAGATCCGCGCCAGCGCCTGAAGGTGAATCGCCGGTTGGTCGGCCGGCGAGAGGATCAGGAAGATCAGCGTGACGGCAACTCCGTCGGGAGCGTGAAAGTCGATCCCTTCCGGCGCGAGACCGATCGCGAGCACCACATCACCGACGTCCCTGGACTTGGAATGCGGGATGGCGACCCCTCCCCCGAGGCCCGTGCATCCCAACTTCTCCCTCTCGACGAGCCGGCGGGTCAGGTCCGCCGCGTCACGGATGACCCCCGCCGCCGCCAGGCGCCGGCACATCTCGCCCAGGACTTCTTCCAGGCCCGGACCGCGCAGGTCCGTGAAGATAAAACGCGGATCGACCAGTCCCTGGAGAGGACCCTCCGCTCCCGCGGTCAAGGACGCTCCCCCGGAGCCGGAAGCCCCGGTCTTCCGCGGCGCCTCAGCATTCCGGCACGATCAGGCCGAAGTCCCCGTCGCGGCGCTTGTACAGCACGGAAATCTTCTCACTCGCCGCGTCGCGGAACACCAGAAACTCCTGGCGGGAGTTCTCCAGCCGTAATCCCGCCTCTTCGGCGCTCATCGGCTTTGCGGGGAGACGCCGCTGTCCGCTCCGGACGATCCTCGCCGTCGCCGGCGAAGGGGGCTCGGCCTCGCTCCCGCCTTCCGCGAGCTCACCGGCCGCGGGCCTCGTCTTGCGGATCGATTGGCCGGGAGCCGCGCGGTGCTTGCGGTCACGCCGTCTCCCGAGGTCCCTCTTCGCCTGCGCGTCGATCTTCTCAAACGCGAGGGTCACTGCCGCGCGGGGATCACCGGCCGTCTCTTCCTGCGCCTTCCAGTGGCGCCGCCGATGGCTGGCGATGACTTCCGCGCCGAACCGGTGTTTCTCGTGAGACAGCACGACCCGCACGACCGCCGGTCCCCCCAGCCGCCTCTCGAGCCGTTGCGTCTGCCGCCGCGCCAGCTCCTTGAGTGACGAGGTGAGTTCGATATTGCGCCCGGTGCATTCGACACTCATGTGTGCTCCTCAGAAGGATTGTTTGCGCTGCGAGGAGGAAGGAATCCGGAGCTCCTCGCGGTACTTGGCGACGGTCCGTCTCGCGATCTGGATGCCCTCCGCGCGCAAGCGCTGCATGATGCGGGCGTCGGAATGGGGACGGCGGGCGTCTTCGTCGGCGATGTACCGCGCGATCTTGCTCTTGATCGAAAGAGACGAGACATCGGTTCCGGTGGCCGAGTCGATTCCGCTGTGGAAGAAGTACTTCATGGGGTAAAGCCCGCGCGGCGTGTGGATGTACTTGTTCGAAACGACCCGCGAAACGGTGGATTCGTGCATCCCGATGTCGTTGGCAACGTCGCGCAGCACGAGCGGCCGCAGGTGCTCGATGCCATGGTCTAAGAACTCGCGCTGGTGGCGCACGATGGAGTCGGCGACCTTGTAGATCGTCCTCTGGCGCTGGTCGAGGCTCTTGATCAGCCAGACGGCGGAGCGCATCTTGTCCTTCAGGTACGTGGCCGCCTCCTGGCCGATCGCGCCGTTGCCGCCGCGCAGCATCCTGCGGTACGCCGCGGAGATGCGCAGCTTCGGTAGCCCGTCCTCGTTCAACTGGATGACGTACTCGTCGCCGATCTTGCGCACGGCCACGTCGGGCTCGACGTAGATCGTTCGCTCGTTGGAGTACTTGCGGCCGGGCTTGGGCTCCAGGTTCTTGATGATCTCGACGACCGCCTGCAGCTCCGACATTCCCACGCCGAGAGAGCGCGAGAGCTGCTGGAACTGGCGGTTCAAGAATTCCGGCCAGTGCTCCAAGACGATCTTCTCGATCAGCGGGTTATCGATGCCCAGAGCCCGGATCTGCAGCATCAGGCAATCGGGCAGGTCGAAGGCGCAGACGCCCGTCGGGTCGAAGGAGCGCACCAGCGCCAGGGCTTTTTCGACGTCCGCCTCGTTCTCGTAGCCCGCGGCGCGGATCTCCTCGCGCGCCACGCGCAGGTAGCCGTCCCCGTCGATGTTCCCGATGAGATAGGTCGCGATCTCGCGAACGGTCGGAGCGGCGCCGGACATCGAGAGCTGCCACGTCAAGTACTCCTGGAGGCCTGGCGTGCTCGACAGAGTGTTTTCGAGCGGAGTCTGCTCGCTCTCCTCGTACTGCCGCGGGTTGTACGCCGTGTCCAGGTAATCTTCGAAATAGGAGTCGAAGTCGATCTCCTCAAAGGAGTCCCGTTCCCGCTCCGGCGCGGCTTCGGTTTCGGCGGGAGAGTCGCCCGGCGCCGGCGCCGCGGCGGCCGGAGCGGCCTCGGCCTCCTCCTTGGCAGGCTCAGGCGTCTCGGGAACCTCCGCCGTCTCCGCCTCCTGGGCAGCCTCCTCCTGCTCTTCTTCGAGGACGGGATTCTCGACCATCTCCTGGGTCAGGACCTCTTCCAGCTCGAGCTTTGACATCTGCAGCAGCTTGATGGCCTGCTGCAGCGACGGCGTCATGACCAGCCGCTGCGAGAGTCTGAGGTTGAGCTTCTGTTCCAGCGCCATTAGTTCAACTGAAAGGCCTCCCCGAGATAGATCTTCTTGACGACGGCGTCGCTCGAGAGCGCAAGGGGCGTGCCAGCCCGGAGGATCTCGCCAGCGTTGATTATATAGGCGCGGTCCACGATGGACAAAGTCTCTCGCACGTTGTGGTCCGTCACGAGAACGCCGATACCCGCGGAGGCCAGGCGCCGCGCGATCGCCTGGATCTCCAGCACTGCGAGAGGGTCGATACCCGCGAAGGGCTCGTCCAGCAGGAGAAAGTCCGGAGATACGACCAGGCTCCTCGCGATCTCTACACGGCGGCGTTCTCCTCCCGAGAGAGTGTACGCGCGATGTGAGCGCAAAGCCTCCAGGCCGAAATCGGCGAGAAGGCGATCCGCCCGCTCCTGACGCTCGCCGTGGGAGAGATCGAGAGTTTCCAGGATTGCGAGCAGGTTCTCTTCCACCGTCATCTTGCGAAAGACCGAGGGCTCCTGGGGCAAGTAGCAGATGCCTGCCCGCGCTCGCTTGTACATCGGGAGGTCGGTCAGGTCCCGGTCGCCCAGGCGAACGACGCCGGCATCGGGCTGCACGAGACCGACGACGATCGAGAACGTGGTCGTCTTGCCGGCTCCGTTGGGACCGAGCAATCCCACGATCTCCCCCGCCGCGACTTCGAGCGAGACTCCCTTGACGACGGCGCGTCCGCCATACGTTTTGATGAGCCCCTCCGCGGTCAACAGAGAGCGGGCGAGCGGAGCGTGGGCTGTCTCTCTCACGGCGTAAGTCTAGCCGGGGGCCTTGCGGTCCCCCGAGGCCCCCGGACGCGTCTTGTGAATCGTTTCGGTCTTCCCGCCTTCCGGAGCGGTGACTTCGACGGTACGCCCCCCCTCGGTGATCGTCAAGGTCGCTCCGGAGACCCGGTTGCCCTCGGCGTCCGTCACCGTGGCCGGAGACCCCACGAGAACCGTTCTGTCCTTCTGAGGCCAGTCGATGGCCCTGTCGGCCTTGCCCGTGCGTCCCGCGGCGGCGTCGGCGAGAGAGACATTTCCGGTCATCTCGACGCGCTCGATCTTGCGGTCCGCCCCGAAGAGCGCGGTCGCCTTCTGGGCGGCGCCGTGCCAGGGGCCCCGCGTGACGGTCACTCCTCCTTCGAAGAGCGCCGTCGCCTCCGCTTCGCGGTAGATAACGCGGGAAGCCGTCACCACCGAGGGGCCGCGGTCCGCGCCGTGCGGGGCCGGTGCGGACTCGGGAGACACGACGGTCCGGGTATGGCCCACAGCGACGAGAGTCCGTTCGGCGTCGTTCAAGGTCACGTCGTCACCGAAGAGGGAAGAGGCGCCCTGCCAGAGCGTGGCGCCCCCGGACAGAGTCGCGACGCGGCTGGCGTCGTCGAAGACCATGCGCGTGGCCTTCCCGAAGGTGGGTCGGGAGGAATCGCCCACGAGGGCCGGAACCTTCGCCTTCGCGTTCGACTTCGAGTCGCCCGGTACAAAAACGGCGCGCGCGTTGCCTTCGGCGTTGAGTGTCCGGCGCGTCCGATCCATCTCAATGCGCGCGGCCGAGACCCGCGAGCCCTCACTCTCGGCGCTGGCGGACCCGCCCTCGCCCCCGGTGAGGATCCAGATCCCGCGGGAGGGCAGCTCCACCGCCTTGTCCGCGCGGGCGGATCGTCCCTCGCCTTGCGTCCGCACGCTGCCGGAGAGCTCGAGTGATTCGACTTCGCCCGAGTCCCCGAAGGCGAGACTCGCGCTTGCAGACTCGGCGCGGTTCTCCGGAGACTCCAGACGCACGTTGCCGCGGCCACGCGCGGAGGTCGCCCGACCGTTTTCGAAGGCGACGTCGATCGTCTCGGCCTCGACCTTGCGATCGTCTTCCTCCACGCGCGCGGGCGCTCCCGTCAGAAAGAGCGAGCGCAGAGTGCCCTCCGGCGCGAAGAGCAGGGCCGCACGGTCCCCCGCGTAGCGCCGTTGTGCCGCCGCGGGCCGACCAGTCCGCGGCGTGACCGGCCCCGCGGAGACGAGAACTCCGTGAACGTTTCCTTCTGCCCTTGCCCACTCGAAATGATTGCCCTCCTGCTCGGTCTTCAAGACCATGCGGTCGCAGGCAACGCGATCTCCCGAACGCGAAGCGCCCGAAACCTTCCCCGCGAGCTCGATGATTCCCTCGTCGCGCCGGTAGGTCGCGCCGTCCGCCGCAAGCTGTGAGAGCCCCTCGCTTCCCTCCCCCGTTCCGGATCCCTCAACCGGCCCGGCGAGGGTCAGCACACGCTTCTGAAGATCATAGCGGCCCGAACGCGCCCGGACGTTGAAGGTGCCGCGCGCGAAGTGGATCGCGGCCGGAGCGATGAATTCGTGCGCGGACGGGTGGAATTCGACTCTCGACGTCTCGCCGAGCGCGCCCTTCTCGTCGGACCAGCGGACGTTGCCGGAGAGCATGGCCTCGTTGGTCCGGCGGTCATATTGCGCCTTCTCCGCTCGCACCGTGACCGGAGCGCCCTCCTCCGGGTAGAGAGTGAGAGAGACCTCTTCCAACGCGTAGACGTTGGGCACGAGACCCGCGGCCGGACCGAACCCCACAGTCCGTTCCGATTGAATGCGAAAGAGTGGCTTGCCTCCGACAGTCTCCGTGTAGTCGAAACCCCTGGAAACCGTCATGGCCTGCCCGGCTTCCTGCGACGCCGGGGGGCGGGGAAGCGCATCGGGCGGCCCGGAAGAGGGGCGACGGCCCGGTCGGAAGGAGTACACCACGACGGCCAGAAAGACCGCGCCGAACGCCAGCACGGCGATCTCCAGGCGCCGCCGGCCGGTCATGACCCGGTCACGGACGGGCGGTCAACTCGAACGCGCCGAGCCCGCGGAACTTTCTGTAGCGCCGCTCGCGTCTCTCCTCGGCACTCAGCTCGAGAACCTCGCGAAGGTGGCGCTCGATCGCCTCGCCCACGGCCGCCGTGGCGCCGGCGGGGTCCGCGTGCGCGCCGCCGGGAGGTTCCGGGATGATCTCATCGATCACGCCGAAGTCCTTCATGTCACGCGCGGTGATTCTCATGGCTTCGGCCGCATCCTTCTTGCGCGAAGTATCTTTCCAGAGGATCGCGGCACAACCCTCCGGAGAGATGACCGAATAGACCGCGTGCTCCATCATCAGCACCCGATCTCCGATCGCCAGGCCCAGGGCGCCTCCCGATCCCCCCTCTCCGGTGACGGTCACGATGATCGGCACCCGCAATCCCGCCATCGCCTTCAGGTTGACGGCGATGGCCTCGGCCTGGCCGCGCTCCTCAGCGTCGATGCCCGGGTAAGCCCCGGCGGTGTCTACGAAGGACAGGATCGGCCTCCCGAACTTTTCGGAGAGCTCCATCACTCGGAGCGCCTTGCGAAAACCTTCCGGCCGCGGCATTCCGAAGTTGCGGCGGATTTTTTCCCTGGTGTCGCGCCCTTTCTGGTGTCCGACAACCGCCACGGGGTGCCTGCGGAAGAAGGCGAAACCGGCGATGATGGCGGCGTCGTCGGCGAACTTGCGGTCCCCGTGCAGCTCCACGAAATCGGTGGTCAGCGCCTGGACGTAATCGAGGGTGTAGGGCCGCGCCGGATGGCGCGCCACGAGCGTCTTCTGCCAGGGGGTCAAGCCGGCGTAGATCTCTCGGGAAAGCCGGTCCAGCTTCTCGTGCAGCTTCTCCAGCTCCCGCCGGTGCGCGGCGTCGTCGGGCAGCGCCGACAGTTCCTCGATGCGCTGCCGGACCTTCTGGATCGGCTCTTCGAAATTACGGTCCTCGTCCATGGCGCTGATTGTACCGGCGCGCGAAGAGGAAACGGCGGGCCGAAGGGCCGCTCTTCACATGAGGTCCTGCGGGTCCACGTCCACGGCGATCTGGACGCCGGAAGGAGGCCTCTCCGGAATCGACGACTCGAGGGCATCCAGGACGGCGAGCCTTTGCGCCGCTCGGATCAGGATCTGGAAGCGCCAGCGTCCTTGCAGCCGTTCGAGTGGCGCGGGAGCGGGCCCCGAGATCCGGAGATCAGCGCTCGCGCCAGCGAGGGATTCCCCGACTCTCCTGGCCGTGTCTCGCGCCTTCTCCCGGTCCGGCGAGGAGATCAGAACGGACGCGAGCTGCGCGAACGGCGGATAGAAGAACGAACGCCGGAACGCCAGTTCCTCCGCCGCGAACCCGTCCACATCGTGTCCGGCCGCGCGGCGGATCGCCGGGTGCTGCGGATGGAACGTCTGGACATGGACGGTGCCCGGCGCGTCTCCCCGCCCGGCCCGCCCCGCCACTTGCGCCACGAGCTGGAAGGTCTTCTCCGCCGCCCGGAAATCCGGGAAATTCAAGAGCGTGTCGGCCGAGAGGACCCCGACCGCGGTGACCCCCGGGAAGTCGTGTCCCTTGGCCACCATCTGCGTGCCGATCAGGCAGGAGGCCCGGCCTGAGATCAGGTCGTCCAAGACCGCTCCTGCACCGCGGCGCCGCGCCGAGTCGCGGTCGAGCACCACGGAAGAGACTCCGGGGAAGAGCTCGGCGAATTTCTCGGCGACTCGCTCAGTGCCCGCGCCGATCGCTTCCAGGATGGAGCCACCGCAGTCGGGGCATCGCAGCGGCCTCGGAATCCTCTCGCCACAGTAGTGGCAGATCAGGGCGCGTCCCTTCTCGTGGACCGTTCGTGAAACGCTGCATCGGCTACAACGGAAATCGTAGCCGCACTGGCGGCAGAGGAGAAACGGAGCGAATCCCCGCCGCGGCTGCAGCAGGATCGCCTGTTCACCCCGCGAAAACACGTCGTTCAGCCGCGCCACGAGCGCGCCGGAGAAGAGCGGCACTCCCTTTTCCTCGGGGCGCGCGTTCTCCCGCTTCAAGTCCACGAGGGTCACTTCCGGGAGAGGCCGGTCATCCACGCGGGCTGTCAAACGCAACAGGCTCAGGCGTCCGTCGCGTGCGGCCTGGTATGCCTCCATGGACGGAGTGGCGGAGCCGAAGAGGAGGACCGCGCCGGCTGCGAGGGCGCGAATCGCCGCCACGTCGCGCGCGTCGTAGCGCGGAGACTCTCTCTGTTTGTAAGAGCCGTCGTGCTCCTCGTCCACGACGAAGAGGCCCGGGTCTGCCACCGGGGCGAACGCCGCCGAGCGGGGCCCGATCACGGCGCGCGCCTCCCCCGCCCGCACCCGATCCCACTCCTGCGCGCGCTCCCGTTCGGATTGAGCCGAATGCAGAACGGCCGCGCGGGCCCCGAACTGCCGGCGAAGCTCCCGGGAGAAGATCGGCGTCAACGCGATTTCCGGCACGAGCCAGACGGCGCCGCGACCCGCCGCGAGCGCCGAGGAGATCGCGCGCAGGTAGACCTCGGTCTTGCCGCTGCCCGTCACGCCTTGCAGGAGAGCCGGGAAGTAGCGCCGTGCCGCGATCGCGTCGCGGATGTGCGCCAGCGCGTTCTCCTGCTCGGCCGTGAGCCGAAAGTCCGGGCGCGCTGCGGGTGGCGGCGCCGGCTCCTCGGGCTTGCGCGCCTGTTCGAAGCTCCGGAGCGTGCCGCGGGCAACGAGGGTTCGAAGCACTGACGGCCCAGCGCCCGTCTGCATCCGGATCTCGGCCGCGACGGCCGGACGACCGATGGCTTCGAGGTAAGCCAGGACCTCCTTTCCACGCCGGCTTCCCTTCAAGCTCCGCGCTCGCTCCTCGGGCATGCCGGCTCCGGGAGCGTAGGCGATTTCCGAGCGCGGCTTTCGCTCTCGCACGGTGGACATGGCCCGCAGGAAACCGCGTTCTTCGAGGGACCTCAGCGCTTCCAGCCGGCCGGTTACGGGCAGGTCGCTCAAGGCCACCGCTTCTCCCCCGCGAAGCCGCTCGAGAATTTCTCCCTCCGCGCCGCCCGGGCGGGAGAGCGCGCCCCGCTCGGTGATGCGGTACCGGACGGTGCCCGCCGCGGGCAGGCGCGCGGGCAGCGCGGTCTTCAGGACCTCTCCGGTCGAGGCGAACGATCTTCGCGCCACGCGCTCCACGGCCGCCAGGAGTTCCGGCGGACAGACTGGCTCGACATCCAGGACCCCGACGATCTCGCGCAGACCCGGTGTGTCTTCCCCCTCGTGAGCGAGAACGACGCCCGTCAGCGCACGCTCGCCAAACGGCACGCGAACCCGAGCACCCGGCTCCGGCATCGCGAGCGCCGCCGGCACGCGATAGGAGAAGTTCTTACGGATCGGTACGGGAAGCGAGACCGAGATGATGCGACTCGCCGCTGCTGCGCTTCGAGGGGATTCGGGCTTTTCCGCAACCGGGGCCATCAGGAAGAAGCTATCAGTTGTCAGTTTTCAGTTCCGGGGGTCGGCCCGGCAAACTGTGAACTGAGTACTGAGAACTGCTAGGTACGGGAGGCAATCGGCGTCTCGTCCTCTTCGGCGTCGTCGCGGACGAAGACGTAGGAACGCCGCAGGGGATCCCAGCGGTACCGACGGACGGCTTCGTCGGCCAGATCGGGCATGATCAGCACCGCGTCCCGATCAATCGAGAGATCGCCCCGCGCGAGCGTCACGTCGCGTTCGATGAAGGCCCCGGAGTGAAAGGCCGGCCCGGCCGAATCA
>WNGE01004053.1_pt1 | contig 29235 bp, 30 predicted proteins | sample 5400651 | NCBI WGS metagenome assembly WNGE01 (sample SAMN13153370, study PRJNA577476) | soil metagenome | isolation source: 60 cm soil or saprolite under grassland replicate 2 | place: USA:California | collected 2016-06-15
GTCCGCTCGAGATCGAGCCGTGGCTCGCCCGCGTCGAGTGCACCGGCGCCGAGGCGCAGCGCGTCCGCGAGTTGCTCGGCGACCGCATCGTCGACGGCGTGATGCCGCTGCCGACGCTCGTGCTCAAGGGAGCCAAGACCTAAATGGCGATCGTCGTCGACAACGACACGCGGCTCGTCGTCCAGGGGCTGACCGGGAGCGAGGGCCGCTTCCACGGGCTCCGCAACAGGGCCTACGGCACGAGCGTCGTCGCCGGCGTCACGCCCGGCAAGGGCGGCCAGGACGTGGAGGGCGTGCCGGTGTTCAACACCGTCGCGGACGCGGTCGACAAGGCAGGCGCGAACACGAGCCTCATCTTCGTGCCGGCGCGCTTTGCCGCCGACGCGATCTACGAAGCGGTGGACGCCGGCATCGAAACGGTGATCTGCATCACCGAGCACGTGCCGGTGCACGAGATGCTGCGCGCGTACACGTATTTCCGGCCGAAGGGCATCACGATGATCGGGCCGAATTGCCCGGGCGTGCTGTCGCCGGGGAAGGCGAACGTCGGGATCATCCCGGCGGAGATCTTCAGCGAGGGCTCGATCGGGCTCGTCTCGCGCTCCGGGACGCTCACCTACCAGATCGGCCACGAGTTGACGCAGCTCGGCCTCGGCAACTCCACGATCGTCGGCATCGGCGGCGATCCCGTCGTCGGGTCGTCGTTCATCGACGTGCTCGCGAAGTTCGGGGACGATCCCGAGACCGAGCTGATCGTCATGGTCGGCGAGATCGGTGGCGACGAGGAGGAGAAGGCGGCGGCGTACATCGGGGAGCACGTGACGAAGCCGGTCTACTCGTACATCGCCGGCTTCTCTGCGCCCCCCGGCAAGACGATGGGGCACGCCGGCGCGATCATCTCGGGATCTTCCGGGACCGCGCAGGCCAAGAAGGAAGCGCTCGAGGCCCGCGGCATCCGGGTCGGCACGACGCCGACCGAGGTGGCCGAGCTCGTCGCCCAGCACGTCAAGTAGCACCGCCGTGGCCGCTACCCTCAGGGGCATGGGTGTCGTCTCCTTCGCGCGCGGCGTCCCCGCGCCGGAATGCCTTCCCGTCACCGAGCTGGCCGACTGCGCCCGCGCGGCGATCGAGCGCGACGGACCGTCTGTGCTCTCGTATGGGCCGGGAGGCGGCTACGCACCGCTCCGCAAGTGGATCGCGGAGCGGCACGGCGTCGAGCCGTCGCGGGTCGTCGTCACGAGCGGCTCGCTCCAGGGCTTCGTCTTCCTCGTCGAGCAGCTCGTTCAGCCGGGGACGCGCGTTCTCGTCGAGGCGCCGACCTACGACCGGCCGCTGAAGATACTGGCGCGCCTCGGCGCAGAGGTCGTCGGCCTGCCGATGGACGACGACGGCCTCCAGGTCGACGCGCTCGAGCGTGTGCTCGCCGAAGACCCGAAGCCCGCCTTCCTCTACACGATCGCGACGTTCCAGAACCCCAGCGGGCGGACGCTCTCCGAGGAGCGGCGCCGGCGCATCGCCGAGCTCGCCCGCGAGCACGGCCTGCTCGTCCTCGAGGACGACCCCTACGGGCTCGTGCGCTACGAAGGCAGCGCGCCGCCGACCGTCTTCGAGCTGGAGGGCGGAACGAACGTCGCCTACGCATCGTCCTTCTCGAAGACGATCGCCCCGGGCGTACGGGTCGGCTACTTCGTCCTGCCGCCGGAGCTCGCAGCCGAGGTCGAGGCGCGGGCGGTCTCGACGTACATCTCCCCGCCGTTCCTGACCCAGGCCACGGTGCACGAGTTCGTGCGCCGCGGGAACTTCGAGCCGAACCTGGAGCGCGTCAGGGCGCTGCTCGGCGCGCGGCGGGATGCAATGCTCGAGGCGCTCGAACGGCACCTGCCGGAGGGGTCGAGCTGGAGCCGGCCCGGGGGCGGCTACTTCATCTGGGTCGATCTCCCGGAGGAGACCGGCGAGCTCCTCACGCGCGCGGAGGCGGCGGGCGTTCCGTTCGTGAAGGGCACGGACTTCTTCGCTCCCGGACAGGGAGGCGAGCGGTCGCTCCGGCTCGCGTTCAGCTTCGTGTCGCCCGCGGAGATCGCGGACGGCGTTGCGCGGCTCGCCGGGCTCCTACGCGGAGCGCCGGCGGCGGCGACGTCGCTCTAGCTGCGACAGCAGCACTCCGACGACGAACCCGACCGCGAGGCTGAGCAGGACCAGCCATACGAGCGACAGCGTGGCGGTTACGAAGACGAAGTGCAGCGGCACCGACTTCCGGTTCGCGAGCACGAAGGCGATCGCGTACGCGGCGAGCAGGACGAGGGCGATCAGCCGCGCGTAGAGCTTCGGCTGCCAGTTCTCCTGCAGCTCTCCGGTGTCGATGGAGGGGCGGCGCCGGAATCGCACGCAGCGAGTTTATGCGGCTGCGTGTGCTGCGAGGGAACGTGGTACCAGCCGTGGTTGTTGCGGCGGTGCAAGGCGGCCGGCGGTGTGGAGGCGGAACGTGGGGCAGACGGTCTCGCCGGGTAGGGCGCAGAGGCCCGCGCGGCGGAAGTAGCAATCACTGCATGTTGCTTTAGCTCGTTTGCTCATGTTGTCCGATGTGTAGGGGGATGACTGGTGCCTGGACGGCGATACTAGGCTCGTTTCGCGGCGAAGCAAGCGTTGCCGGAGACGAAAACTGACGAATTTCCGGCAGTTTCCAGGCTGCCGGAAGGTGCCGTTTTCTACCCCTTTCGGGGCAGTGTTGCCAGCGCTCGCAACGCCTGGGGAAAACTCTTCACAGCGATGATGCGCAGCCCGTCGGCATAGCGCCTGGCTTCCCGTGCGTTATCCCCAGCCGGCACGAGGAAGACATCCGCATGCGCATTCCGGACGCCGAACGTTTTCTGCTTCACCCCGCCGATTGGCGTTACGGCGCCGTCGAGCTCGAGGGCGCCCGTCGCCGCGACGCGGTAGCCGTGGTCGACGTCGCGGCCGAGCTCTTCCATCACCTCGAGGGCGAACGCGAGGCCGGCGGACGGGCCGCCGACGTTCCCGGCGTCGATCTGAACTTTTACGGGCAGCTTGATCTCCGCGGCCTGCTCGGGCGCGAAGCCGACGATTGCGCGCTTCGCGTTCCGGGTGTCGGCGATCGTCTTGATGACGATCGTGTGGCGCTCGGCGCCGCGCACGATGCCAAGTGTCACCGTCTGGCCCACGTTCACCTTCGCGAGGATGGCTCGCAGCTTCGCGATCGTCGGTGTCGGTGTCCCGTTCACCGACACGATCAGGTCGCTCGGCTGAACCTTGCCGACCGCGTGACTTCGCTCGTCGAGGGCCGCGACGATCACGCCGCTCGGCTTGGCGGCGACTTTGTAGCCGAGACGGCGCAGCGCGACCGCGGCGGCCACTTTCTGCGAGATCGTCATTGCATGCAGGTCGGCCTGGCGCACGGCTTTGTCGCTCACGCCGGGCGGCACGATCAGTCGCGCCGGCACGAGCGTCGCGCCCTTGTGGATCCATGGGAAGAGCGACTCGAACATGCTCGCGCGGCGCTCGAAGACGTCGACGAAGAGGACGCCGCCCGGCCCTTTCGGATCATGGCCGCCCTGAACCGTCACGAGCGGCGCCACCGGGTGCGCGGTGTCCGGCAGCAGGATGTAGTCGTTCGACGGGACGAGATAGAGGACGATCGCGGCAGCGAGGATCAGGCCGGCGAGCACACCCGCCAGCCGCAACGGCGTAAGTGCGCGCGTCACTAGTACACCCGGCCGGAAGTTCGGCAGCTTCCCGGCGGCATCTCGCCGCCCGTGGCCGCGTCCTCAGTCGCCCCGATAGCTTCGGCTATCGGGGCTCCCTGCGTCCTTGCCACAGACGCCGAGCCACTCGCCGGATAACCCACCGGACTTCCGGCCGGATGCACTAGAACAGCGCCCTCTGGAGCCCGCCGTCGACGACGATTGTCTGCCCGGTGAGGTACCGCGCGCGGTCGGAGGCGAGGAAGCAGACGATGTCGCCGAACTCGGGCGGTTCGCCCCAGCGCCGCAGCGGGATGTCGGCGAGGCTCTCGGCGGTCGGGCCGCCGGGGTACAGATACTCGAGCCGGTCGGTCGCGATCCGGCCGGGTGCGACGCAGTTGACCGTGATGCCGCTCGGGCCGAGCTCGTCGGCGAGCGTCTTCAGCCAGCCGGTGAGTGCGGGGCGGAGGGTGTTGGAGAGCGCGAGATGCTGCGTCGGCTCCTTCGCCGCGAGCGACGTGATCGCGAGGATGCGGCCTGCCGGGCTCTTCTGCAGGTGCGGGAGGGCGAGGTGGACGAGGCGGACGGCCGGCTGGAGCATCACCTCGAAGGCCTGTTCAAGCGCGTCGGGCGACACGTCGGTCCCCGAGCCGGCCGGCGGTCCGCCGGAGTTCCAGACGAGGATGTCGAGCCCGCCGAACGCCTCGAGGGTCTTCGCGACCGCGCGCTCGAGGTCCTGCGGGAGCGCAACGTCGCCCCGCACCGCGAGCGCGCCGATCCGGTCGGCCTCGCGCTCGAGCACGTCGCGCCGCCGGGCGAACATCGTCACGTTCGCCCCTTCGGCCGCGAGCGACTCAGCAGTTGCGAGGCCCAGGCCGGACGAGGCGCCGCACACGAGCGCGGTGCGGCCTTTCAGTCCGAGATCCATCAGTGGCGGCACCCTAGCGGGGGCACGTCACGTGGAGCGGCGCGCAGTCGTTCCGGAACGACTGCAACCAGGTTGAAAACCTGGTTGCGTGGATCCTGGGAGCTACGTCGTGAGCACGCCGACGACCTCGCGGACGGCCTCGGAGCTCCTCCGAAGCGCCTCCTGCTCGTCGTCCGAGAGATCGAGCTCGACGATCTCCTCGATGCCGCGCGGCCCCAGCTTGCACGGCACGCCCATGTAGAGGCCGTCGATGCCGTACTCGCCCTCGAGGAACGCCGTGCAGGGGAGCACGCGCTTCTCGTCGAGCATGATCGAATCGACCATCTGCGCGGCGGCTGCGCCCGGCGCGTACCACGCCGAGGTGCCCATCAGGTTCACGAGCTCCCCGCCGCCCTTTGCCGTGCGCTCGACCATCGCCTCGATCTTCTCCTCGGGGACGAGCTTGCGCAGCGGGATGCCGCCGACCGTCGTCGCGGAGACGACGGGGACCATCTGGTCGCCGTGGCCGCCGAGGACCATTGCCTGCACGTCCTTCACCGACGATCCGGTCTCCCAGGCGATGAAGGTGGAGAAGCGCGCCGTGTCGAGGATCCCGGCCATGCCGAACACGCGCTCCTTCGGCCGGCCCGAGACGTTCTTGGCGACGTGGCACATCGCGTCGAGCGGGTTCGAGACGACGATCAGGATCGCGTCCGGGCTCTGGGCGACCACCTTCTCGGTGACGTCCTTGACGATCTTCTCGTTCGTCGCGACGAGATCGTCGCGTGACATCCCCGGCGAGCGCGGCAGGCCGGCGGTGACGACGACGACCGCCGAGCCGGCGGTCTCCTCGTAGCCGTTCGAGCCCGTGACGTTCGGCTCGAAGCCGAGGACGGCGCCCATCTGGTCGATGTCGAGCGCCTTGCCCTGCGGGAGGCCCTCCTTGATGTCGACGAGCACGACGTCCGCGTAGTCGCGCGTCGCCAAAACCTGGGCGCACGTCGCGCCCACGTTTCCGGCGCCGACGACGGTCACCTTCCTCCTTGCGCTCACGCGGGAACCTCGGCCTCGAGCTTCTCGATGATCGCGTCGGCGACCTCGCTCGTCCCGACCGCCGTCGGGTCGTCGCGGCTCGGCTTCATGTCGTACGTGACGCTCTCGCCCTCGGCGATCACCGCGGCGATGGCGCGCTCGAGCCGGTCGGCCGCGTCGCGCTCCTCGAGGTGCCGGAGCATGAGCATTCCCGAGAGCAGCTCAGCCATCGGGTTGACCTTGTTCTGGCCGGCGTACTTCGGCGCCGAGCCGTGCGTCGGCTCGAAGACCGCGACGCTCTCGGCGTGGTTCGCGCCGGGCGCCAGGCCGAGGCCCCCGATCATGCCGGCGCAGAGATCCGACAGCACGTCGCCGTAGAGGTTCGGCAGCACGAGCATGTCGTATTCCTCGGGGCGCTGGACGAGCTGCATGCACATGTTGTCGACGATGCGATCGTCGAATCCGATGTCAGGATTCTCCTCGGCGACCTGCCGCGCAACGTGCAGCCACAGTCCGTCGCTGAACTTCATGATGTTCGCCTTGTGGACCGCCGTGATCTTCTTGCGGCCGTTCTTGCGCGCGTAGTCGAACGCGAACTCGAAGATGCGGCGGGTGCCGGTAATCGAGATCGGCTTGATCGAGATGCCCGCGTCGCGGTGACGCAGCTTGCCGCCCTTGGACTCGATCCAGCGGATCAGCTCCTCGGCGTCCTCGGTGCCCTGCTCGTACTCGATGCCGGCGTAGAGGTCTTCCGTGTTCTCGCGGATGATGACCAGGTCGACGTCGTCGAAGCGCGAACGGACGCCCGGATAGCTCTTGCACGGGCGCACCTGGGCGTACATGTCGAGCTCCTTGCGAAGCGCGACGTTCACCGAACGGAAGCCCCCGCCGACGGGCGTCGTGATCGGGCCCTTCAGCGCGACGCCGGTCTCCCGGATCGCGTCCAGCACCTCCGGCGGGAGCGGATTGCCACCGAAGCGGTGCATGACGTCGGCTCCGGCTTCCTGGACGTCCCAGTCGAACTCGACGCCGGTCGCCTCGAGGACGCGGCGCGTCGCCTCGGTCAGCTCGGGCCCCGTGCCGTCGCCGGGGATGAGAACGACTTTGTGCGCCACGGGCCTGAATGTACATACGGCCCGATAGAGTCGCGGCAGTGAGCGAGCGTGAGCTGTTCCGTCAGGCTGCGGACTATGCGGCGGACTTCGTCGAGACGCTGGACACGCGGTCGGTCCGCCCCGAGGCGGACGTAGAGGAGTTGATCGCGGCGCTCGGCGGGCAGTTGCCGGAGCTCGGTCTCGATCCGCAGGCGGTGATCGCGTCGCTCGTCGAGGCGGCCGAGCCAGGCGTCGTCGCGAACGCATCGGGGCGCTACTTCGGGTTCGTCGTCGGAGGAGGCGTGCCTGCGGCGCTCACAGCGGACTGGCTGGCGTCGGCGTGGGACCAGAACGCTGCGTTCTACGTGATGGGGCCCTCCGCCGCCGTCGTCGAAGAAGTCTGCCGGGGCTGGCTCGCCGAGCTGCTCGGGCTGCCCTTGGGCGTCTCCGGCGCGTTCGTGACCGGGTGCCAGATGGCGCATGTGACCGCACTCGCAGCCGCGCGTCACCACGTGCTCGCGCAGGCGGGCTGGGATGTCGCGCGCGACGGGCTCGCCGGGTCGCCTCCGATCCAGGTCGTCGTCGGCGAGCAGAGGCATGTGACGATCGACCGCGCGCTGCGTCTGCTCGGCATCGGATCGTCCTCCCTCGTCGTCTTGCCGGCGGACGACCAGGGGCGGATGCGCGTGGACGAGCTGCGTCTGACCGCCGCGCCGACGATCGTCTGCGGACAGGCGGGCGAGGTGAACACCGGCGCCTTCGACGACTTCCACGCGATCGCCGACGCGTGCGGCGAGACCGGCGCCTGGTTCCACGTCGACGGTGCGTTCGGGCTCTGGGCGGCGGTCTCGCCGGAGCTGCGGCACCTCGTCGCCGGCCTCGAACGCGCCGACTCCTGGACGACGGACGCGCACAAGTGGCTCAACGTGCCGTACGACTCGGGGCTCGCCTTCTGCGTGCACCCCGATTCGCACGGCGCCGCGATGGCCATGACCGCGTCGTATCTCGTCCCCTCGCAAGAACCGCAGCGGCGCGATCCGGCGCATTGGACGCCCGAGGCCTCGCGCCGCGCGCGCGGCTTTGCCGTCTACGCGGCGATCCGCTCGCTCGGCCGTTCCGGCATTGTCGAGCTCGTCGAGCGCTGCTGCGCCAACGCGCGCCGGTTCGCCGCGGCGCTCGAGGAAGGCGGTGCGGAGATCCTCAACGACGTGGTCCTGAACCAGGTGCTGGTGCGCTTCGGCGACGGCGAGCACACGCGCGAGGTAATCGCGCGCGTACAGGCCGAGGGCACGTGCTGGCTCGGCGGGACGGAGTGGGGAGGCGAGCACGCGATGCGCATCTCGGTCTCGAACTGGCGCACCACTGCGGAGGACGTCGATCGGTCTGCGGCTGCCGTGCTTGCGGCGGCAGGAGTGCCGGCGTGACCCTGCAGGAAGCCGCAGCTCGAGCGGAGGCTCTGGTACAGGACGGCGCCGAGCGCGAGCTAGCCCAACTCCGTGCGAAATGGGGTGACGAGCTGGAGGCGTCGGCCCGCAGCGACGACTTCCGCGAGCGTGCCGTTGCCTTCCGGGCGATCGGTCAGTTCCGGTGGCGCGCAAAGGAAGAGCTGCTGCGGCGCGGCCTCGACGACGGCAGCCCAGCCGCCCGAGGCTCGGCACTGCTCTCGCTCGAGGCGCTCTCGCGTGACCATCCGAGCACCGTCAACGGCGTGCGGTCGCTGCTGCACACGATGGCGACCGCCGACGACAACGCAGCGGTTCGCCGGCTCGCGATCCTCGTGCTCAAGAACGGATCGCCGCAGCGGGAGACGATCGTGCTGCTCGAAGGACTGGCCGGGGACGACGAGGCGGACGCCGAGCTCCGGCGCGCCGCAGCGGGCGTCGCGCAAGGGCTCAAGCGGCGGCAGCCTAGGAAGCCCTAACCGCAGCTGGAGCAGACGCGGGCCTTGATCTGCCGTCCGCAGGACGGGCAGACGCGGCGTCGCTTCTTCAGCTCGAGAGCGCTCTTCTGGAGGCCGGCGACGGTCATCAGCCAGCCGATGCCGAGGGTGGCTGCGGCGAGTGTGAGTACGTGCGGATCGAACGTCATCGACATACCTCTCCCGCGGGGTGAATCGCTCAAACGTTTCGCTTCCTGGCGTGCGGATGCGCCTGGAAATACAACTCGCGGCGTCTCCGATCAGATACGTGGGTGTACAGCTCCGTGGTCGCGAGATCGGCGTGTCCGAGCATCTCTTGAACGGAGCGGAGGTCAGCGCCGCCTTCGAGGAGGTGGGTCGCGAAGGAGTGCCGGAGCAGGTGGGGGTGAACGCGCTCCGGCTCGAGCCCGGCTCCTTCCGCTAGCCGGCGCAGGATGAGGAATGCGCCGGCCCTCGTGAGCGCACCCCCTTGCGCGTTCAGGAAGAGCTCCGGCCGGTGGCGCTTGTCGAGGTAGGGGCGTCCGCGTGAGAGGTAGCGCCGGAGCGCCTCGACCGCCTCGCGCCCGATCGGGACGATCCGCTCCTTTGACCCCTTGCCGACGACCCGCACGAGCCTCTGCTCGAGGTCGACACCGGCGCGCTCGAGGCCGACCGCCTCGCTGACGCGAAGGCCCGCGCCGTAGAGGAGCTCGACGAGCGCCCGGTCGCGGAGCGATCGCGGGGTGGTTCCCGTCGCCGCGTCGATCAGGCGCTCGACCTCACCCGGCGAGAGCGTTCGCGGCAGCGCGCGGCGGCGTCGCGGCAGCTCGAGCTCGGCCGCGGGGTTGTCCGGCCGCGCGCCCAGCAGCACCTGATGGCGATAGAACGAGCGGAGCGCGGCGACGCGTCGCGCGATCGTCGTCGCCGCAAGCCCGTCGGCGCGGAGCTGCGCGACGTACGCGGCGAGCTGGTCATTCGTCGTCTCCGCCGGCGAGCCGCCGAGCCAGGCTTCGAGGTCGGCCAGGTCGCGCCGGTACGCCTCCACGGTGCGCGGCGCGAGCCGCGCAGCCGAGAGCGCGAGGAAGGACTCGACGGCGGGAGACATCCAACTCTCGGGATTCGCGGCAGGTGCTGTTTCGCCTGCGTTTCCCGCCAAGACTACCGTCGCTTCCGCTCGTCCCTGGGCAGCAGCAGCTGAGCAGCAGCAGCTGATCCAGCGTGCGGCGTGTCGGGCCGCCGGCCGCGCCGTCTTCGAGAAAGATGCGCAGTGCCGAGGGGCCACGGTCGGCCCGCAGGGCCCGTGCTTCGTGGATCAGCTGCCGGACGCGCTCGTAGCTCGGCCGGGTGAGGCCGAGGCGATCTGCTTCGGCGCCGACGCGTCTCGCGATCTCCGCGAGCGGAAGCTTCCCGTCGTCGATCCGGTCGATCGCGTCGAGCAGCCGGTCCGGAATACGCGGAGCGGAAGTCGGCACGCACGCCAGTCTCGCTTGCGAGGTGTCACGAGATCCGCACGTTTCCGGCCAAGTGACAAGTTGTCACTTGGGGTGTTCAGGAACGCGGGTGCGACCTGTCGTAGACCTTGCGGAGCCGCCGCGCGTCGACGTGCGAGTAGACCTGCGTGGTCGACAGCGAGCTGTGGCCGAGCAGCTCCTGGATCGTGCGGAGGTCGGCGCCGCCTTCGAGCAGGTGCGTCGCGAAGGCGTGCCGCAGCCGGTGCGGGTGGGGTGCGAGGCGCCGGAGCGTGCTCGTGTCGAGCCGCCTGCCGTTCGTGGAGAGGAAGAGCGCGTCGACAGCCCCGCGGGCGAGCTCGGGCCGCGCTTCGTGCAGGTAACGCGCGACCCAGTGAGCCGCCTCCTCGCCGAGCGGCACGACCCGGTCCTTGCCGCCCTTGCCGCTGCGCACGTGCACGAGCTCCTGCTCGAAGTCGACGTCCCCGAGGTCGAGCGCGACCGCCTCGGCGCTCCGGAGGCCCGCGGAGTAGACGAGCTCGACGAGCGCGCGGTTGCGCAGGCGCAGCGGCCCTTCGCCTTCCAGCGCGGCGAGCTGCTTCTCCACGGCGTCGCGGCGGGGAGCGTCGGGCAGCCTCCGCCCGCGGCGGGGAGCGAGTCGCGCATCGGGGACCCGCGCCGCGCCGAGCGAGTGGCGGAGGAAGGCGCGCACCGCCGCGAGCTTTCGCGCGATCGTCGCCGGTGCGAGCTTGCCGCGGCCCCGGCGTGCCGCGCCGAGATGTCCCACGTACTCGACGAGCGTGCGGACGTCGACCTCGTCGAGCGCCGTCCCGTGATCGTCGAGCCAACGGCAGAACTCGCCGACGTCGACGCGGTACGCGCGGCGTGTTCCCTCGGCGAGTGCCGGCGACTCGAGAAAGCGTGCAGCGGCCGTGTGGGCGTCCACCTCGACCGTTTCGACGTGCCTGCCTCACAGCCTTCGCGCCCGCAGGCAGTGCGCTGATCTGCAGGCGTGATCGTCGGCTTCGGCGGGCTCGTGCTGCTCGTCCGGCCAAGCGGCGGCGCGCCGCTCTGGGGCCTGCTGCTCGTCGTGGGCGCGGCGGCGATGTGGGCGGCCGGATCCTTCCTCTCGCGCCGGGTGCACCTCCCACAGGACTCGTTCGCAGCGACCTCCTACGAGATGCTCTTCAGCGGATTGATCCTCATGCCGATCGCGCTCGCGACCACGCACCCGCACTTCTCCGAGTTCTCCGGACGCTCGATCTTCGGCTTCTTCTACCTCGTGACGTTCGGCTCGGTCGCGGGGTTCACCGCCTACGTCTGGCTGCTCGACAACGCGCCGATCGGCCGGGTGGCGACGTACGCGTACGTCAATCCCGTCGTTGCGATAGCGCTCGGTGCAATCGTCCTCCACGAGTCGATCACGTCGACGATGCTGGCCGGCGCGGCGATCGTGCTCGCGTGCGTCGCACTCGTCGTGCGCCGCGAGTCACTTCCAGACGGTGCGGAGGACGCGCAGCCAGTTCCCGTGGCAGAGACGACGTAGCTCGTCGTCGGTCCACGCGAGCTCGTCGAGGAGCGCCTGCGTTTTCGACGCGTCGCTCAACGCAGCCGGCGGGAAGCAACCGTCGAAGTCCGAGCCGAGCGCGACGTGCTCGACTCCCATGCGCTCGGCCATGTACTCGATGTGAGAAGCGATCGTCGAGAGCGGAGTGTCGCGCACGAGGTCGCCGTCGGGGCGCGTCATCACCGTGTCGAAGACGACGCCGACGAGACCGTCTGAGTCGCGCACCGCGTCGAGCTGAGCGTCGGTGAGGCTACGGGGAATCGGGCAGATCGCGTGCGCGCCGGCATGCGAGACGACGAGTGGTGCGGTCGAGAGGGCGGCCGTGTCGAAGAACGTCCGTTCCGTCGCGTGCGCGAGATCGACGAGGATCCCGACCTCGTTGCAAGTTGTCACAAGGGCTCTTCCGGCGGGAGTGAGGCCGGGGCCCGTGTTGGGGGTGCCGGGATAGCGGAAGGGGACGCCGTGGCCGAACGCGTTCGGCCGGCTCCAGACGATCCCGAGGGAGCGCAGCCCGCGCTCGTACCAGCCTTCGAGGTTCCCGAGCCCCGGCTCGATCGGCTCGGCGCCTTCGAAGTGCAGGATCGCGAGCGGCTCTCCGTCGAGCAGCAACTCATCGGCCGGCGGCGATCCCGCCCTCACGCATGCGCGGGAGGTCGAGGTGGCCGTCCTCGGCGCGCTCCCGCAGCGAGCCGCCGTGGCGCCAGACGCGCAGGAGCGCGTCGTTGTGCCCGTCGATGACCGGGATCACTCGAGCTCGCCGGGCAGAAGCGAGTACATCGCCCAGTCCTGGCGTCGCCCGAGGCGCGCGTTCCAGTGCGCGCTGCGTAGCACGCCCTCCGTTCTCGGGGTCCGCACGCAGCTGTACCCGTGCGACCCCGTCACGTCCGAGCGCCCACCGGGAGAGGAGGACGAGTGCGCGCGTGGTGACGCCTCCGCCGCGCGCCTCCGCACGCAGCCAGTACCCGATCTCCCCGACGTCGCCCTCCTCGCTGAACTGCACGCCGATCGATCCGAGCACCTTGCCGCTTGCGGCGTCCGTGACCGCGAACGCGCTCTCGCCGATCCCGCCGATGTAGGCGAGTGCGTCCGCTCGGGAGTACGGCTGAGGCACCTGGTCGAGCCAGCGCGAGATCTCGGGGTCGCCGTCGAGGCACTCGACGATCGCCGCGGCATCGCCCCTTCTCCACGGCCGGAGCATCACCACACCGTCTGTCAGTGCCTTACCTGCCACGAGCGCGTACCATACGGACGGCGCGCACCGTAGGAGATGCGCGCCGTTTCCCGTATTTGCCGACGTGGAAGGAGACGATCCGATGACGACCATGGATCTCCGCGGCCGTGTGGATCTTTCCATCCACGGGATCCACGGCGCGGGCGAGGTCGTCTGGAACGCTTCGACACCGGTGCTCTACGAACACGCGGTCGCGCGCGGTGAGGCGCGGATCGGCGAAGGCGGCCCGATGGTCGTCGACACGGGCAAGCACACCGGCCGCTCGCCGCAGGACAAGTTCATCGTCCGCGAGGCCGCCTCCGAAGATCGGATCTGGTGGGAGGGCAACAAGGAGCTCGACGAGGAGTCGTTCGACCATCTCCGCGACAAGGTCACGGACTTCCTCGGCAAGCAGGAGATGCTGTACGTGGTCGACGCGTTCGCGGGTGCGGATCCCGAGCACAGGATCGCGGTTCGTGTGGTCACGACGCATCCGTATCACGCGCTCTTCGCAAAGACGATGTTCATCGACCCGAAGCCCGAAGAGCTCGCCGACTTCGCGCCGCAGGCGCTCGTGCTGCACGCACCCGTGCTCGAGGCGGTCCCCGACGAGGACGGGACGCGCACCGGCACGTTCATCGTGCTGCACCCGTCACGCACAGAGGTGCTGGTCGGCGGCACGTTCTACGCCGGCGAGATCAAGAAGTCGATCTTCACCGTGATGAACGACCGGCTTCCGCTCGAAGGCGTCTTCCCGATGCACTGCTCCGCCAACGTCGACAACGACGGCCGCGTCGCGATCTTCTTCGGCCTCTCCGGCACGGGCAAGACCACGCTCTCCGCCGACCCGGAGCGCGCGCTGATCGGGGATGACGAGCACGGCTGGGGGAGCAACGGGGTCTTCAACTTCGAGGGCGGCTGCTACGCGAAGGTGATTCGCCTCTCGGCGACCGCGGAGCCGGAGATCTACAAGACGACGCACACGTTCGGGACGATCCTCGAGAACGTCGCAATCGACGAACAGGGCAGGCTCGATCTCGACGACGACTCGAAGACCGAGAACACGCGGGCGGCGTACAAGTTGGAGCAGATTGCGAACGCGCACCCGGAGAAGCGGGCCGGGCATCCGAGCGCAGTCGTGATGCTGACGGCGGACGCGTTCGGGATCCTGCCGCCGATCGCGCGCCTCAGCCGCGAGCAGGCGCTCTACTACTTCCTGTCCGGCTTCACGGCCAAGCTTGCCGGCACGGAGATCGGCGTCACCGAGCCGCAGCCGACGTTCTCGACGTGCTTCGGCGCTCCGTTCCTGCCGCAGCGGCCGTCGGTCTACGCCGGCCTGCTAGGCAAACGGCTCGACGAGCACGGCGCCGTCGCGTGGCTCGTGAACACCGGATGGAGCGGCGGGCCGGTCGGCGAGGGACAGCGGATGCCGATCGCGGCCACGCGCGCGCTGCTCCGGGCAGCGCTCTCCGGCGAGCTGGAGGGCGCCGAGTACCGCGTCGACGACGTGTTCGGCTTCCAGGTGCCGGTGTCGGTGCCCGGCGTCGAGGCGGCCCTGCTCGATCCACGCTCGACGTGGCGTGAACCTGCCGCGTACGACACGAAGGCGCGCGCGCTCGCAGGGATGTTCCGGGACAACTTCGAGAAGTTCGCCGACCCGGCTCTCGCCGCAGCAGGGCCTCGCGCTTGACTTAGCCGAACGTCGCGAGGATCGCGTCGGCGGCCCGCTCGCCGGCACGGCCGTCCCACAGGGGCGGCTGCGCGTCCGGCAGCGGCCGCCCGAGCAGGGTCGGGACCTCCCTGATTCTCGCCGGATCGAGCCCGAGCAACGTGTTCGTCCCGTGCGTGATCGTCACCGGTCGCTCGGTGTTCGCACGCAGCGTGAAGCACGGCACGCGCAGAATCGTCGTTTCCTCCTGTACCCCGCCGGAGTCGGTCAGCACCGCTCGAGCACCGAGCTCGAGCGAGAGAAACTCGCGGTAGGAGAGCGGTTCCGTGAGGATGACGCCGCCCGGCACGTCCGCGCCCGCCGAGCCGAGGCGCTGCCTTGTCCGCGGATGGACCGGGAAGACGACGGGCATGGAGGCGGCGACCTCGCCGAGCGCTCGCATGGTTTCGGTGAGCAGTGTCGGGTCGTCGACGAGGCTTGGGCGGTGGAGTGTGACGAGGAGGTACGTTCCCTCGTCCAGCCCCTGGTGACGCCAGGCCGCCTCGGCGCGAGCCGCATCCACGCCTTGCAGCATCGTGTCGATCATCGTGTTCCCGATGAATGCGACGCGGTCGCCGTCGATGCCCTCGGCCGCGAGGTTCTCGTTCGCCTCCTCCGAATGCGTCAGGAGGAGCGTGGCGAGGCGGTCGGTGATGACGCGGTTGTGCTCCTCCGGCATGCTCGGGTCGCGGCTGCGCAAGCCTGCCTCGACGTGCACGATCGGGACGCCCAGCTTGACCGCCGCGAGAGCACCGGCGAGCGTCGAGTTCACGTCTCCCGGCAGGACGACGAGGGTGGGCTCGAGCTCGACGAAGGCTCGCTCGAGCCCGACGAGGGCGCGGGCGGTCTGCTCAGCATGCGTTCCCGAGCCGATCTGCAGCTCAACATGCGGGTGCGGAAGCGGCAGCTCGCCGAAAAAGACGTCCTTGAGCGAGGCGTCGTAGTGCTGGCCGGTGTGAACGAGGCGCTGCAAGACGCCCGGGCGGCCCTCGAGCGCGCTGTAGACCGGCGCGATCTTCATGTAGTTGGGCCGCGCGCCGACGACGTGAACGACCCGCACCTCGGACATCGGCGCAGTCTACGGACGAGGTCGCGGCCCCCTCCCTAGGCGGCGCGGTCCCCCACGGAGTTCCGCTAGCGTCTTTCTCCGGTGATCGGAGAACACGACGTCCTGGTCGTCGGCGCCGGCTGCGCCGGCATGCGCGCGGCCATCGAGGCCTTCGACGCCGGCGCGGACGTCGCCCTCATCTCGAAGATCCATCCCACGCGGTCTCACTCGGGAGCCGCCGAGGGCGGAATCAACGCCGCGCTGGGGAACGCCTCCGAGGACAACCCGGAGCTCCATGCGTTCGACACGGTCAAGGGATCGGACTACCTCGGCGACCAGGACGCGATCGAGATCCTGTGCAACGAGGCGCCCGGCGACGTGTACCAGCTCGAGAACTGGGGCGCCGTCTTCTCGCGCACGGACGACGGCCGCATCGCGCAACGACCCTTCGGCGCCGCAGGCGCGCCGCGCACCGCGTACGCGGCGGACATCACGGGCCACGTGCTGATCCAGGTGCTCTACGAGCAGGTTTGCCGGCGCGACATCCCCGTCTACGACGAGTTCTTCGCCTGGCAGCTCGTCGTCAACGACGACCGCTGCCAGGGCGTCATCTGCTGGGATCTGCTGAACGGCGGGCTGAAGACGATCGGCTCGAAGACCGTCATCGTTGCCACCGGCGGGGCGGGCCGACTCTATGTCGGAACGACGAACGCGTACGCCTGCACGGGGGACGGAATGGCGATGGCGCTGCGCGTCGGGGTCCCCCTCGAGGACATGGAGATGATGCAGTTCCACCCCACCACGCTTGCGCCGACGGGTGTGCTGATCACTGAAGGCTGTCGCGGCGAGGGCGCATTCCTGGTGAACAAGGACGGTGAGCGCTTCCTCAAGCGCTACGCGCCGAACGCAATGGAGCTCGCTTCGCGCGACGTCATCTCCCGTTCCGAGCAGACCGAGATCGACGAAGGCCGCGGCATCAACGGGAACGTCCTGCTCGATCTGCGTCATCTCGGGCCCGATCGGATCATCGAGAGGCTGCCGGGGACGCGCGAGCTGTCGATGACGTTCATGGGCATCGACCCCATCTTCGAGCCGATCCCGGTGCGTCCCGGCGCCCACTACCACATGGGCGGCGTCGACACCGACGTCTGGGGCCAGACCGAGCTCGAAGGGCTGTATGCGGCAGGCGAGGTCGCGTGCGTGTCGGTCCACGGCGCGAACCGGCTCGGCGGGAACGCGCTGATGGAGACGATCACGTTCGGCAAGCGGGCGGGCCGGCACGCCGCCGAATGGGCGCTCTCGCACACGACGATCGAGGTACCCGAGTCGGTCGAGCGCGACGCCCAGCGCGAGCTGTCCACGTTGCTCGACCGGGGATCGGGTGAGCGCCCCTGGAAGATCCGGGACGAGCTCGCGTCCACCATGCACGAGAACTTCGGCGTCTTCCGGCGCGAGGGCCAGATGAAGCGGGAGGGCGAGATCATTGCCGGCCTGCGCGAGCGCTACCGCAACGTCTACGTCGAGGACAAAGGCCAGATCTTCAACAACGACCTGACGCAGGCGCTCGAGCTGGGCTTCCTGCTCGAGCTCGCGGAGTCCATGGTCGTCGCGGGTCTTGCCCGCAAAGAGAGCCGCGGCGCGCACGCACGCCCGTACGACTTTCCGGAGCGAGACGACGCGAACTTCCTCAAGCACACGCTCGTCCGCTGGCGGGACGGAGGGCCCGAGCTGGACTGGAAGTCCGTGACGATGACGAAGTGGGAGCCGCAGGAGCGGAAGTACTGATGCGCCGGGGCGTGCTCGTCCTGCTCGTTCTGCCGCTCACGCTCGCAGCGTGCGGCGGCGGCTCGAAGAGCGCTTCCGAGTCGACGCTGTCGCCTGTCGCGTATGTGAAGAGCGCGGCGGCGAAGACCGGGCAGGCGAAGAGCGAGCACATGGCGCTCAAAGGCTCCGTGACCGTATCCGGCCAGCTCGTGACCCTGAGCGGCAGCGGAGACTTCGACAATACGAACCGTGTTGGCTCGCTGAAGATCGACTTCAACGCCGGCGGCCTGTCCGGCACGATCGACGAGGTGATCAGCGGCACGATGGTCTACATGAGGTCGCCGCTCTTCTCCGACGCACTGCCGCAGGGCAAGACGTGGATCTCGATCGATCTCGCGAAGGCCGCGGCAAGGCAGGGCATCGACTTCTCGTCGCTCGGCGCGCAGGACCCGATGCAGACGCTGGCGCAGCTGCGGGGGCTCGGCAACGTCACGGAGGTCGGTACAGAAGGGGATCTGACGCACTACCGCGGCCGGATCGACGTCGCGAAGCTGCCGCAGGGCGCGAAGGTCCAGGCGCTGACGAACGCCACGTACGGTCCGTACGACGTGTGGATCGGCAAGGACGACGGATACGTCCACCGCGTGAAGCTCTCCTTCGCCACCGGTGCAGCCGGCGCTGCCCGCCAGCGAATCGCGACGACAATCGATTTCTCCGACTTCGGCAAGGACGTGAGCGTCTCGGTGCCTTCGGACGCCGAGACGTTCGACGCAACGAACAAGAACATCCCCGGACTGGGAGGCTAGGCACACGTGCAGGTTGCCCTGAAGATCTGGCGCTACGACTCGTCGACCGGCGACCGCGCGCTGAAGGAGTACGAGTTCGACGCGCCCGACGAGGCGACGCTGCTCGACTGCCTCGACGTCGTCAAGGACAGGGTCGACGGCTCGCTTGCGTACCGGAAGAGCTGCCGGATGATGATCTGCGGCTCCTGCGGCATGCGGATGGACGGTGCGGCGGTGCTCGCGTGCAAGACCCGCATGTACGACATCGCTCAGTCTGGTCACGTGCCGGTCATCTCGGCGATGGGGAACCTGCCGATCGTCAAGGACCTCGTCGTCGACATGGACCCCTTCTGGGAGAAGTTCAAGGCGATGAAGCCGTACCTCCAGCCCGGCTACGACCGGCCGGAGGACGGCAAGGAGTACCGGATCTCACAGGAGCGGATGGATGCCGTCCACAAGGAATCGCTCTGCATCAACTGCGGCTGCTGTGTCTCGGAGTGCAACGCGATGGAGTCCGACCCGGAGTTCCTCGGTCCGCAGGCGCTCGCGAAGGGGATGCGCTTCGTCGGCGACCCGCGCGACGCCGCGAAGGTGGAGCGGCTCGAGGAGTACAGCGGCCAACACGGCATCTGGGAGTGCACGCGCTGCTTCTTCTGCAACGAGCGCTGCCCGAAGGGCGTCGACCCGAGGGACGCGATTGCGAAGCTCGGCGGCGAGGCGGTCAAGGAGGGCATCGACCGCGACATGGGCGCGAAGCATGCGAAGTGGTTCATCCGCTCATCGGAGACGACGGGCTGGCTGCGCGAGACGGAGCTCGTGCCGAAGACGCAGGGCGTTGTCTCGAGCATCAAGCAGATGAAGTTCGCGATCAACCTCGCAAAGCATCAGAAGGCCGGCCTCGAGTTCCCGCCGCACGTCGCGGCGAACGTCGGCGAGGCGCGCAAGCTGCACAAGCTCGTGCACGAGCAGGGTCGGCTCGGCTACATCGGCCACGTCCAGGGGGAGCGCGCGCTCGCGAAGCTCGCGCACGGGTACGAGGAGGGCCGCGATCCGTACGGGCCCGGCTCGTTCCCGCGGCCGTATCTGCCGGGCGAGGAACAGACGAAAGAGCCGGAGGGAGGCGCGTGAGCAGTGCGGAAGGTATGAAGCAGGTTGCGTACTACAAGGGGTGTCTCGCGTCGATGTCGGCGAAGGAGCTCGACACGTCGACCCAGGCGCTCGCACCGCGCGTCGGCCTCGAGCTGATCGAGCTCGAGTCGGTGACGTGCTGCGGCGCCGGCGACATCCACGAGGCGGAGCCGGATTACTACCTCCATTTGAACGCGCGCATCCTCGCGTATGCGGAGCAAGCCTCCGACACGCTCCTCACGGTCTGCAACGTCTGCACGCTCAACCTCCGCCAGGCGAACTACATGCTCACCGGGGACCAGAACCTGCTCGACCGCGTGAACGAGAACCTGAAGACGGTCGGCGTGCCCGAGTACCGCGGCACGGTCGAGGTCCGGCACCTGCTGTGGGAGATCGCGGAGGGCGACGGCTACGACAAGCTGAAGCAGGTTGCGCACAAGGGCCTGAAAGGCCTCAAGGTGGCCCCGTTCTACGGCTGCCAGATCCTCCGTCCGTCGAAGATCCTCGGCTTCGAGGATCCGGACCGTCCGTGGTCGCTCGAGCGGATCATCGAGGCGTGCGGCGGCGAGGCGATCGACTATCCCGCGAAGATCAAGTGCTGCGGATTCCCGATAATCCAGGCGCGCGAGGAGACCGCGATGGGCGAGCTGATCCAACCGGTGGAGCAGGCGCTCGAAGCGGGGGCCGACGTGATGGTCACGCCGTGCCCGCTCTGCCATCTCTCGCTCGACGCCTGGCAGCAGAAGCTCGAGGCGGCGACCGGGCGGAAGTTCAACCTCCCGATCCTCCACCTCGCCCAGCTCGTCGGGGTCGCTGCGGGACTCGAGGACTCCGAGTTGAAGTTCAAGCGCCACATCGTCGATCCGCGGCCGGCGCTCGAGAAGCTCCAGGTCTGAGCAGAGCGTAGGTTTCGCCTCGCGTCGGCGTCTGGTACACGGAGGGGTGGATTCCGGCGCGGCTGCCCTCTGTCGAACAGACAGGGCGCGCCGCGCCGGAGCCGTTCTGGGCGCGGCAACAGCCGCAGCCGTGGGCTGGGGGTGGTTCGAAGCGGGCTGGGTGCGACTGCGCGAGCTGGAGCTCGAGGTGCCGGGGCTGCCGCCCGCGCTCGACGGCCTGCGAATCCTCCATCTCTCGGATTTCCACCTCGGCGTCCCCTCGCGCGGGGGCCTCGCGGTCGAGCGTGGCGTCGAGTGGGCGGCCGAGCGGCGCCCCGATCTCGTGTGCATCACCGGCGACCTGCTGACACACCCGCGCGGCGAGCCGCGGTTGCGCTCGCTTGTCGAGCGCTTGCCTTCCCCGGCCTTCGCCGTGCTCGGCAATCACGACTACGCGATCGCACGCGACCCGCAGACGCGTGCGTCGAACCTCCGCGAGCTCGAGCCGGCGCGCCTGCTGCTCGACGAGGGGGAGCTGCTCGAACTGCGAGGTAGGAACGTCTGGATCGCCGGCACCGATCCACGGCGTGTGCTGCGCGTCGATTCGAGAACGGATCCGAATTCGCTCTCCCGCGAGGGCGACTTCCGGATCCTGCTGAGCCACTTCCCGCGCGTGCTCGACCGGCTCGAGCCAGGACGCTTCGAGCTCGTGCTCGCCGGCCACATGCACGACGGCCAGATCACGGTGCCGTACCCCGGCGGCAAGCTCCGGCTCGCGCATCCGAGGGCCCGGTACGCGAGCGGCGTCTACCGGAGCGAGGCGGCGGTCATGCACGTCTCGCCGGGCCTCGGCACGACGTTCGTGCCGTTCCGCTTCGCCGCGAGGCCCGAGGCGACGGAGCTGGTGCTACGTTCGGCTTAGATTTCGATTGGAGGGCCAGGCCTCGATCTCCGCGGACATTCTCGCGCGCTATGCGGGTGACGCCGCGCTCGAGGTCGAGGGCGTCCTAGAGCTTGCCGGACGGCGCGGGGCCAAGGTCACCGGCGAGAACGGCGCCGTGCAGGTCGAGCTGCACCTCGTCGTGGAGTGGGGCGCGTCCATCGCGGAGGTCGGGCAGGCCGTCCAGGCACGCGTGCGCGAGTACCTCGGCAGCATGGCGGACATCGCCCCGACGACGGTGGACGTGATCGTCGACGAGGTCGGCCCGGCGGCGTGACCCGCATCGTTGGCCTCACCGGGGCAACGCTGCCGACGGTGCCGGCGGTGTGCCACGAGTGCGTCTTCTGGCAGTCGCAGACCGGCCGCTCGACCGACAAGCGACGCTGGATCCGCGGCACCGAAGAGGAGTGGGGAGCGTGGGGCACGGTTTACTACGACGACGACGGCCGCCTGCTCGGCTCGATGCAGTACGGGCCCTCGGATCTCTTCCCGCGCGCGGCCGAACTGCCCGCCGGTCCGCCGAGCTCGGACGCGGTGCTCGTCACGTGCGCATATCTCGTGGACTCGTCCAAGCCGTGGGTTATGCAGTCGCTCTTCCTCACGGCGATCGGCGACGCGCGGGACAAGGGCGCCCGTGCGCTCGAGGCGTTCTCCTATCGCTACGGCGAGACGGATTCGACCTTCGAGCGCTTCCAAGTGCACAAGACGATCTTTCCCCGGGACTTCCTCGCCGACTTCGGCTTCGTCACCGTGCGCATGCAAGGCCGGGTCGAGCTCGCGCGGCTCGACTTCGGCGGGCTGCTGCCCGTCGTCGAGGGCAAGCGCGAGCACGTGCTTCGCGTCGTGCGCGAGGCGTTCGTGCCGGCTCCGGCGCCGCAGCGGCCGTAGCGCAACCTGGCTTCAGCCAGGTTGCAGTCGTCGCAACGACTGCTACGCCGCGACGCGCGCGCGGTCGAGCAGGAGCTCGGCGATCTGGATCGCGTTGAGGGCGGCGCCCTTGTTCAGGTTGTCGCACGCGAGGAAGAGCGCGAGGCCGTTCTCGCCCGCGCGGTCGACGCGGATCCGGCCGACGAGCACATCGTCGGTTCGGGCCGCGTCACCCGGCGTCGGCACCTCGACGACTCGCACCGACGGTGCGGCACGGAGCAGCTCGGTCGCCTGCTCGGCCGAGAGGGGCTCTTCGAGCTCGACCCAGACCGCTTCCGCATGGCCGACGAGCACCGGCACGCGCACGGTCGTGGCGCTGATCGGCAGCTCCGGCAGCTCGAGGATCTTCTGCGCCTCGGCGCGGATCTTCGACTCCTCGTCCGTCTCGTCGCCCTCCCAGGCCCAGTCCATCGCGAGGTTGTGCTCTTCCTGCGGTTCCGCGCGGAGCTGCTCCATCCGCTGCGCTCCGGCACCTGACACCGACTGGTAGGTCGAGACCCGCACGCGACGGAGGCCGGCGGCGTCGTGTAGCGGCTTGAGCACGCACGTGAGCGGAATCGTGCAGCAGTTCGGGTTCGCGACGATGCCCTCGTTCTCGAGCGCACGGGCCCCGTTCACCTCCGGCACGACGAGCGGGATGCCGGGCTCGAGCCGGTACGCCGCCGACTTGTCGACGGCAACCGCCCCGCCGCGCACCGCATGCGGCACGAGCTCGCGCGAGGCCGAGGTGCCCACGGAGAAGAGTGCGAGGTCGATGTCGCCGGCGGATAGCGCGTCAGGCGTCGCTTCCTCGACGACGAGTCCGCCCTCGAGCGTCGATCCCGCCGAGCGCCCGGAGGCGAACGCGCGCACGCTCGCGTACCCGCGCCCGCGCAGAAGCCTCAGCGTAACCGCGCCCACTGCGCCGGTAGCGCCGATGACGGCGATGCGCGGCTCAGGCATCGACGCGCGCCTCCGCGAAGAAGCGGAACCGCTCGTGAACGGCCCGCACCGCCTGCTCCACGTCGGCGGCGCGTACGACGCACGAGATGCGAATCGAGGAGGTCGAGATGATCTCGATGTTGATGCCCGCTTCTGCGAGCGCCTCGAACATGTCAGCGGCGACTCCGGGATGGCTCTTCATGCCGGCCCCCACGAGCGAGATCTTCGCGACGTCCGCGTCGTACACCACGCCCTTCGCCGCGATCTCGGAGCCGACGCGCTCGAGGATCGGCTCGGCGGCGGGAAGGTCGGTCTTCGGGAGCGTGAACGTGATGTCCGTGGTCCCATCGGCCGAGCTGTTCTGGACGATCATGTCGATGTTCACGCCGGCGTCTGCGAGCGCGCGGAACATGCGCGCCGCAATACCGGGTTGGTCAGGGACGCCGATGACCGTCGCCTTTGCCTCGGTCGTGTCGTGTGTGACGCCGGAGATGATCGCCTTCTCGAGCACCAGGTTGGCCTCCTCGCCGATCCACGTGCCGTCGTTGTCGCCGAACGCCGAGCGCACGTGGAGCGGCACACCGTACCTGCGCGCGATTTCGATCGACCGCGCCATCATGACCCGCGCGCCCGTCGCCGCCATCTCGAGCATCTCCTCGTAGCTCATCTTCGGGAGCTTCAGCGCGTCCGGGACGAGTCGAGGGTCGGCCGTGAAGACGCCTTCGACGTCCGTATAGATCTCGCAGGCGCCACCGAGCGCCGATGCGAGCGCCACGGCCGTCGCATCGGAGCCGCCGCGCCCGAGGGTTGTCACCTCGAGCTCGGTCGAGACGCCCTGGAAGCCGGCGACGAGCACGATCCGATCCTTGTCCAGCTCGTCGTGCAGACGGCGGGCCCGCACCTCGACGATCTTTGCCTTTCCGTGGACTGTGTCGGTGACGATCCCGGCCTGCGAGCCCGTCAACGAGACGGCTTCGTGACCGAGGTCGCGGATCGCCATCGCGCACAGCGCATTCGAGATGCGCTCGCCGACCGAGACGAGCATGTCGTATTCGCGTGGGTGTGGCTCGGGAGAGACCTCGTGCGCGAGACGGATCAGCTCGTCCGTCGTGTCGCCCATCGCCGAGAGGACGCCCAGAACCCGGTGGCCCGTCTCACGGGCCGCCACCAGGCGCCGCGCGACGTCCTTGATCTTCTGCGTGTCGCCGACGGAGGTGCCGCCGAACTTCATGACGATCAGGTCGCGTCCGCGGACATCAGCGTCGGCGGCGACCTCGGGCACCGCCTCGAACTGGGTCGTCGTCGCCACGCCCCAAGTGTAGGCAGGGCTGCTTCCGGTGCAACGACTGCAGCCTGCTTGAAAGCAGGCTGCATTTCGCTTTAGAGCATTTCGCGGCGGCCGGTGAGCGCCCGGCCGAGCGTGACCTCGTCCGCGTACTCCAGGTCGCCGCCCATCGGCAGCCCGCTCGCGAGCCGCGTCACCCGGACCCGGCCGCGCAGGCGGTCGGCGAGATACGCCGCGGTCGCCTCGCCCGTCATGTTCGGGTTCGTCGCGAGCACGACCTCCTGCACGCCGTTTCGCTCGACGCGATGCAGAAGCTCGTCGATCCGGAGCTGCGACGGCTCGACGCCGTCGAGCGGCGACAGCGCGCCGCCGAGCACGTGGTAGAGACCGCGGAACTCCGCGGTTCGCTCGAGCGAGAGAAGGTCGACCGGCTGCTCGACGACGCAGATGAGCGAATGGTCGCGGCGCGCGTCGAGGCAGATCGAGCAGACCTCCTCCTCGGTGAGGTTCCCGCACTCGCGGCAGAAGCGGACGCGTTCCTTCACGTCGTGGATCGCCTCGGCGAGCGCCTGGGCCTCCTCCTTCGGAACCTGGAGGATGTGAAACGCGAGCCGTTGGGCCGTCCGGCTCCCGATTCCGGGCAGCCTCGTCAGCTGAGCGACGAGGTTCTCGACGGCCGGGCTCAGCATTTGCGGAGCGTAGCCGTCCGCTGCGGACATCCCCCGCCTCCGGGGGTACGGTTGTGCCCGTGCGGGGTCGTAACCTGGCGTCGAACTGGCTCTGGGCGTTCATCGTGCTCGCCCTGACCGGCGTCGTCGTCTGGGGCTGGGTCTTCGACTTCGCGAGCTAAGACTCGCCGCCGAGCCCCGGCAGCCCGAGGCCGCCGAGGAGCTCCGCCTGCATCTGCCCCGCCTTCGCCTCGACCTTCGCCGCGGCCGAGCGGAGCGCCTCGTTGACGCCTGCGAGCACGAGGTCGGCGAGGGCCTCGGGATCGGACGGGTCGATCGCGTCGGGGGAGATCTCGATCGAGAGCACCCGGCCGGCGCCGTTCGCCGTCACCTTCACCATGCCGCCGCCGGCGGACGCCTCGGCCGTCTCCTTCTCGGCGTCTTCCTGCATCTTCTGGACCTGCTCCTGCATCTGCGCGGCCTGCTGCATCAGCTTTTCCATGTCGAAGCTCATCAGCTCTCCCGTTCCTCTGCGTCGAAGGTCTCCTTCATCAGCTCGAGGATCCGCTCCTCGCCGGCGGGACCTTCGAGCTGGTCGTCTTCGCCCTCTTCGTCGTCGGCCTCGCTGACCGCGAACTCGATCGTCAGCTTCCGGCCGGTGACCTCGTAGAGCGCCTCGCGTAGGAGAGCGACGTTCTTCGGATCTTCTGCTTGCGTTCGCTTGAACGACGCACTCGGCGCGAACTCGACCGTCAGCGTTTCACCGTCGAGCTCGGTCGGCCGGGCGTCGCCCAGCAGGCTGGACGTCGGGATCGACCTCTGGGCCACGGTCGGCACGACCGTGCGCGCCCACGCGTCTTGCAGTTGCTCGAGCTCGAGCGTCGGCGGCCCGCCAACGGCAACCGGCACCTTCGCAGCCACCGACTCCTCTCGAGCGGTGTCGGACACCGCGGCAGGTCCCGTCTGCATGGGCCCGCGCGACTCCAGCTGCTCGAGCCTGAAATTGACCGACTCGCGGGAGAGATCCGCCGCGGCGCGAGTCACCTTGACGAGCGCGAGCTCGAGCGGCAGGCGCGGGTCGCCGCCCTGGCGCATGTCGTCGACGGCGACGGCCAGCAGGTCGAGCAGCCGCACCACCGTCGCCTCCCCGAGCTGGTTCGCCTGCGCGCGCAGCCGTTCGCGCGTCTCCTCGGTCACCGGCAGCGACTCGGGCACCTCGCCCATGTGCTGTACGAGCATCAGATGGCGCAGGTGCTCGATCAGGTCGCTCACGAGCCGGCCGAGGTCGTGACCCTGCTCGGACAGATCCTCGATGAACGTGAGCGCGCCCGCGGTGTCGCGGTCGACGACGAGGTCGCACAGGCGGAACAGCGCGTCCTCCTCGACCGTGCCGAGGAGCTGCAGGACCGACTGCACCGTGATCTCCTTCTCCGTCGCCGATGCGAGCTGATCGAGCGTCGACGTCGCGTCGCGGAACGAGCCCCGGGCTGCCCGCGCCACGAGCGACAGCGCCTGCTGGGGCGCGTCGATCCCCTCGCCCTCGGCCACGCGCGTCAGCACCGTGACGAGATCCTGCAGCCGCGGACGCTGGAAGACGAACGTCTGGCAGCGCGAGCGCACCGTCGGCAGAACCTTCGACAGGTCGGTCGTGCAGAAGACGAAGACGAGGTGCGGCGGAGGCTCCTCGATCAGCTTCAGGAGCGCATTCCACGCCGCGTCCGTGAGCTGGTGCGCCTCGTCGAGGATGTAGACCTTGTACCTTCCTTCGACCGGCTGCAGCACGACGCGGTCGCGGATCTCGCGGATGTCGTCGATTCCGCGCTGCGACGCCGCATCCATCTCGATCACGTCGAGCGACGTGCCGGCGGTGATCCCGAGGCAGACCGGGCAGGTGCCGTCGGGCTCCGTCGTCGGTCCGGTCGCGCAGTTGAGGCTCTTGGCGAGGATCCGCGCCATCGACGTCTTGCCGGTCCCGCGCGGACCGGCGAAGAGATAGGCCTGCCGCACTTGTCCTGACGTGATCGCGTTCTTCAACGTCCGGACGACAGCCTCCTGGCCCACGACCTCGGAGAAGTTCAGCGGGCGGTACTTCCGGTAGAGGGCGGCCACGGAACGATTCAAGCAGGACCGGGTGACCCTCGCAGATGCTCTCCCAGGCGCCTCCGGACTGCGATGGCGGCGAGCACGAGAAAGGCGAGCACAAGCCCCCATTTCGTGTGCTCCGCGAAGCGAACCGTCGCGAACGGCAGCAGCAGGAGCCCTTCGGGCCGGAGCTCGGCGACCGCCCAGATCGCCGCCGCGACGAGGAGCAGGGCGGCAAGGAGCCCCCAGCTCTCGCCGCCGACCGCTCGATCCATGCGGAGGAGCTCGGGCGCGGCGTGCTCGACGAGGAGCCAGGCTCCGACAGCCGCGCCGGCTGTCGCAACGTCGCGACGGATGACGGGTACCCGTGTCGCCGCGACCGCCGCCCCCGCCGCGACGAGTACCAGGAGATAGAACGGAATGATCGCGAGCCAGCCGTGGCCGGCGCCGGAGAGGCTGACGACGGTCGCTGTGAAGTTTCCGTGCGCGATGCGCGAGAGCCAGTGCCGTGTGTCGTCGTTCGAGAGCAGCGGCTCGGCGCTCGTCGCGACGACCATCGCGGCGGCCGAGACGAGCGCGAGCGCGCCGACCGTCGCCGGTGCGCGGCGCAGCACCGGTGCGAGCGCGAAGCAGAGGAACGGCAGCAGCGGGATCAGGAACCGGGGACCCGGCACCCAGCCGCCGAGCGACATGTAGATCCCGTTGTGGCCCGAGGTCCACGTCACCTCCACGATGCAGAGCGCCGCGATGAGTGCCGCCTCAGCCCGCAGTCCGCGCCGCCAGAGCAGGGCGACACCAGCGGCGCCGGCCACGGCGACCGGCGTCAGCACCAGCAGGCCTCGCTGGCTCAGCAGCAACTCGACCGCGACACGCAGATCGGGGAGGTGGAGCGTGAAGAAGCCGTGGTCGCCCGCTGTCTGCTCGACACCGCCCGCGCCGGGATTGAGTGCCACGCCGGCGTACGCGAGGTGGAACGGGTTCCCGAAGGCCCAGGTGTTGAAGGCGAACAGGGGGATGAGGCCGATGATCCCGCCCGCTCCGAAGGCAACCAGGCGGCGTACGCGCGGCGCGCGCACCGCCGCGTACAAGCCGAGCAGTACTGCCGGCACCGCGAGCGGCAGATCGGTGGCTGTGGCGAGACCCGCCGCAGCTCCGGCCGCGGCAACGCGTCTCCAACCTGCGTCGTCGCGGTCGAACAACAGCGAGAACGACAGAAACGCGAGCGCCGTCGCCGGCACGTGCGCAAACAGCAAGGTCGAGAACGGCAGAACGAGCGTCGCCAGGCCGAGCGTCACAGCGGCGGCGACCCCGAGTCCCGGCTCGAGCCGGTCGACCGTGCGCCGCATCAGCACCAGGAGCCCGAGCGCCGGGAGGACGACCGCCCAGAGCCCGATCTGCCAGAGCGCGCGCAGCGGCACGCCGAGCATCGCGGCCGGGTAGCCGAGGCCGTGGTTGCGATTCGCCGGCACGGCGCCGACCGAGCGCAACAGCAGGTACCACGGAGCGGCCCAGAAGTCCATCGCCGGGCCCTTCGCGGCGTAGTAGTGGCCGTTCGTCCGGACGAGGTCGCATGTCTCCTCGGCGTATTTGTCGATCGTCGGGCTGCCCTCTGCGATCGCTCGAGTCGCGGCGTAATGGGAGGTCTGGGGGCAGCCGACCGACTGCATCGGGAGTGCGTAGGCCAGCGCAAGCGCGCCGAGCGCGACGGCACCGAGGATCTGCGCGCGCGTCACCCGGGCCAATCTAGCGCCCTATGCTGATCCCCCATGGGCGCGACGCTTCCCGAGCTTCGGCCGCCGTCGGTGCACCGCATTCCACACGCGCAGCTCGTCGACCGGATCGCCGAGCTGCGCAGGCTCGTGCGAGGCCGGCGCGTGATCGACCTCGGCTTCGTGGACGAGGGCCAGATGCGGGCGAAGCGCGGCCGCGGCGCCTGGTTGCACGAGGTCGTCGCGGCCGAAGCGCGCGAGGCAATCGGAGTCGACGCCGACGAGCAGGGCGTCGAGCGGGCTCGCGAGCTCGGGTTCGTCGCCCACGCGGCCGACGTGGAGGATCGGGCCGCACTGTCGGCGCTCGGGCTCGTGCCCGCCGACGTCGTGCTGGCCGGCGAGCTGCTCGAGCACCTGGACCGGCCCGGCGACTTCCTGGACGCGGTACAGGCGCTCCTTGCGCCGGAAGGTGAGCTCGTGCTCACGACGCCGAACGCCCACGCGCTCACGAATGTCCTCGGCGGCCTTGCCGGCCGCGAGCT
>WNGE01001519.1_pt1 | contig 29222 bp, 25 predicted proteins | sample 5400651 | NCBI WGS metagenome assembly WNGE01 (sample SAMN13153370, study PRJNA577476) | soil metagenome | isolation source: 60 cm soil or saprolite under grassland replicate 2 | place: USA:California | collected 2016-06-15
ACGATCCGCGGGAAGGCGCTGGTCTTCTGGGATCCGAAAGTCCCGGGCAGGAAGCTCGACGCGATCGATACGGATCAGATCACCCCCGCTGCCGACTGCGTTTCGGAGAGCCTGGAGCATCTGGATGAGCGCTGGAAGGCGGGCACGTTTCGCTACCTGATGCCCGACTTCCGCGAGCGAGTTCATCGCGGTGAGACGTTCCTGGTCGCCGGCGACCGATTCGCGATCGGCTCGTCGCGCGAGATGAGCCCCGCCGGATTGAAGGGCGTCGCGGAGGAGGCCGGGCTCGAGCTCGTCGTCGTGTGCGGCGCGAACATGGGCGACATCTTCCGCCGGAACGCGTTCAACCTCGGACTCCACGTCGTGCAGAGCCCGGAGGCGGTGGCGGATGCGGAGGACGGCGACCTCTTCGCATTTGACGTCGCGACGCGCCGGCTGACGAACGAGACGAAGAACAAGTCGTACGAGCCGGTCCCGCTGACGTCGAAAGAAGAGGAGATCCGCGTCAGCGGCGGGATCTTCGCCGTCGGACGGCGGGAGTTTCGCCGCTCGGTGGAGACGCTTCCCGAGCTGGCGTGGCCGGATCCGGAGACCTCGCGACGGCTGACGGCGACGGAGCAGATCGTCTGGGCGCACCGCGTGGACAAGGAAGGAAACGTCGCCCCCGGCGCGACGCTGCGGGTTTACGCGGACCTTCTCCCGGCTTCCGACGGTACCGCGCCGTTTGCGATTCACACGTTCAACCAGATCTCCAGCGGGAACTCGATTTTCCCGCGCCAGGCGGCGATCGCAAACGACCACTTCGTGTTTACGGGCAAGGAAGCCGATGAGAGACAGACGTCGATCGGCCGTGAGTTCGCGCGGCGGCACGGGATCGAGAAGCCGTACTACGCGACGCCGGGCGACGGCATCTTCCACTTCTACTTTCCGGAGCAGGGCCTGGTGCTGCCGGGGCAGTTCATCCCCGGCGCGGACTCCCACAGCCGCGCATACGGCGCCTACGGTGCGGTCGGCTTCGGAGTCGGCTCGACGACACTCGGGTTCGGATGGGCGACGGGCTACATCTACTTCACCCTCGCGAAACAGCGGCGCGTCGTCTTTCAGGGAAGACTGCAGCCGTGGGTCAGCGGGAAAGACATCGTCCTCGAGCTCCTCCGCCGCTGGGGCGCGAAGCAATCGGGTGGAATGTCGGTCGAGTTCGTGGACGCGGACCGGCAGCTCCCGATCGCCTACCGCAACACGATCGCGAACATGATGGCAGAAGGGGAAGCCTTGAACGGGATCTTCGCCCAGGACGAGGTGACCGATGCGTGGTACCGCGCGAAGGGAATCGCTCCGGAGGAGCTGCCCTATCCGAGGGTGACTCCGGGGAGAGACGCCATCTACGAGATCGACGAGAATCTCGCGCTCGACTCCGTCGAGCCCATGATCGCCAAGCCGTACTCGCCCGGAAACGCATACCCCGCCGACGAAGTCGCGAGCGAGCGACTCGGCTTCGACAAGGCGCTGATCGGCTCCTGCACGAACGGGAGCTACGACGACCTCCTCTCGGCCGCGCTCGTCATCCGCGCGGCCAGGGAGCAGGGCTTTCGCCGGGTGACGAAGAGCCTGGCCGTGTTCCCGGGCTCGGGCGGCGTGGGACGCCAGATTGAGGTACCCGATCCGCGGCTCGCGGGCGAATCGATTGCGGAGGTCTTTCGATCCGTGGGCGGCGCGATCCGCCAGTCCTGGTGCGGACCCTGCTTCGGCCAGGGACCCGATTCGCTCGCGCGCGGCGAGCGCGCCATTACCTCCTTCAACCGCAACTGGCAGAACCGGATGGGCGTCGGCGGAGAGGGATACCTCGCGAGCCCCGCGGTCGTCGCAGCGTCCGCTCTGCTCGGCTACATGGCTCCCCCGGGCGAGCTCGGCCTCGCCTGGGAGCCGGACCGATTCGGCGTCTGACGACCCGCTGCGCGTCACTGCCGCAGCATGTCGCGCGACACGATCGGACAGTACGGGCCTTCGAGCTCCCGCCTCCACCACGCTCCCGTCGAGCGGCGCGACTGCCGGTCCGTGAAGCGGTACTGATAGAGGAGAGTGCGCACATAGCGCGGCGGACCGGCGGGAAAGGGATTCGTGGCGAGCAGCCGCAGCACTGCCGGCTCCCCCTGCAGGAGACGTCCAAGGAAGTTGACGAGCCAGGGGTTTTCTTGACACGTCTCGAGCGCCGCGAACCACATCTGCCAGTCGAGGCGCGGCTGATGCGGGGCGACGAAGGGGGGCCGCCGCTCGACGGCCCCGGGCTTCCATCGAAACTCGTAGGCCTTCCACGTTCGGCCGTCGTCGCTTCCCTCGACGATGATCTCGGGCCGGCGGGTCGTCATCACCGCGAAGAGGCCGTACTGGTTGACACTCCGAAGAGGCGACAGCCACTCGACGACCTGGACGGCGACCTTCGGCACCCCCGTGGCCGAATGGCGGACCGTGAAAACGAGCTGGACGATGCTGGCGATCAGGAGCACTCCGACAACGGGAGCCATCACGCCGACCGGCCACCGCCGCGCCCCTCCCGGCGACGGTCCCGCGGGCACCCTCCGCGCGAGCCGCGACGGCAGCGACGCGTCGTCGATCAGGAGCGCGCAGAGCGCGATCGCGAGCCAGTTGAAGAACGCGTAGTTGCCGGTCAGCGCGATCAGGATCTGGAGCACGAGAAGGAGACCGAACGCGAGGTGTTTCGCGCGGCGCGGCGCGAAGAACAGAAAAGGCACGACGAGCTCGACGAAGAAGAGAAAGACGCAGGACACGGTCTGGAACGAAGCCGGAAACTGGTGAAACGCCCATCCGATCCAGGTCGGGAGAGGTTGCGTTTCGTAGTGGACGCGAAGCGCGGTCAGCGAACGCCAGGAAGGATCACCACTTCCGAGCTTCACCGCGCCGGAAGAGAACATCAGCCGGAACAGCAGCCACCGCAGGAGAAGGAGCGCGGTCGTGGAAGGGGGCGAGGACGGGGAAAAACGGAGCTTCCAGGCGGGAGGCGAAAGGAAGATCGCGAGCAGTCCCGTCTCGAGGAGAAGCGCGTCCCACTGATAGCTCAGGAAGATCTGTGAGATCGATGACAGCGACAGGTAGGAGGCCCAGGCGAGCGTCAAGCCGACGGTCGGCGCGAAGCCGAAGAACACCGACAGCGACGCGAGCACTCCGCCGGCGCAAAGGCCATGGAGCATCATGGGCTTCGCAGACAGCCAGGCGAGCGTCGGAACGAGCCAGTACCGGGAAGGCCCCGTCTGCGCCCGGATCCAGTCGAGGTAACCCTCCGCCGGCAGGATGCCGCGGGGGCCGATCAGGCCATCGACCTGCATCCACAGAGAAAGGAACGCGGCCAGGTAGCAGAGACCGACGAGTCGCACGAAGATGGAGCTGGCGCCAAAGTAAGTCGGCTTCTCCGCGACGGATCCCCACAGGAGGCGGGTGATCCGGAAAAAGACGTCGCGATGACCCGCGATGAACCGGTAAGCGGCCTCGGTGAGAACACGCGCGCCCGGGATTCCCCGATATATCGCAAGCCAGTGGCGGTGACCGGGCACCTCCGCAAGGGTCCGGACGGCGGCCTCCGCGCCCGAGAAGACCTCCCCGGTCGGCAGGACGAGTTGCACCGCGTGCGCAAACTCCTCCTCCGGGATCTCCGGGAATCGGGCAGCGGTCTCCTGGCAGGGCGCGTACCCCAGGCGATCGCCCGTCATGCTTTTCCAACGCGCGACCCAGAACCGGCAGAAGCTGCAATCTCCGTCGAAGACCAGAAGCGGGCGATCCGGGGGAGAGGCGACTCGAACTCCGGACGGAGGCGACATGGCGAAAGCAGTCTACGCTGCAGCGGCTAGATGTAAATGGCTCTGACAATGGAGCTTAGCCATACTAAGAAAGTTGACTTTTCCGTACGGATTCAATAAGCTCCCATCCATCATGGAGAGTTCCCGATGAGCACCGACCCACGTTCTCTCTTCGAGTCGAGCCGTCCCTACAAGGCGGGGTTCGTCACCGACATCGAGTCGGAGTCCGTCCCGCCGGGTCTCTCCGAAGACGTCATCCGTCTGATCTCCGCAAAGAAGGGGGAGCCCGAGTGGCTCACCGACTGGCGCTTGAAGGCGTTTCGTCACTGGTTGACGATGAAGGAGCCGACCTGGCAGAACGTCCACTACGCGCCGATCGACTACCAGGGGATCGTCTACTACTCGGCCCCCAAGTCGCGCACGGACGGGCCGAAGAGCTTGGACGAGGTTGATCCGAAGCTCCTCGAGACGTATGAGAAGCTGGGAATCCCTCTGCGTGAGCGCGAGAAGCTCGCCGGCGTCGCGGTCGACGCGGTGTTCGACAGCGTCTCGGTCGCGACGACGTTCCGGGAGAAGCTCGCGAAAGTCGGCGTCCTCTTCTGTTCCTTCTCCGAGGCGGTCCACAACCATCCGGAGCTCGTGAAGAAATACCTCGGCTCCGTGGTCCCCTACACCGACAACTTCTTCGCGACGCTCAATTCCGCGGTCTTCTCCGACGGCTCCTTCGTCTACGTGCCGAAGGGGGTTCACTGCCCGATGGAGCTCTCGACCTATTTCCGGATCAACGCCGAGAAGACCGGGCAGTTCGAGCGCACGCTGATCATCGCGGACGAAGGCGCGTACGTGAGCTACCTGGAGGGCTGTACCGCCCCGATGCGCGACGAGAACCAGCTCCACGCGGCCGTCGTCGAGCTCATCGCGCTGGACGACGCCGAGATCAAGTACTCGACCGTCCAGAACTGGTACCCGGGCGACGAGCAGGGGCGCGGCGGCATCTACAACTTCGTAACAAAGCGCGGAAAGTGTCTCGGCAGGAGCTCGAAGATCTCGTGGACTCAGGTCGAGACCGGCTCCGCGATCACCTGGAAGTACCCGAGCTGCATCCTGCAGGGGGACAACTCCGTCGGCGAGTTCTACTCGGTCGCGGTGACGAACAACTACCAGCAGGCGGACACGGGCACCAAGATGATCCACATCGGCAAGAATACGAAATCCACCATCGTCTCGAAGGGGATCTCGGCCGGGCACGGACAGAACACCTACCGCGGGCTCGTCAAGATCCTCGGCAAGGCGGACAACGCGCGCAACTACTCGCAGTGCGACTCGCTCCTGATCGGCGACAAGTGCGGCGCACACACGTTTCCGGTCATCGAGGTGCTGAACTCCACCGCGCAGATGGAGCACGAGGCGTCGACGTCGAAGATCGGCGAGGACCAGATCTTCTACTTCCAGCAGCGCGGGATCTCGCCGGAGGAGGCGGTCAACATGATCGTCAGCGGCTTCTGCAAGGTCGTCTTCAAGGAGCTTCCGATGGAATTCGCGGTCGAGGCGCAGAAGCTGCTCGGGGTCTCGCTCGAAGGATCGGTGGGCTGATGAACCAGTTGGTCATTCCGAGGAGCGAAGCGACGAGGAATCTCCGAGATCCCTCGCTTCGCTCGGGATGACAAGGAGAGACATGGCTCTTCTCGAAATCAAAGACCTTCACGCGAGCGTCGCGGGCAACGAGATCCTCCGCGGCGTCGACCTGGCCGTGAACGCGGGCGAGGTCCACGCGATCATGGGCCCGAACGGCTCGGGTAAGAGCACTCTCGCCCACGTCCTCGCGGGGCGCCCGGGTTACGAGGTCACGGCGGGGCAGGTCCGGTACAAGGGTCAGAACCTGCTGGCGATGACGCCCGAGATTCGCGCGCGTGAGGGGGTCTTCCTCGCGTTCCAGTACCCGGTCGAGATTCCCGGCGTCTCGAACGTCTATTTCCTCAAGAACGCGCTGAACGCGGTCCGCAAGCACCGCGGACTGCCGGAGCTCGACGCCTTCGACTTCCTTTCGCTCGTCAAGGAGCAGGCGAAGCTGGTGGACATCGACGAGGAGCTCGTGAAGCGGCCCGTCAACGAGGGCTTTTCGGGCGGCGAGAAGAAACGCAACGAGATTTTCCAGATGGCAATCCTCGACCCGACGCTCGCGATCCTGGACGAGACCGACTCCGGGCTCGACATCGACGCCCTGCGAATCGTCGCCTCCGGTGTGAACTCCCTGCGAAGGCCGGAGCGCGCCATGATCGTCGTGACGCACTACCAGCGGCTGCTGAACTACATCGTTCCGGACTTTCTCCATGTCCTCGTCGACGGCCGGATCGCGCTCGAGGGCGGCAAGGAGCTGGCGCTCGAGCTGGAAGAGAAGGGCTATTCCTGGCTCGAGAAGGAGCCGCCCGCCAACGCGCAGCCCGTCGTGGTGTCGTGATGGAAGCCGTCTCCGAAGAAACCCGCGCCACCGGCCTCGAGCGCTCGCTCGCGGACGCGTACCGGGAAGAGCGCTCGCCGCGCGATCCCCGCTGGCTGACGGAGATTCGACGCGCGGGTATGGAGCGATTTCACGAGATGGGCTTCCCGACCGTCCGCGATGACGCATGGAAATACACGAACGTCGCGCCGATCCGGAAAGTGCCGTTCGAGCCGGCGCCCGAGGCGGGACCGACAGCGGCGCCGCGCATTCCGGACGGTCTCCCCGAAAGTGGCGAAAGGCAGATCGTCTTCGTCAACGGACGTTACTCGCGCGCGCTCTCCTCCGCTCGAGGTCGTACCGACGGCCTCGAGGTGAAGAGCCTGAAGGAGGTCCTGGCAGAACGACCGGAGTGGGCCGAGCCGCATCTCGGCCGGATCGCGCGCGACGGAAACAGCTTCGCCGCGTTGAACGCGGCCTTTCTCGACGACGGCGCGTTCGTCCGCCTTCCCGCCCGGACCGCGGTCGAGCGCCCGATTCACCTCGTCTTCCTGTCGGAGCCGGTCTTCGGGCCGACTCTCTCGCATCCGCGCAACCTCGTGATCGCCGAGCCCGGCAGCCAGGCATCGCTCGTCGAGACTTACGTCGGAACCGCCGGCGAGCTGTACTTCACGAACGCGGTGACCGAAGTGGTGCTCGGCGAAGGGGCGGTGCTCGACTTCTCCTGGCTCGAGCGCGAAAGCGACGCGGCCTTCCACATCTCGACGATCGCGGTCTCCCAGGGGCGCGACAGCCACTTCACTTCGCACTCGATCTCTCTCGGAGGCGCGCTCGCAAGAAACGACCTAAACGTCCAGCTCGACGCGGAAGGCGCCGAGTGCACGCTGAACGGGCTCTTTCTCGGCTCCGGATCGCAGCTTCTCGACAACCACACCCGGATCGATCACGTGAAGCCGCACGGCACGAGCCGGGAGCTCTACAAAGGAATCATGGACGGAAAGTCGCGCGGGATCTTTCACGGAACGATCATCGTGCGCCCCGACGCCCAGAAGACCGACGCCATGCAGACCAACAAGAATCTCCTCCTCTCGAAGGAAGCGCTGGTCAACTCGGAACCGGCGCTCGAAATTTTTGCGGATGACGTCAAATGCCGGCACGGCTCGACGATCGGCCAGCTCGACGCAGCCGCGATGTTCTACCTGCGCTCCCGTGGGATCGGCGAGCAGGAGGCGCGGGACCTCCTGGTCTACGCCTTCGCGAGCGACGTCGCCTCCAGGATCCGCGTCGCTCCGCTCCGTTCGTTCGTGGAGCGCCAGCTCGGCTTGCGCTTGCCCGGAAGCGGCGCCGAAGCGGGCCGGGGAGTGATCTCGTGAGCACCGTGCTCCCCGCTCGCGGCCGGAGCGAAGGCGGGCATCTCCCGCTGGACGTCGAAGCCTTTCGCCGCGACTTCCCGATTCTCGCGCGCAAAGTTCACGGCAGGCCCCTCGTCTATCTCGACAACGCGGCGACGACCCAGAAGCCGGAGTCCGTCATCGAGGCGGCCGCCGGCATGTACCGGCGCTCGTACGGCAACATTCACCGCGGCGTCCACCAGCTCTCCGTGGAAGCGACCGACGCGTACGAGGAGGCTCGCGAGAAAGTCCGCGCTTTCGTGAACGCGGCCGAGACCCGCGAGATCGTCTTCGTCCGCGGCACGACGGAGGGGATCAACCTGGTGGCGCAGACTTTCGGCCGGCAGCGCGTCCACGAAGGCGACGAAGTCGTCATCACGGCGCTCGAACATCACTCGAACATCGTCCCCTGGCAGCTTCTCTGCGATGAAAAGAAGGCGCATCTGAAGATTCTTCCGATCGACCGGACGGGCGAGGTCCGCGTCGAGGAGCTCGAGCGGCTTCTCACCCCGCGCACGCGCCTCGTCTCGGTCGCGCACGTTTCGAATGCCCTCGGGACGCTCGTTCCGGTCCGGCGGATCGTCGAGATCGCGCACGCGCGGGGCGTCCCCGTCGCAATCGACGGCGCGCAGGCGGTCCCGCGAATCGCCGTCGACGTTCGCGAGATCGGCTGCGACTTCTACACGTTCTCCTCGCACAAGATGTACGGCCCGACGGGGGTCGGGGTCCTCTATGGCCGCGAGGAGCTGCTCGAGACGATGCCGCCGTACCAGGGGGGTGGCGACATGATCAGCTCGGTCACGTTCGAGAAGACCACCTGGAACGTTCTCCCGTACAAGTTCGAGGCGGGAACCCCCGACATCGCCGGGGCGATCGGTCTCGGAGCGGCGGTCGACTACCTGACCCGGATCGGCATCGAGAACGTCACGGCGCACGAGGAGGGTCTCCTCGAATACGCGACGCGCTCTCTCTCGGCTCTCCCCGGCCTGACCGTGATCGGGACGGCGCGGGAGAAGATCGGCGTCCTCTCCTTCACTCTCGCCGGAATTCATCCGCACGACGTCGGGACCGTTCTCGACCAGGAGGGGATCGCCATTCGCACCGGGCATCACTGCGCACAGCCGGTCATGGAGTTTTTCGGCATTGCCGCCACGGCGCGCGCCTCCCTCGCGCTCTACAACACCCGGGAAGAGATCGACGCGCTCACCGAAGGCCTCCGTAAAGTCCAGAGGGTGTTCGGCTGATGGGCGAGCTGCGCGAGCTGTACCAGGAAGTGATTCTCGATCACAGCAAGCGGCCGAGGAATTTCGGCGAATTGACGGGCGCGAACCGGAGCGCCGAGGGCTACAACCCCCTCTGCGGCGACCGGGAGACGGTGTTCGTGCGGCTCGAGGACGACGTGCTCCAAGACGTCGGCTTCCGTGGCGCGGGCTGCGCGATCTCGACGGCCTCCGCTTCGATGATGACCGAAGCGGTGAAAGGAAGGACGCGCGCCGAAGCGGAGGCGCTCTTCGGACGCTTTCACCGGTTGATCACCGGGCAGGACGGCGAAAAAGAGCGGGGCGCGCCGGAGCTCGGGAAGCTCGCGGTCTTTTCTGGAGTGCGGGAGTTCCCGGTGCGCGTCAAGTGCGCGACGCTCCCCTGGCACACGCTGAAGGCCGCGCTCGCGGGAGTCGATCGGACGGTCTCGACCGAGCTCACCGAAGGGCCGAAGGCCGAGAGCGGAGGCGGCTGACATGTGGGCGCAAAGAGAGACCACGACGACCCGCGACGTGGTGGCGAGCGAGATCCCGGCCGGTACGAAGTTCACGATTCCGGCCGGCACGAATCTGCAGATCACCCAGTCCTTGGGCGGTTCCTACACCGTGATGGTGCCGATGGGATACCTCGCGAGGATCGACGGAAAGGACGCGGACGCGATCGGGTTGGAGTCCGAACAGAAGCCCTCCGAAGAGGCGCTATCGGAGAAGTCGGTCGAGGAGCTGTGCTGGGACCAGCTCCGCACGTGCTACGACCCGGAGATTCCGGTCAACATCGTGGACCTCGGGCTCGTCTACGGCGTTCAGCTGACGCCCCTTTCCGAAGGGGGCAACAAAGTCGAGGTGAAGTTCACGCTGACCGCTCCGGGCTGCGGAATGGGAGACGTCCTGCGCGACGACATCCGCCAGAAGCTCTCGACGATTCCGGGAATCCGCGAGGCGGACGTCCAGGTCCTTTTCGATCCGCCCTGGAGCATGAGCATGATGTCGGACGCGGCCAAGTTGCAGCTCGGAATGATGTAGCCCGGGGGAAATCATGAAGCTGAGCTCACAGGAAGAGTACGGGCTGCGGTGCCTCCTTCGGGTCGGCCGTGAGGGAACGTCCGGCAGCGTCGCGATACCCGAGCTCTCCCGCGCCGAGGGGATCTCGGAGCCGAACGTCGCCAAGATGATGCGGATTCTCCGGGAAGGCGGATTCGTCAAGTCGACACGGGGCCAGTCGGGAGGTTATGGGCTCTCGCGGCCGGCGGATCAGATCAACGTCGGAGAGGTTCTCGCGACGCTGGGCGGCCGGTTGTACGAGCCGTCGTTCTGCGACACCCACGGCGGTCTCGGCCGGCTCTGCACGCACATGCCCGATTGTTCGATCCGTTCCGTGTGGCGGATGCTCCAGAACGCGGTCGACCAGGTGCTGGGCAAGATCACGCTGAAGGACCTGCTGGTCTCCGAGAACGAGATGGACGCCTTTCCTTCGTCCGCCGGATCCACGCTCCCGAGCTACTCGCAGCACGCCTGACGGTCCGGTTGCCCAGGTTGCTCATTGAGGCATAGACTCTCCTTGAGCAAATCGGCAACATTTCGTGGAGGACCCGGGATGAGAAAAACCTTCGCTGTCGCGCTCTTCGTCTGTCTCGGGCTATCCGCCTCCGCCTTCGCGCAGAGGACTTCGGTCTCCGGGGACTTTCCGGTCTACGCCAATGGCGGGAAGCCCGACTTGACCCTCGACCCGAAGCGATTCGTCAGCCAGATGGAGATCGTGGACCGCTACTTCGATGCGGACTCATGTGCCTTCATCGAAGGGTCCGTCGGCGGAACTGGGTACCGCAGGATCCTGCGCTTCGATACCGTCGTCATCAACGCGGGAGACGGCGACCTCGTGATCGGCGACCGATCGGACCCGGCGAACCCCTACGCCGCCTACTTCGAGTTCTCCGCCTGTCATCAGCACTACCACATCCACGGATTCTCGACGTACTACCTGTTGAAAGCGAGCGACCGTTCGGTCGCGGTCGCGGGACACAAGCAGGGGTTCTGTTTCACGGATTCGTTGAGGTACGGCGGCGGGAAGAGCGACGGCTTCTCCTGCTCGTACCAGGGGATCACGTCCGGCTGGGGCGACTGGTACTACAAGCAGCTCACCGGTCAGTGGATCGACATTAGCGGGATTCCGGAAGGCGACTACATCGTCCAGGTGACGATCAACGACACACCCATCTTCGATGAAGGCGAAAACCGGTACCCCAACGTCGTCGAGACCGCGATTCACGTCCCCGACCCGCGAAACAAAGTGGCGATCGACAACTCGCCGTAAAGAAAGGACTCCCATGGGTCGTCTGATCCTTCTCGTCATCGTCCTCGCGGTGGGCTTCTGGCTCTACAAGAATTCGGCAGGCGGTCTCTTCGGGTCGAGGTCCACGGCCACGGGCGTGGAGGCCTCCGCGCCTCTCGAGCGTGCGAATGCCGCGGCGCGGAAGGCCAACGAGCGCCAGCTGGAAGCCGATCGGATCGGCCACGAGGATGCCTCGACAGGCGCCGGCAGCCAGATTCACGAGAACATGACGCCTTCGGACGTTCGCGCGCTCCTGGGATCGCCGGACGAGATCACGACCGGAATCTCGGAAACCGGCGTGCCGCGCGAAACCTGGCTTTATCGGAGCGTCGGCAAGAAGGTCATCTTCCAGAACGGATTCGTGATCTCCGTCGAATAGATCGACGGGGGAAGAGCGAGCCTTCCCGCTAACGGCTGGCGGTTCGGACCCTCTCGGATTCGATGAACCAGTCGATGTGGCGCTCGAGGACCGCCATCGGCATCGGACCCGAGCCGAGCACGACGTCGTGGAAGCGACGGATGTCGAACGACGTGCCGAGGGCCCGTTCCGCGCGCGCGCGCAGTTCGCGGAACTTCGCCGCTCCCATCTTGTACGCGAGCGCCTGTCCCGGGATGTCGCAGGAATAGCGCAGCGTCTCGGTCCCGATCTGGGCGTCCGATTCGAGCGTGTTCTCCTTCATGTACTCGATCGCGCGGGCCCGGCTCCAGCCGAGCGCGTTCATGCCGGTGTCCACGACCAGCCGCGCCGAGAGGAACGCGTCCATCATGAGACGCCCCGCCCGGTCGTACGGGTCTTCGTACATCCCCATTTCACCCGCGAGCGACGAGGCGTACTCGCCCCATCCTTCCGTGTAGGCCGTCCACGCCGCCTCTCTTCGGAAGCCCGGGAGGTCGGAGTTCTCGTTCTGAAGCGAGCGCTGGAAGTGATGTCCCGGTATGAGCTCGTGGTAGACGAGCGCGGCGGCGGAGAGCATCGAACGGTCCGCGAGGGACGAGCCGTTGTAGTAGTAGTAACCGCGCGGGTCCGACGCGGTCGGCGCCTGATAGAAGCCGTAAGTCATCGCGCTCTCCAGGTTCGCGGAGAGCCGGCGAATTCCGGCCGGAGCGGAAGGGGTTCTCCCGAAATAGAACGGGATCTTCGTCGCGATGCGCTTCTGCGCCGCGAGCAGACGCTCCCCGATCTCGTCGGACGTGGCGGGAAGGAATCGCGGATCCGTGCGGAGATGCCGGCGGAACTCCGCGAGGCTTCCCTCGAAGCCGACCGCGGCCTGCGCTTTTTCGAGCTCACCGTTCAACCTCCGGACTTCCGCGAGCCCGACGCGATGGACTTCCTCGGGCGTCACATCGAGGGTCGTGTGGAAACGAACGAGCCGCTGATAGTAGGCCTTTCCTCCGGGGTACTGTCCGAGGCCGACCGTCGAGGGCGCCTTCGCCGCATACTCGCCCGCGACATAGGAAGCCAGAGAATCGAGCGCGGGGTTGATCCGCGATGCGATCAGTCCTTCGACGCGCTTCGTAAATGGCGCCCGGTCCTGCTCCGGTTCCTGTTCCAGACGCTCGGGCTGGACGAAGAAGAGACTCTCCACCGGCTCGGCGATCGAGGCGCGGTAGGTCTCGGCGACGAGAGCGGTCTCCGCTTTCGGGAGACGGACTCCCCGCTTCGCCTGCGCCCGGAGCTTGTCTTCCATCTGGCGGATGAACCCGGCGTATCGGGTCAGCAGCGTCGCGTAGCGATCGAGGTCCTCCGGATTCCGGAACCGCCAGCTCGTGAAAACCTGGTGGACCACGCGCAACGGTGACGCATACGGCGTCACCGGAAACGTGAGCCAGTAGTCTCGCTGCGAATCGCCGAGCTCCCGCGCTTCTTCGCGCAACATCGCGAGCGAGAGAGATTCCTCGTGCGACAGCTCGAGCTCCCGAAGGCCGCGGAGCTTTTGAAGAAGCGATGCGCCGTACTCCGCGTCGGCGCGGGCACGGGCTTCCGACACGTCGGGGAGCTCTTCGATCGGAAGGCCGAGCCGGAGGCGCAGTACGAGGCTTCGCGTCTGAAGAAATCCCCAGTAGTCCTTCTCGGCATTGGCGAGAACGCCGGAGCTGCGGGTGGTGGCGACCGCAATCGCGGCGGACCGCTCCTTTCCCGGCGAGCCCGGGATCGCGATTCCCAGCACGACGAGGAAGACGAGGACGGCGACAGCGGTCTTCATCGATTGCGCCCCGAAGCGGTGCGAACGGGCATGGTGCTGTTCGAGAACCCGTTCTCTCCGTAGAGCGTTCCAAAAAAGAACAGTTCCGGAGCACGGCCTTCGCCGTTGGCGCCCGATCTGAAGTGTCCCATGTGTTGAACTGACGACAATTGTAGCGCGTCAGACCGAACGATCCAGCCAGTCCTGCTTAGAATCGGGCCGCTTGAACGTCCTTTTCCTCGCGGCAGAGGCCGCTCCTTTCGTGAAGGTCGGCGGCCTGGGCGACGTCGCGGGGTCTCTGCCTCGCGCCTTAGCGACGCTCGGCCACGACGTCCGCCTCGCGATCCCCGGCTACGGCGCGATCGACTGGCCCGCCTTCCAGCCCGAGCGAAGGGGCCGGTTCGAGGTTCCGCACGCGGGCGGGCGTGAACCCGCGCAGGTCTGGGAGACCCGATCCGGCTCGGTTCCGGTCTATCTCCTGACGGGGCCCCCGATCCCGACCGACCGGCGCATCTACGGGAGTGGGATCGAGGAAGACGGCCCGAAGTTCATCTTCTTCTCGCTCGCCGCGCTCGAGGCGTGCCGGGAGCTCGCCTTCCGCCCCGACGTCGTTCACGCCAACGACTGGCACACCGGCCCCGCAGTCTATCGGCTGTCGACGACGGGTCGGAGCGATCCCTTTTTCCGGGACACCGCCTCTCTGTTCACGATCCACAACCTGCCCTATACCGGCCGCGACGCCGGGCGCTTCCTGGCGGAGTACGGCCTTCCCGCGACCTTGGACCTCGAGCTCCTGCCGGCCTGGGCGCGTGACTCGATGCTCGGTCTGGGCCTGGCGGGAGCGGATGTGCTGACGACGGTCAGCCCGACCTACGCGCGCGAAATCCGAACGCCTGAAGGCGGATACGGGTTCGATGGAACGCTCTCGGCGCGAAGCGATCGGCTTCATGGAGTGCTGAACGGAATCGACACGGAGGTCTGGAATCCGTCAACCGACGACGCGTTGCGCGAGCGCTTCGATGCCGCGACGCTCGGACGCCGCGCGGCGAACAAGGCGGCGCTCCAGGAGGAGGCCGGACTCGAGCCGGAAGAGAAGACCTTTCTCCTGGCGATGGTGTCGCGTCTCGACTCCCAGAAGGGATTCGACATCGCTCTTCCCGCGCTCTTGCGCTGGCTCGAGACCGGAGGACAGCTCGTCGTACTCGGCAGCGGCGATCCCGCAATCGAGCGCGCGCTCGCGGGCCTCGAGCTCGCGTTCCGCGGTCGAGCGGCCGTCCGGCTCCGGTTCGACCCTCCCTATGCTCGAAAGATCTACGGCGGCGCGGACGGAATCCTGATTCCCTCCCGCTACGAGCCGTGCGGCCTGACACAGATGATCGCCATGCGATACGGCGCGGTGCCGATCGCGAGACGGACCGGCGGCCTGGCCGACACGATCACCGACGTGGACGAGCCCGGCGGAACGGGAATCCTCTTCGACGGCTACGATCCGGGCTCGCTGGCTCACGCGCTCGCGCGCGCCCTGCGGGTGTACGCTCAACCGGAAGAATGGACCGAGGTCGAACGGCGCGGGATGGCTCAGGACTTCTCGTGGGATCGGTCGGCGGCGAAGTACGAAGCGCTCTACCGCGAGGCGTTGCACTTTCGTCCCGGCGAGATTTCGACCGGCTGACCGGGGGCGCGGCACTCCCTTGAAGACCCGGGCGGTCATCCTCGCGGGCGGTGAGGGTCAACGGCTGGGAGTGCTGACCGACCGGCGCGCGAAGCCCGCCGTCCCTTTCGCGGGCAAGTACCGGATCATCGATTTCACGCTCTCCAACTGCGTGAACTCCGGCGTCTTCGACATCATGATCTTGACGCAATACCGCCCGCACTCCCTGATCGAGCACATCGGCGCGGGCCGGCCCTGGGACCTCGACCGCGGCTTCACCGGCGGCGTCCACGTCTATCAGCCCTATCGCGGCCGGCTCGACACCGACTGGTACCGTGGTACCGCCGACGCGATCTACCAGAACCTTTCGTTCGTCGAGCGAGGAACACCTGACCTCGCTCTCGTGCTGGCGGGCGACCACATTTACAAGATGAACTACGGCCCGCTCGTCGCGTTCCACATCGAGCGGAGCGCCGACGTCACCATCGGTACGTTGAACGTGACGCGCGAGGAAGCGACCCGAATGGGGGTCCTCGCGATCGACGGCGAGTCGAAGGTCACGCAATTCGTCGAGAAACCGGCCGACCCTCCCGGCACGCTGGCATCGATGGGAATCTACGTCTTCGGCCTGAAGACGCTCGCGCAGATCCTGATCGACGACGCGAAAAGGCGCGACTCCTCCCACGATTTTGGAAAAGACATCCTGCCCCGCATGGTCGGGGGCGGGATGCGGGTGTTTGCCTACCCGTTCCAGGGGTACTGGGTGGACGTCGGAACAGTTGAGGCTTACTGGCAAACGCACATGGATCTCTTGAAGCATCCTCCCCCCTTCGATCTGAACGATCGAACCTGGGTCGTGCACACGCAGTCGGAAGAGCGGCCGCCGGTCACGATCCAGGAAGGAGCGATCGTCAAGGACAGCATGATCACGGATGGATGCGTGATCTCGCCTGGAGCGCGCATCGAAAGAAGCGTGCTGTCGCCCGGCGTCTGGATCGGCCCGGAAGCGGTCGTGCGCGATTCGGTGATCCTGACCGACTCGTTCGTCGACGTCGGGGCGCGCGTGGACCGTTCGATCGTCGACAAATCGGTCCGGATCGGAAAGAGGGCGAGGGTCGGTCAGAGACCGAAACCGGGGGAAGGCCCGGGAATCACCGCGGTCGGAAAGAACGCGCAGATCCCCGACCGGATCTCCGTCAAGCGCGGTGCGGTCATCGATGCAGACGCTACCCCGGAGTACTTCTCCACAGGGGCGCTGCGCCAGCGATCGCGGGCCAGGAAGCTTCGGTTGGCCGCAGCGGGGGCGACGACCCCGGGATTGCCGCGGTGACCCTCGAGCGGCTTTACGCGGACTCGTCTAACTCCAGCATCGGGTCGGTGGGCCGTTCGTCTTCTTGGGGCGGTAGCTCGCCCTCGAGTGCCAGCTTGCGGCGCAGGTTCAGCCGGGCCTGAACCGCCGGATCGCGGTCGGCCAAGAGCGCCAGGAACGACAGGCGCATCGGCTGCGTCGGCTCCTCCGGCGGTTCTTCGACAGGATCGGCGTTGTCGCACATCGAGACGCGCTGCAGGCTCTCGGGCGGGACGATGAGGCGCTCGGTGTTTCTTCGGTCAGCCATTTGGTTTACCTCGTGAAGAGTGAGCTGATCGAGAGTGCAAGACACGTTCCCCGCCGGTCACTGCAATTTTGCCAATAAAATCAAGGAGTTGCGGAGCAATTGCGCCGGTCGGAGGCAAATAAAGTCCGGCGAACCGCAAAAAAATGGCGCCTATTCGCCGATGTCCTCCGCCCAGAGGTTCGGGTTGTCCCGGATCCAGCTCGCAAGCATGTCGATGCATTCCTTCGAGGCAAGGTCCACCACCTCGACGCCGTTCTCCCGCAGCCAGTCGATACCGCCCGCGAAGTTGACCGACTCGCCGACGATCACCCGGCCGATGCCGAACTGCCGAACGAGGCCGCTGCAGTACCAGCAGGGGGCGAGCGTCGTGACGATCGTCTTGTCGCGATAGCCGCGCTGTCGCCCCGCCCTGCGGAAGGCGTCGGTCTCGCCGTGGACCGAGGGATCGTTCTCCTGGACGCGCCGGTTGCGGCCGCGGCCGAGCAGCGTCCCGTTCCGGTCGAAGAGCGCGGCGCCGATCGGAACGCCGCCCTCGGAGAGCCCGAGCTTCGCCTCCGCCAGCGCGACGTCGAGCATCGCGCGGAAAGGCTCGAGGGCTCTCAGGCCGTTTCGGGAGCGCGGGCGAGAATCCGCATGGCGGCGCGCCACTCTTCGCGCGCGCGCGCCAGGCAGCCCCGGTGCGCGCGCAGGTTCTTCTTCCAGGATCGCGCGCGGGCGGAGGAAGCCCGTTGCTCAAGCCACTCCCGCTTCTTTTCGTGCGCCCGGTTCCAGTGGGCGACGGCGCGCTCGAGGAGAAGCCCCGCCCGATCCATGCGAACCCGGACCGCCTCCCGGATCTCCGACGGAACCCCGGGCAGCCGCGACTGGACCTCGAGAGCCGCCATTTTCAGCCGCGCTCTCTCGATGACCGGTCGCGGGGTCGCGCGAAGCTCGCGCGCGAGCCGGACGGTCGCGAGAGTGCGGATCAGCCATTTTGTGGGATCCCAGTCGAACCAGCGGATTCCATTGCGGTAGTCGGACGGGAAACGGTGGTGGAAGTTGTGAAAGCCCTCGCCGTTGGTCACGAACGCGAGCAGCCAGTTATCGCGCGCGGAGTTCTCGTCCGTGTACGGACGCGTGCCGTAGAGGTGAGCGATCGAGTTGACGAAAAATGTGGTGTGGTGGATGACGACGATCCGCAGGAATCCGCCCCACAGCAGGCCGCCGATCGGATGACCGAACGCAGCGCCCACGAGGGTCGGCAGCCCCAGGCCGAAAACGATGCCGATCCAGGACGACCAGCGGTACTGCCACAGGACGAGCCTGTTCTTCAACAGGTCCGGCACGTTGTCGAAAGCCCGGCCCGCCGGATCCTTGTAGAAGAGCCAGAAGATGTGGGCGGACAGGCCTCCGCGCTTGATCGAGTACGGATCCCAGTCCTTGTCGACGTACTTGTGGTGCGTGCGATGGTCGGAGGCCCACTTAAGCACCGAGTTCTGGAGAGCCATGGCGCCGAAAAAGAGGAAGAACGCCTGGACGAGCGGATGACTCTCGTATCCCTTGTGCGCGAAGAGACGGTGATAGCCGGCGGTGACCGAGAGGCCGACGAGGACGTAGGAGACCAGGAAGAGCACGGGCTGCCACCACTCGATGCCGAACTTCAACGCATACGCCGCCGTGCCGAAGATCCCGATCACCGGGGTCAACGACAGAAAAAGAATGTTCGTCCAGTCTTTCTTTCGTTCCATGTCTCGCCTTTCGGATCCGCTCAAAATGGTTGAGACCGCCCCGCCCAGAGGAGCTCCAGTGCCTCGTCGCCGATCTCGACGGTGATTTCGGCGTTCGGCCGGTCGTTCAGCTCATCGAGAAGAACGCCGATCGCGCCAGCGCCCGCGCCGAGCTCCTCGAGAAAGACCGCGAGGTCCCCCTGGCCGTAGAGATACCTCGGCTCCAGGACCTGACGCTCGGAGGGCGGTCCGCCCCCGCGCGCGTCGGACAGGGAGAACATTGCCTTGTACTCGAACGAACCTTCGTCGGAAGGCAGAATCCGAACTTTCCAGTTCCACATCGGGGGTCCGATCTCGTTTGCGCTTCGGTCTAGAACCGTCCGCCGCCCCGTCCGTATCCACCGCCACCGCCGCTGCCACGGTTGCCGCTCGGCTCGGTGCGGGGGCGCGCTTCGGAGACCGTCAGGGCCCGCCCGTCGATTTCCCGTCCGTTCAAGGCGGCCATCGCGGCCTTTGCCTCGTCGTCCTTGGAGAACTCGACGAAGCCGAAGCCCTTCGAGCGGCCCGTCCCGCGGTCGGAAATGACCGTGACCGAGTCCGGAGCGCCGTAGGCTCCGAAAAGCTGGCGCAAGTCGTCCTCTGTCGTCGCATAGGACAGATTGCCGACGTAAAGTTTCATTTGAATTCCTCCCGCCGGTCGAGCCAGCAGCTCGGCGTTGTCCGAACGCGACCGCCGCCGCGCGCGTCGCGCTTTCCCGTTTTTCTTATCGTTCGGAGTTCGTCAGAGCTGGTCTGGCAAAGCGAGCGGAACGAGAACAAAGACAGCGTATCACACCGCGTGGTCGCTCTCTCCCGCTCATGCAGGACATCCGGGCGCCGCAACAATCGAGCGCTGAGGAGCTTGCGGGTCGCAGGAGCCGGGGCTAGTATTGCCCTTTTCTCGATCGGAGCAGGAGGTCCGCATGACGGATTCCGCGGTTGTGGCCGACTCTCACGCGGCGGCAACGGCGCGCGCCTCGACGCCGGCTGAAATTCTGCGCAACTTCGTCGACGGCCGGTGGGTCGAGTCCCGTGCGCGCGAGTTTTTGGACGTCTACAACCCGGCGCGCGGCGAGGTGATCGCGCGAACGCCGCTCTCGACCGGCGAGGATCTGGACCAGGCGGTGGCAGCCGCAAGGAAGGCGTTTCCGGGCTGGCGCGACACGCCGGCGGTCGTGCGGGCGCGCGCGCTGTTCCGGTTTCGGGACCTGCTGGAGCAGAACTTCGAGGAGCTGGCGCGCACGGTCACAGCTGAGCACGGCAAGACCATCGACGAGTCGCGAGGCAGTGTCCGGCGCGGGATCGAGTGCGTCGAGGTCGCCTGCGGATCCCCGTCGCTCATGATGGGTTACGGTCTCGAGAACATCTCCTCCGGTATCGACTGCCAGGTGATCCGTCAGCCCGTCGGCGTTTGTGCGGCCATTGCTCCCTTCAACTTCCCGGCGATGGTGCCTCTCTGGTTCCTTCCCTTTGCCGTGGGAACGGGCAACACGATCATCGTCAAGCCCTCCGAGCAGGTGCCCCTTTCGCAGCGGCTCGTGTTCCACCTGCTGGAGAAGTGCGACCTGCCCCCCGGAGTCGTCAATCTCGTCAATGGAGGCCGCGAGGTGGTCGAAGCGATCTGCGATCACCCGGAGATCCGCGCGGTGTCCTTCGTCGGATCGACGCCGGTCGCCCGAGCGGTCTGGCGGCGGGCGACCCACGCGGGCAAGCGCGTGCAGGCGCTCGGCGGCGCGAAGAATTTCGTCGTCGTGATGCCCGACGCCGACTGGGACCGATCGATCAACGTCATCACCGAGTCCTTCTACGGGTGCGCGGGAGAACGGTGCCTCGCCGGCAGCGTGCTCGTCCCGGTCGGGGAGGCCCACGGCGAGGCGCGCGACAGGATGGCTGCGTCCGCGAAGGCCCTCCGGGTCGGCGACGGAATGGAGCAAGGCGTTTCGATGGGCCCCGTCATCAGCGCCCGGCACCGCGAGAGGGTCCTCGACTACATCGAGAAAGGCGTCGAAGAAGGGGCGAAACTCGTGGTGGACGGCCGGAAGGTCTCCGTCGCGGGAAACGAAAAGGGGTTCTTCCTGGGACCCACTCTCTTCGACGACGTCCGGCCGGCCATGGCGATCGGGCACGAGGAGATCTTCGGACCGGTCGCTTCGATCACGCCGGTCAAAACCTTGGAGGAGGCGATCGAGGTGATGCACGCGCATCCCAACGCGAACGCGACCTCCATCTTCACCACGAGCGGCAAGGCGGCGCGGGAGTTCGCGCGGCACGCGTCGGCATCCATGGTCGGCGTGAATATCGGCGTGGCGGCGCCGATGGCGTACTTCCCCTTCGGTGGCGCGAAGGACAGTTTCTTCGGCGACCTGAAGGTCCACGGGAGGGACGCGTACGAGTTTTACACAGATAAGAAAGTGGTCATCAGCCGGTGGTTCTGAATCCGATTGTCATCCTGAGCGCAGCGAAGGATCCCTCCCTTGAAAGCCAGGGATCCTTCGGCCCTGCGGGCCTCGGGATGACAGCCTAGCCGGAGTCACAATGCCGAGAAAAGTCATCGGTGGTCTGATCCAGTGCGCGACGCCCGTCTCCGACCCCTCGACCCCGATCGAGCAGGTCAAGGAGGACGCGATCTCGAGACACGTTCGCTTGATCGACGAGGCGGGAAAGAACGGCGTCCAGATCCTCGGGCTCCAGGAAGTCTTCAACGGCCCGTATTTCTGCCCTTCGCAGGACCCGCACTGGTACGACATGGCCGAGCCGGTTCCCGGGCCCACGACCGAGCGGATGGCCGGGTACGCGAAGAAGTACCGGATGGCGATGGTCGTGCCCGTCTACGAGCGCGAGCAGGCCGGCGTTTACTACAACACGGCCGCCGTCTACGACGCCGACGGCTCGTACCTCGGGAAATATCGAAAGAACCACATCCCGCACACGTCGGGGTTCTGGGAGAAATACTTCTTCAAGCCGGGCAACCTCGGCTATCCGGTCTTCGATACGCGCTACGCGAAAGTCGGCGTCTACATCTGCTACGACCGGCACTTCCCGGAGGGCGCGCGCCTCCTCGGTTTGAACGGCGCCGAGATCGTGTTCAACCCTTCCGCCACCGTCGCCGGGCTGTCGCAGTACCTGTGGAAGCTCGAGCAGCCGGCGCACGCCGTCGCGAACGGCTACTTCATGGCTTGCAGCAACCGCGTCGGCGTCGAAGCTCCGTGGAATCTCGGGCGCTTCTACGGCTCGTCGTACTTCGTCGATCCACGCGGCAACTTCCTCGCGGTCGGCTCGGAGGACAAGGACGAGCTCATCACGGCCGAGATGGATCTCGACATGATCGAGGACGTGCGGCGGGTCTGGCAGTTCTACCGTGACCGACGGCCGGAGACCTACCAGCCGATGGCCGAACTCGGAACTTGAAAACCCTTCTCCGCGGCGGCACGGTCGTCACCGCGACCGACCTCTATCGCGGCGACGTCCTGATCGAAGATGAGCGGATCACCGCGATCGCGAGACCTGGGGATCTGACCCCCTTCGGGGATCAGACCCCCTTCGACAAAACCATCGACGCCTCCGGGAAGTACGTCATCCCCGGTGGAATCGACGTCCACACGCACCTCGACATGCCCTTCGGGGGTACGACGTCCGCCGACGACTTCGAGTCCGGCACGGTCGCGGCGGCGCACGGCGGCACGACCTCGGTCGTCGACTTCGCGATCCAGTACCGCGGACAGACGCTCGCCCACGCGTTGGATACCTGGAGGAAGAAGGCAGAGGGAAAGGCGGCGATCGATTACGGCTTCCACATGATCGTCACCGAGCTTACCGAATCGGTCGAGAGCGAGATGGACGCGCTCGTCGAGGAAGGCGTGACGTCGTTCAAGCTCTTCATGGCGTATCCCGGCGTATTCATGCTCGACGACGGCTCGATTTTCCGGGCGCTCCTGCGCACCCGTGAAAACGGCGGGACGATCTGCATGCACGCCGAGAACGGCGGCGTGATCGACGTACTGGTCAAGAAGGCGCTCGCGGAGGGAAAGATCGCGCCGAAATACCACGCGCTGACCCGGCCAGCCCGGGCGGAGGGCGAGGCGACCCACCGCGCGATCGCGCTCGCGGAGATGGCGGGGGTCCCGATCTACATCGTCCACCTCTCCGCCGCGGAGGCGCTCGAAATGGTGATGCAAGCGCGCGACCGCGGCCTTCCCGCTTACGCGGAGACCTGCCCACAGTACCTGTTTCTCTCCTCCGACAACTACGAGGAGCCCGGTTTCGACGGCGCGAAGTACGTCATGAGCCCGCCGCTGCGGGGGAAAGAGACGCAGGAGCGGCTCTGGCGCGGTCTCGCGTCGAACGATCTGCAGGCAGTCTCCACCGATCACTGCCCCTTTTGCATGAAGGAGCAGAAGGAGCTCGGTCGCGACGATTTCTCCAGGATCCCCAACGGCGCGCCGGGTATCGAGACCCGCATGAGCCTCGTCTTCGACGGCGGTGTACGCACCGGGAAAATCGGTCTCAACCGTTTCGTCGAGCTGACCTCGACGTCGCCGGCGAAGATCTTCGGCCTCTTTCCGCGCAAAGGGACGGTCGCGCCCGGTTCTGACGCCGACCTCGTCGTGTTCGATCCGAAGAAGAAAGTGACGCTGTCGGCGAAGACGCTGCACATGAAGGTCGACTACAACCCTTACGAAGGGCGAGAGATCATCGGGGCCGCCGACACGGTTCTCTCCCGCGGCAAGGTCGTCGTGGAGAGCGGGAAATTTGTGGGCCGCGCCGGCGCCGGCTCGTTCTTGAAGAGAAATCCGAGATGACCCTTTCTGTCATTCCGAGGAGCGAAGCGACGAGGAATCCCACGCTCGTCCGGAAGGGATTCCTCGCTGCGCTCGGAATGACATACCCCCTCCTGTCATTCCGAGGAGCGGAGCGACGAGGAATCTCGTTACGAGATGAGATTCCTCGCTCCGCTCGGGATGATAAGGGTCACGCGGGATGACAAGGAGTGAAATGAGCACCGAAACTCGGCAAGCCCGTCCGACGTCCGACCTCACGAACGCCGTGCGGCAGAAGCACAAGGAATATCTCTTCCCCGCGACGATCCAGTACTACCAGGAGCCGATCGTCGTCACCGACGCGAAGGGGCTGCGGGTCCGGGACGCCGACGGCAACGAGTACCTCGACTTCTTCGGCGGCATCCTGACCGTTTCGGTCGGCCACGGGAACGAGAAGGTCAATGCCGCGATCAAGGCGCAGGTCGACCGCCTCTCGCACATCTCCACGCTCTATCCCACGCTTCCCGTCGTCGAGCTCGCCGAGCGGCTGGCGCGGATCGCTCCCGGCAAGCTCCGCCAGATGTACTTCACCGCGTCGGGGACGGAGGCGGACGAGACCGCCGTGATGATGGCGGAGCTCTTCACGGGCCGCTCCGAGATCATCGCGCTGCGACACGGGTACTCGGGCCGCTCGACTCTCGCCCAGTCGCTCACCGCACACTCCACGTGGCGCCCGCTCCCGACGAAGATCGCCGGCATCAAACACGCGCCCACTCCGTACTGCTACCGCTGTCCGATGCACCTGACGTATCCCTCGTGCGGGATCGCCTGCGCGAAAGACATCGAGGACATCATCCGCACGACGACCACCGGCCGTGTCGCTGCGTTCCTCGCGGAGCCGATCCAGGGAGTGGGCGGCTTCATCACGCCGCCGCCGGAGTACTTCGAGGCGGCCGTCGCGATCGTGCGGAAGTACGGCGGAGTCTTCATCTGCGACGAGGTCCAGACCGGCTTCGGCCGCACCGGAACCACGATGTGGGGCATCGAGCACTGGGGTGTGGAGCCCGAGATCATGACGATGGCCAAGGGCGTGGCGAACGGGCTGCCGCTCGGCGTCACGGTCTGCACGCCGGAGATCGCGGCGTCGCTGAAGGCGCTGACCATCTCGACCTTCGGCGGAAATCCGGTCTCGTGCGCCGCGGGAAACGCGACCGTGCAGTTCATCGAGGAAGAGAATCTCCCCGCTAACGCCGAAGCGATGGGAGCTCTCCTGCGCGCGGGCCTCGAGGAATTGAAGCGGCGCTTTCCGAAGAACCTCGGGGACGTGCGGGGCATGGGGCTCATGCAGGCGGTGGAGCTCGTGGTCGACGAAACCGCCGGCGACCGCACGCCCGCGAAGGAACTGACCAACCAGATCTTCGAGGAGGCGCGAAGGCGGGGTCTCCTGATCGGCAAGGGGGGGCTCGACGGAAACTGCTTCCGGATCGCGCCGCCCTTGACCGTCAACGCCTCGGAGGTTGCCGAAGCCGTGGCGATTCTCCGCGAGTCATTCGAAGCCGCGGGCGCGAGCTAGAGGGAGGAGGTTCCCGATGCCCGACCTTTCCATCACGTTCACCGGAATCAAGTTCGAAAATCCCTTCCTGCTCTCCTCGGCGCCGCCGACGGAGTCCGAATCGAACATCCTGCGCGCGTTCGAAGCGGGTTGGGCCGGCGTCGTCACGAAGACGATCGGCGTTCATCCGGTCGTGAACGTCAAGGGACCGAAGACCAACTTCCTGCGGACCGACCCGGCATCGGGGATGATCTCCATGAAGAAGCGGACCGGCGCCGCGCTCCACTCCTCCTGGAATTGGGAGCTCATCTCCGACAAGCCGCTCGACTGGTGGATCGGCCGCCTCGCGCGGATCAAGAAGGCGCACCCCGGAAAGATCCTGATCGCTTCGATCATGGCGGGCTCCGGCTCCGACGAGGAGCTCCGCCACTGGCAGACGCTCGCGAAGGCCTGTCAGGAGGACGGTGCCGACGCGCTCGAGCTGAACCTCTCCTGTCCTCACATGGACCGGCCGGACATGGGCTCGAACATCGGAAAGGACGACGAGCTCATCTCCGTCGTCACCCAGATCGTCAAGGAAGTCGCCCGAGTGCCCGTCTGGGCCAAGCTCACGCCCTCGACGACCGACATCGTCGTCGAGGCGCGGGGCGCCTTTCTCGGCGGCGCCGATGCGATCTCGTCCTCAAATACGTTCACTTCGCTGCCGGTGATCGATCCCGAAACTCTGGAATTCGAGATGAACGTCGAAGGACTGGTCTCGACGGGGGGACTCGGCGGGCCGGCGATCCTTCCCCTTTCTCTCGCGAAGATGGCTCAGATGACCGGCGCGCTCCCGGACAAGGAGTTTTCGGGAATCGGGGGTATCGCGGAGTTTTCGCACGCATTGAACTACTTCCTGCTCGGCTGCGGGACGGTCCAGGTCTGCACGGCGGCCATGCTCGACCACGCCGTCGGCCCAACGGTCATCAAGAACCTGGTTCGGGGCATGGAAGAGTTCCTGGAGAAGAACGCCCACCGGGGCTGGAAAAGCCTCGAGGACTTCCGGGGCATCCGCCGCGACCGGATCGTGTCGCACTCGAAGATCAAGCGGCCCGACGAGGCTCACTATCATGGCGGCTACGACGCCGAGACGCCGGCCGCCGCCGGGAGCACGAAGTGACGGCGCGCCTCTCGGCGCGTCGTCATCCCGAGTGCGTGAGCGCGAGGGATCTCTTCCTCTCCGCTGTCGCCGTTCTCGTCGCTCTGTCTCTTTCCGCCGCACCTGCGGCGAAGAAAGCCCCACGCACTCCGAAGCAGTACACGATCGAGCAGTTCTACGCGACGACGGGCGTGCGCGACGCATCCTTCTCCTCCGACGAGAAGCGCATCCTCTTCTCGTCGAACCAGACCGGGGTGTTCAACGTCTACAGCGTCCCGGTCGCGGGCGGGGCGGCGACTCCGCTGACCGCCTCGACGACCGACACGACCTATGCGGTCTCCTATTTCCCGACGGACGACCGCGTCCTCTCCACGCGCGACCAGGGCGGCAACGAGCTGAACCACCTCTACGTGCGGGAGCTCGACGGCAAGGAGCGAGATTTGACTCCCGGCGAGAAGCTCAAAGCGGAGTTCGACGGCTGGAACGGCGACCGAACGGCGTTCTGGGTGGAGACGAACGAGCGCGATCCGAAGTTTTTCGACTTGTACCGGTACGACGCGAAGAGCTACGAGCGCACGATGGTCTACAAGAACGAGGCGGGTTACGACATCGCGGCCATCGCGCCGGACGGCAAGTGGGTCGCGCTCGGGAAGACCAACGGGACTTCGGACAGCGACATCTATCTCTGGAGCGCTGCCACGAAAGAGGCGAAGAACATCACCCCGCACCAGGGGATGGCCGAAAACACGCCGCAGGACTTCGATCCGGCAACGGGCGCGCTCTACTACCTCTCCAACGAAGGCGCTGAGTTCGCGAGCGTCCGGAAGTTCGACGCCGTGACCGGAAAGACCGAGGACGTCGAAAAGCCGGACTGGGACGCTCTTTTCACGCGTTTCTCGAAGAACGGTCGATATCGCGTGACCGGCGTCAACGAAGACGGCCGGACCGTGGTCCACGTCCGCGACACGCGGTCCGGCGAAGAAGTGCTGCTCCCGAAGCTGCCGGCCGCGGACATCACCTCGGTCCGCTTCGCCGACAGTGAGAGCCGGATCGCGTTCTACGTCAACGGCGATCGCTCCCCGAACAACCTGTACGTCTACGAGTTCGGCCGGTCGTCCCCCGTCCGACTGACGGATTCGCTCACGAAGGAAATCGATCCAGAGGACCTCGTCGATTCGGAGGTCGTACGATTTAAGTCGTTCGACGGAATGGTCATCCCGTCGATCTTCTACAAGCCGCACCAGGCGACTCCACAGGGCAGGGTCCCGGCTCTCGTGTGGGTCCACGGCGGGCCGGGCGGACAGACGCGCAAGGGCTACAGCGCGACGATCCAGTACCTCGTCAACCATGGCTACGCGGTGCTCGGGATCAACAACCGTGGCAGCTCGGGCTACGGGAAGACCTTCTACACGGCGGACGATCGGAAGCACGGCAAGGAGCCTCTCCGCGACTGCGTCGAGGGAAAGAACTACCTCGCGAAGCTGCCGTACGTCGACGCCGCCCGCATCGGAATCATCGGCGGCAGCTACGGCGGCTACATGGTCCTCGCGGCGCTCGCGTTCCAGCCCGAAGCGTTCGCCGTCGGCGTGGACATCTTCGGCGTCTCGAACTGGCTCCGCACGCTCGAGACCATTCCGAAGTGGTGGGAGTCGCAGCGGCTCGCTCTCTACAAGGAGATCGGCGATCCCGAGAAGGACAAGGACATGCTTCGCGAGATCTCGCCGGTCTTTCACGCCGACAAGATCAAACGCCCTCTTCTCGTCCTGCAGGGGGCGAACGACCCGCGCGTCATCAAACCGGAGTCCGACGACATCGTCGCGGAGGTGAAAAAGAACGGAGTGCCGGTCGAGTACATCGTTTTCCCCGACGAGGGGCACGGCTTCACGAAGAAGAAGAACCAGATCGAAGGCTACGGTGCGATCCTGAAATTCCTCGACAAGTACCTGAAGGGCGCGCCGGCAGCGCACGCCACGGCGAGAGGCTGATTCGCCGCGGCCGAGCGGTACCTCTCAAGTCCGGAATGCTCGCCAACATGCGCTACGGTCGGATCCGACGCTACTGGGACGATCTCCGCAACCGGCTGCGCTGACCTCCGGCTTCGACTGCCGAGCGTCTCGAGCGGATCGGATTTAGCATCACTTCGTGCGGACCGGTCTGCCCGCCTGGATGATGCCGGCCGTCGTGGCCGGAGGATTCATTCTCTTTCTCTGGGTCGAAACGCGCCGCCCCCTGCGAGTCGAGCGCGAATCGAAGCTCCGCCGCGTCGGGCGCAACCTGGCGACCGCCGGCATCGGCCTCGCAACGGTCGAGCTGCTGCAGATTCCCATCTTGATCCCGATCTCCCGCTGGACGATGAAGCTGGGAATCGGGCTACTCAACCATCTGGGGGTGATCAGGTGGGTGCGGGTGGTGGTCGCCTTCGTGCTGCTCGATTACACGCTCTGGTTCTGGCACTGGATCAACCACCGTGTCCCTTTCTTCTGGCGGTTCCACTCCGTTCACCATGTCGACCGCGACCTGGATGTATCGACGGGAGTCCGCTTCCACTTCGGCGAGCTGGGACTCTCCGTCCTATTTCGCGCTCTTCAAATCACTGCAATCGGCGCCGATCCGGTCTCCGTCGCGATCTGGCAGATGCTGCTCTTCGTCTCAGTCCTCTTTCACCACTCCAATACGCGCCTGCCGCTCGCTCTCGAGCGCGTCCTGGTGCGGATCGTCGTGACCCCCCGGATGCACGGAATCCATCACTCGGACTACGAGAACGAGACGAACACCAACTGGTCGAGCCTTCTCTCCGTGTGGGACTACCTGCACGGGACCATCCGTCTCGACGTTCCCCAGCAGTCGATCACCATCGGTGTGGCGGCGTTCGACGATCCGAAGAAGATTACGCTCGGCAAGATCCTCGCGATGCCCTTCCACCGCTGGAAGGAGTACTGGCGCCGGCCCGACGGGTCGCTGGCCGTCCGCCCGCACGCCGATGGCCGAACGCGGCTGGAACCCTGATCACGAGAGCGTCCGCGGCAACAGCGGCCGTCCTTTTCCGGACCGGCGAGCTTCTTGACTTGGGGTCCGAGACCCCGCTAATATCCCCCTCCCGGGGATAGGGATAGACGAGGAGGCCGAATGAAACCAACCACCAAAAAGAACCCCGTAATTGGCCGAGCGGAATCGAGCGCCGCCAACCTTCCCGCAAGCGTGCGCGCGGAGCTCGATTCCCGGCTGGCCCGCATCGAAGGACACGTCTCGGCGATCCGCCGGATGCTTTCGTCGGGCGACGACTGCGACTCGTTACTCGTTCAGGCATCCGCGGTCCGGTCTGCTCTGAACGGCGTGCTCGTCGGGTTGATGGAAG
>WNGE01001520.1_pt1 | contig 29214 bp, 25 predicted proteins | sample 5400651 | NCBI WGS metagenome assembly WNGE01 (sample SAMN13153370, study PRJNA577476) | soil metagenome | isolation source: 60 cm soil or saprolite under grassland replicate 2 | place: USA:California | collected 2016-06-15
ATACATGGCCAGCGGATCGTTCACTTTCTCGCCTAGCTTGAATGCCGGTGTGGGACAAGTTGGGGCGGCGATTACATCGACCTTCTTGAAAGCTGCGTCGAAATCGCGGGTCAGCAGCGTGCGCACTTTTTGCGCTTTCAGATAGTAGGCATCGTAGTAGCCGGCGCTCAGCGCGTAGGTGCCGAGCATAATGCGGCGTTTCACTTCCATCCCGAAGCCGCCATCGCGGCTCAGCCGGTACATGTCGGCGAGCGTTCGAGCCTTGGGCGAGCGGAACCCGTAGCGCACGCCGTCATAGCGCGCCAGGTTCGACGAGGCTTCCGCCGTAGCCACGATGTAGTAAGTCGGAATCGCGTACTCGGTGTGCGGCAATGAAACCGGCACGACCTCGCATCCCAGCTCTGCCAGCTTCTGGATCGCGGCCTCGACCGCCGCGCGCACTTCCGGGTCGAGGCCATCGCCAAAGTACTCCTTCGCCACGCCGACTTTCAGGCCCTTGACCGGTTTCTCCAGTTCGGCGACGTAGTCAGGAACCGGCACTTCAGCGGAAGTTGAATCCATGGGATCGCGACCGGCAATCGTGCGCAACACCAGCGCCACTTCTTTCACGGATTTCGCAAACGGGCCGATGTGGTCGAGCGACGAGGCGAAGGCGATCAGCCCGTAGCGCGACACGCGGCCGTAGGTGGGCTTCAGTCCCACCACTCCGCAGAACGATGCCGGCTGACGGATCGATCCGCCGGTGTCGGAGCCGAGGGTCGCGACCGCCATCTCCGCCGCCACGGCTGCGGCCGATCCGCCCGACGATCCGCCCGGCACGCGGCTCTTATCGCGCGGATTGTGCACCTCGTGATAGGCCGAGTTTTCGGTCGACGACCCCATGGCAAACTCGTCGCAGTTCAGCTTCCCCAGCACCACCGCGCCCGCAGCTTCCAGGCGCGCCACTGCGGTGCAATCGTAAGGCGGAACAAAATTCTCCAGGATCTTCGATCCTGCGGTGGTCCGCACATCGCGTGTGACCATTACATCTTTGATGGCGACGGGAACGCCCGCCAGCGGCGGCAAAGGCTTGCCCTCGACGGCCAACTTGTCAATGCGCTCGGCCTGCGCCTGCGCCCGTTCTTCGGAAAGAGTCAGGAAAGCGCCAATCGACGGATCTTCTTTCTTGATGCGAGCGTAGGACTCTGAGGCGGTTGCGGCGGCTGTGGTCTTGCCTGCGGCGATCGCTGCGCGAATCGCGTCAATCGTGAGTCCCGGTGTCTCCCGGTCCGCAATCATCGCCCTATCTCTCAATCACCTTGGGAACTTCGAAAAAGGCGCCGTCCGACTCCGGGGCATTCTTCACCGCCACATCGTGCGGCAACGATTCACGCAGACCGTTGTGCGCATCGTCGCGGATCGCATAGGCGAAACGCGCACTGCCCTGGCGCGATTCATCCACTCCATAGCGATCGGAAACCTGCGCCATGGGCTCGACCTTGTCGGTATTCAGTTCGCTGAGACGATCGACGTATTCGAGAATCGAGTTCAAGTCGCGCAGCATGCGGGCGCGCTCCTCGTCGGTCAACTCGAGGTTGGCGAGATCGGCCACATACGCTACGTCTTTTTCGGAAACCTTCATAATCCTGCGGCGGAAAATGTGCTTTAGTCTCGCCCTACTTGCTGTAGGTTGTCATCCCGAGCGAAGCGAGGGATCTGCAGCGTGCCGCGAAAATGCAGATCCCTCGCTCCGCTTGACAAAAAACGTTGACAACCTAAGTCTTCAGAACAAATTCAATGTGTCTGATTGAGGTGGCCGAATACTTGTTGATCACAGCCAGGTAGCGCGGCGCCAGCGCCGCCAACTCCCGACGCCAGCCCGCGTCGGCCACTTGCACGCGCAGAACGCCGTCTGAGAAACTCAACGCCCGCGTCCGTTCCGCAACGGCACTGCCGCACGCCACCGGCCACGCCAGCAGCGGACTCTCCTCGGCCGGGGCGCGATGCAGCGCTTTCGCTACGATGGTTTCCAGGCGTCCAGCAGCACGGTCCAAGAAGTCGACTCCGCAATCAAGAAGAAAATTCTGAGCAGCGATTGTAGCATTGGCAGGCACTGCATTCAGGAGGCGAGCGGCAGAAGCTTGGCTCGCTTCTTCGCGAGCTTCCGCAGGTGCGCCGCCGAATACATACTGCCCCGGCAGCGGGCCGTCCTGCAAAAGCAGGGCGCATCGTCTTCGCCGTCGTAGAGGTTGTAGTCGTAGGTCAATTCTTCCCCCGGCTCGATGTCGCGCAGCGCGATGATCCACATCTTGCCGCGGATCTGGTCGGTCTCGCAGTTTGGATCGCACGAATGATTGACGAACGCCGCCACTCCGTACCCGTCGATAATGTGTTTCCCGCCGTCCAGCCCGAACAAGTAGGTGTTGGGAAAATCGTCGTAGAGATCGTCCGCCTGCTCGTAAGTGAGGCGCTCGCCGACGTATTCGACGATGAGGGTCCCCTTCCGTATGGGCGCATCGGTGTAGCAACCGTGCAAATGGATGCGAGACTGACGAAGAACCAGTGCCATAGTGCGTTCTACATCTTTAGCATAACCGGCGGGGTTCGTGCAGAGGGCGGCAGGGATACGGTAGCAGTGATTAAGTCTTAAAACAACAGAGGTCACAGAGGAGCGCAGGGGAACCCGCGCCTGCAAAACCCGCCCGCCCCTGTTAAGATTTTCCCGGGAGACCAACACTCATGGCTCAACATCATCCACCTCGTTTCCTCAAGCTTGTCGAAGACGCGAAACAGCGCGTGCGTGAAACCAACGTTGACGACGTCAAGGGACGCCTCGACCGCCACGAAAAATTCGTTCTCATCGATGTTCGCGAGGACAACGAATTCGACGCCGACCACCTCCCCGGCGCCGTCCACCTCGGGAAAGGCATCATCGAGCGCGACATCGAGGGTAAGTATCCCGACCTCCATACTCCCATGATTCTCTATTGCGGGGGCGGTTTTCGCTCCGCGCTGGCCGCCGACAATCTGCAGAAGATGGGGTACGGCAACGTCATCTCGATGGACGGCGGAATCCGGGAATGGCGCGAAAAGAAATATCCGCTCGAGAAGTCAAGGTAGTCGGGGCGTTGGAGCGACGGCGTCTCGCCCGTCCTCGGCGCCTCCCACTCTCCAAATCCCTAAACAACAAGTCCTTCTGGCCGTCCTGCACGTTGCATACCCCCCATTTCTTTGAAAAAATACCTGTTGGGGTTCCTGCATGCCTTTGATTGGAAGCTTTGCGCTCCTGTTGGCGCTGGCTCTGGCTGCGTATTCTTTTCTCGCAGGTCTTCTCGGCCTGTTCCAGCGCGACGCCATGGGCGCACGCGTAGCCGAAACCGCCCGCCGCGCGGGAATCGCCGCCTTTGCGGCCGTGCTGCTCGCCGCCGTCGTGCTCGTGATGTCCGCATTCCACGACGACTTTTCGATCGCCTACATCCAGCAGCACAGCAACCGCGATCTGCCGGCGGCCTATAAGTTCGCCGTGCTCTGGTCCGGACAGGAAGGTTCGCTACTGTTCTGGGCGTTGCTTCTCTCTGGCTATGGATTCGTACTGCGCCTGCGCTATCAGACCGATCAGCGCCTGTTCGCGCACGCTTCGGTCGTGATCGCCGCCGTCCAGGTATTTTTCCTGCTGATTCTGAATGTAGCCGCGAAGCCGTTCTCGCTGGTGACGGGCACGATTCCACCAGACGGCAACGGACTGAATCCGCTGTTGCAGTACCCCGAGATGGTCATCCATCCCCCGATGCTTTATCTGGGATACGTGGGCTTCACTGTGCCCTTCGCCTTCGCCCTGGGTGCGCTGATCATGAAGTATCCGGGCGAGAAATGGATTCACATCACCCGCCGCTGGACCATGGTCACCTGGTGTTTTCTCACCATTGGAGTCTTCCTCGGTGCGCACTGGGCCTATGCCGTGCTCGGATGGGGCGGTTACTGGGGATGGGATCCGGTGGAGAATGCCTCGCTGATGCCGTGGCTGACCGGAACCGCGTTTCTGCATTCCGTCATGATGCAGGAAAAGCGCGGCATGCTGAAGGTGTGGAACGTATGGCTCATCTTTTCCACCTTCCTGCTTTCGATCCTGGGAACCTTCCTGACCCGCTCCGGTGTGATCAGTTCGGTCCATGCCTTCGCCCAGTCCTCGATCGGCGACTGGTTCGTGGTTTTCATGTCGCTAACGCTGGCCACGTGCGTGTTCTTCTTCGTTAGAAACAAGTCGCACCTGAAGAGCGAGCACAAACTGGAATCGCTGGTCTCGCGCGAATCGAGTTTCCTGTTCAACAACCTGCTTCTGCTGGTTGCTTGCTTCACCGTTCTTTGGGGGACCCTGTTCCCGATCCTCTCCGAATGGGTGCAAGGACACAAAGTCACGGTCGGCCCGCCCTTCTTCAATCGCGTCGCCGTCCCGGTAGCGCTGTTGCTTCTGCTGCTGACCGCTGTCGGTCCGCTGCTGGCCTGGCGTAAGACTTCGGTCGAAAGCCTGAAGCGCAATTTCCTGTTCCCGTTCATTGGCTCGGTCGCCATTGGCGGCATGATGATGGTCTTCGGAGTGCGGCCCTGGGAGGATCCGTCCTATTTTTATGCCACGATGGCGGCCATTCTGTCCTTTCTGGTGATCTTTACCGTCATCTCCGAATTTGTCCGCGGAGGGCGCGTCATCGCCGGCAAGAGCGGGCAGAATCTGCTGGCCGCCATGGTCCACCTGTGCCACAGAAACACGCGCCGCTACGGTGGATACATCGTGCATTTTGGGGTTGCGCTGGTGGTCATCGGAATTCTCGGCACGCCCTTCAACAAAGAAGTCGAAAAAGAGATGGGCTACGGCGACAAAATCAACATCGGCCCCTACACGCTCGTTTGCCAGTCCTACACCCAGGACGACAATCCGAACTATGGCAACGAGTGGTCCATCATCAATGTTTTCCGCGGCGGGAAGCAAATCACGACCATGTATCCCGAGCGCCGTTTCTACAAGGCCAGCCAGCAGCCGCAGACGATTCCCCGCATCTATCCCAGCTTCCGGGAAGACTTCCTGCTGGTGACCGATGTGTACCTGGTCTATGAGGGAAGAAATGCAGATACTGGCCGCCCCATCATCAAAGCACACCTGAATCCGATGGTGCCCTGGATCTGGACTGGGCTGCTTGTGATGGTCTTGGGCACCATCATCGCTCTGGTGCCGAACGCTGCACCCGTCCGCGTAACCGTGCCCGCGCCGGTGCAGGAGCCGGCGCAGGTGGGAGCAGGTGACTGATGAAGCTTTTATCCCTTTTGTCATTCCGAGCCGTCCGCAGCCGCGCTGGCGCGGCGAGGACGAGCGAGGAATCTGCTTTTGCCCGCCGCGCGCTCCAGTCCTTCATCCTCTGTGCGGCAGTGTTCCTCTTCCTGGGCGCCGGTGACGACGAAGCCCGCTTCAATAGCCTCGGACATCGCATGATGTGCACCTGCGGATGCGGGCAGATCCTGCTCGAATGCAATCATGTCGGCTGCCAGTCGTCCGATAAAATGCGCAACCAGTTGCTCGCAGCATTGAGTCGCGGAGGCGGAGGAGGCGGCGGTACCGGCGGTACCGGGGGAGATAGCGACGACCTCATCCTGCAGGGCTTTGTGCAGGATTACGGCCCCACCGTCATCGCCGCGCCCACCGCGACCGGGTTCAATCGCGTGGCCTGGATCATGCCCTTTGCCGCCCTGGCGCTCGGGATCGCCTTCGTCGTACTCGTCGTGCGCGCGTGGAAGAACAGACCCGCGCCCGCCCTCGCCGACGGCATCGCCATTCCCAGGGGCGCCGAACTGGAGGCCCTGCGCGAGCAAGCCCGCAAGGAGACTGACCTATGACCAAGTGTGGCGCGGACACTCCTGTCCGCGAAAAGCCGCGGTACCGGTACTGCAAGCACGCGGACAGGAGTGTCCGCGCCACACGGGCATCTGGCAATGCTGTTCGTAGCCAGGAGATCACCCAATGACCCTCTTCGTTTGTGCCGTGTTCTTTCTCGCAGCGTTCTACTACGTTTTCTTTTTCCCGGGCGAAGTCTTCGCCGGAGAGGAGAAAACGCGCCTGGGCTATCTCCGCGAGCGCAAGGAAGCCGTTTACGAAAATCTCCGCGATCTGAATTTCGAGTACAAGGCGGGCAAAGTGCCGGATGCCGACTACCAATCCATGCGCGCTTCCCTGGAAGAGGAAGCGGCGGCAATCATGGCCGAGATCGGTCGACTGGAACAAGCCGCCGTTTCGTCGTAGCGCGGGCGTCACGCCAGCAAACGAAGTCACATTAGAGTCTCGCGTATAAGAGTAGTGTCGGCGTCTCGCGGCAAACGTATAAGGAGTGGGCTTGAAGAACTTCGCAAAGTCCGTCGCAACGCCTGCATTCCGCCGCCTAATCGCCGCTCTGGTCGGCCTGCTTTTCCTGACCCTCGCCACCGTTGCCGCCGCGCAGACTCTCAGCGGCACCGTGACCAACGGCACCACCGGCAAACCGGCCGCGGGCGATGAAGTCATCCTGATCAACATCTCGAACGGCATGGACGTGGCCGCCAACACCAAGGCCGACAGCAGCGGCAAATTCAGCTTCACTTTGAAAGACGGCCCCGGGCCGCACCTGATCCGCGCTGTCCACCAGGGCGTCACCTATCATCAAGTGGCGCCTCCCGGAACCAATTCGGTCGAGGTGAAGGTCTATGACGTCGCCAAGAAGTTGTCTCAAGTCCGGGTGACGGCCGACGTAATGCGGTTCCAGGCCGAAAGCGGCACGCTGCAGGGCGTTCGCCTGTTCGCCGTCAACAACGCATCTTCGCCGCCCAAGACGCAGATGAACGACCACAATTTCGAGTTTTACCTGCCCGAGGGCGCCAAGATTGAACAGACGCACGCGAGAGCTCCCAACGGCCAGCCCATCAGCGCCGAAATCACAGCGCAGTCCGAGAAGAACCGCTACGCCGTTGCCTTCCCCTTGCGCCCGGGCGAAACACAGATTCAGGTGCAGTACACGTTGCCCTATGCGGGATCGCTCACGTTCGATCCCAAGCCGCTCTATCCGGCCGAGCACGTGGTCGTAGTGGTTCCCAAGACCATGCAATTTGAGGCCGCCAACGGCTCCCTGTTCCAGTCGATGAATGACCCCAGTCAGAGCGACACGACCGTGCAAGTCGCGCGGCAGACGCTGCCGGGACAGTCGTTGACCTATACCATCAAGGGGACGGGAACCATCAGCGAAGCGCCCCAGCAAGTCGCGGCCGGCGCAGCGCAGGGCCAGCAAGAAGGGATGAGTAATCGTCCCGGCGGGGGCCTCGGTACTCCCATCGACACGCCGGATCCATTGCAGCAATATCGCTGGTGGATTCTGGGCGGATTCGCGATTGTGCTGGCGGCCGGCGGATGGGTCGTCACAAAGCGCCCAACCTCCGCGGCAACGGCCCCGGCCTCCGCAGGGCCGGTGGCCACATCCGTCCCCAAGCCGCGTGTAACATCGCGTGCAGCCGCTGCGCCAGCTCCCCCTTCGACCGCGCCGAAGAGCGCCAGCGCTCCAGCCGGGAAGTCCGCGATGCTGCTGGAAGCGCTGAAAGAAGAAATGTTCCAGCTGGAACTCGAACGCCGCCAGGGGAAGATCACGCCGTCCGAATACGAAAAGGCCAAGGCTGCCCTGGATGAGACGCTCGGCCGCGCTCTAAAGCGCCAGCGATAGCCGGAATTTTTGTCGCGAACATGAGCCGCGCGGACCGGTTCTACATGTGTATCCTACAGAGCAGTTCCCACCGCGCTCTGTCTATCGGGGACGACCAATAACCTCCACAAGCTCGTGTTTCAGCGCGAGGCTCATCGTTTGGAGGCTTCACGGATCAGTACAACGCGGTCAGCCTGGTGTACTGGGAGAGCTTCGACGACGGGCACAAAGCGATCGGGCGAGAGAACTTGAAGGGTTAGCGCAAAGAAAAGAAACTCTGGTTGATGCGCGATTCAATCCGAGGGGAAGGACTTGGTAGCTGGCGGATACGAATCCGCCGCCGAAGCGCAAGGTCCCTCGACTTGCGCTTCGTCGCTTCGCTCCTGCGCGCGGCGCTCGGGAGACAGAGTTCGAGCGCGATGAAGCCCGACGCGCTCAGTTTGCTAATATAAGACATCGCGGTGTCCGCATCTTCCCAACTCGTGCAGATCGATCTTGGGCCCAGGATTCCCAGCCCGAAACCCTCGTGGCTGAAGGCCAAAGCTCCGGTGGGCGACAACTTTCACAATCTGAAGAAGCTTGCTCGGGGGTTGCGGCTGCATACGGTCTGTGAATCGGCGCAGTGTCCGAATATTGGGGAGTGCTGGAATCATCGGACAGCGACCTTCATGCTGCTGGGCGATGTCTGCACCAGGCGATGCGGGTTCTGTGCGGTACCGAAGGGGCGTCCGGAGGCGATTGATTGGGACGAACCCCGGCGGGTCGCGGAAGCCGTCGCCACACTCGGCCTGCGGCATGCGGTCGTGACCAGCGTCAATCGCGACGATGACAATGTGGGTGGCGCGAAGATTTTTGCCGAGACGATCCGACAGATCCGGGAGTGGGCGCCGGAGTGCCGCGTGGAGGTGCTGATCCCGGACTTTCAGGGATTGGGAGAGCCGCTGCGCATTGTGCTCGAAGCCAAACCGAACGTGCTGAATCACAACACCGAGACTGTGCCTCGGCTTTATCGTGCCGTGCGTTCGGGGGCGCGCTATGAGCGGACGCTGGATCTGCTTTCGAACGCTAAGACGTGGGATCCGGCCATGGTCACCAAGAGCGGCGTGATGGTGGGGATTGGCGAGTCGATGGATGAGTTGATCGAAGTCTTCCGCGATCTGGGCGGGCGCGGGGTCGATATCCTCACGGTCGGGCAGTATCTGCGGCCTTCAAGAGATCACCTGCCGATGACGCGTTTTTATACTCCGGCTGAGTTTACCTATTTGAAGCAGGAAGCCTTGAAGTTTGGATTCAAACACGTCGAGTCGGGGCCGCTGGTGCGGTCCAGCTATCACGCGCACGAGCAGGCGGACGTGGCGGCGCGGTAGGCGGTTGTTGGCCTTCGGTCGTGGGGCGTTGTCCATTCTTGTTTCTCATGCAGGAAATTCCTGAGAATAGGGGCGGCGGCGGGCGGCGCCGCCTCGACTGTCGGCAAGTTGCCGGCGCTACAGCATGACGGGGGACCGGTGAACAACCTTGAGTTCAGCCTGGTGATCGGGGTGTGCTCCCTGGGAGCGGGTTTCCTGGGAGCGCTGACTGGCCTAGGCGGCGGAGTGGCTCTAGTACCGTTGCTGACATTGATGTTCCATGTGGACATCCGCTACGCCATCGGGGCCTCGCTGGTGTCTGTGATCGCCACTTCGTCCGGAGCGGCAGCCGCGTACGTCAAAGAGGGCTTCACCAACATACGGATTGGCATGTTTCTGGAAATCGCAACCACTCTGGGAGCGTTGCTGGGGGCGTTTCTGGCGTTAATGGTGCCCACATCCGCGATCGCCATCATTTTTGGGGCAGTTCTTTTATTCTCTGCGTATCTCTCGGGCCGGCCCCAGCCGGTCGTGCCGGAAGACGATCATCCCGACCCGCTGGCAACACGCCTGCGCATGAATGGGACCTATCCGTCGCTGGACGGGCCAAGGAGTTATTACGTCCACCGAGTGCCGGCCGGTTTCAGCCTGATGTTTGGGGCGGGGGCATTGTCGGGTCTGCTCGGAATCGGTTCCGGCGCGGTGAAAGTTCTGGCCATGGATCAGGCCATGAAAATTCCTTTCAAGGTTTCGACCACGACCAGCAATCTGATGATTGGCGTGACCGCGGCGGCCAGTGCGGGTGTGTATCTGAACCGTGGCTATGTGGATCCGGGACTGGCGATGCCCGTGACGCTCGGCGTACTGGCCGGATCGTTGATTGGTACACAAGTACTGGTGAAGACGCGAACGCGCTGGTTACGCCTCGTTTTTAGCGCAGTAATGGTATTGCTCGGGTTGGAGATGGTCTACAAGGGAGTCTCGGGGCGTATCTGAATGACAGGAAGCGAGTGGAGCGATCGGCGGGTAGAGAGCATCGTCGGCAATCTCTTGCGGGTGGGCGTAATTCTGGCAGGTTCCGTCGTGCTGGCAGGTGGCATGATCTTCCTGGTTCGACACGGGACCCAGCCGGCCCACTATCGTGTGTTCCTCGGTGAACCTTCCGACCTTCGCCGGGTGCGTGGCATCGTTCACGGAGCCATTGCCCTGCGCGGCCGCGCGGTTATCCAGTTGGGACTGTTATTGCTGATCGCCACACCCATCGCACGCGTGGCATTTGCGATGTTTGGATTTGCCGAAGAAAAGGACCGGCTGTACGTGTTGTTCACCGGGATCGTGCTGGTCGTGCTGCTCTACAGCCTGATGGGATCAGCTTGAACGGCCGGATTTTACAAGAGGCAATGGCCTCGGCCACGGGCCAGGTGCCCTCGCCCTTCGGCTCCGCTCAGGGCAGGCTAGCCGGCAAGGTGCCGGCGCTACGACTACCAGACCCGGCAGGCTTTGTGATTCACCATGGCCGCGTCGGGCTCGCAGTGGTAGGTCTCGCGGAACTCCGGCATGTTGGAGACGGTTCCGTTCACGCGGTATTTGCCGGGCGAATGGGGGTCGATGGTGACCAGCATTCTTGTAAGTGCGTCAGTACGGTTCTGACACCAGACGTTGGCCCATCCGAGAAAGAAGCGTTGCTTTGCAGTGAGGCCGTCAACGGGCGGCGGTTCCTTGCCGGCGAGCGTATCCAGCATGGCCATGAAGGCGATGCGGAGTCCGCCATTGTCGGCGGTGTTTTCGCCTAGCGTCAGCTTGCCGTTCAGCTTCAGATTTTCTACGGCAACGAAGCTGCCGTACTGATCTTTAGTGCAACTTGTGCGTTCTTCGAACTGCTTTTTGTCGCTTGCGGTCCACCAGTCGCGCAGGTTTCCATCGGCGTCGAACTGGCTGCCCTCATCGTCGAAACCGTGGGTAAGTTCGTGGCCGATGACTGCGCCGATGCCGCCAAAGTTCATGGCATCGTCCGCCTGATTGTCATAAAACGGCGGCTGCAGTATGCCGGCGGGGAAAGTGATGTTGTTCTGGTTTGCGTTGTAACTCGCGTTCACGGTCATGGGCGGATAGGGCCAGAGACCCTTGTCGAGGGGCTTGCCGATCTTGTTCAGGCGGCGCTGGAGGTCATGGGCGTTCGAACGTTGGGAATTGCCGAGGGCGTCGTCCCGCATGATCGTCAGAGTTGAATAGTCGCGCCATTTCTCGGGATCGGGATAACCAATCCGATTCGTGATCGCGGCCAGTTTTACCAGCGCCTGCTTCTTGGTTTCCTCCCCCATCCAGGGGAGGTTCTTGATGTCCTCGCCGAGGGCTTTTTCGAGTTTTTCAACCATGGCGAGAGTGCGGGCTTTCGCTTCGGCGCCGAAGGTCTGCTGAACGTAAATCCGGCCGATGGCTTCGCCGAGGTCCTGGCCCGCAAAATCGACGCAGCGTTTCCAACGAGGGCGCAACTGCTTGGTGCCTTGCAGAGTCCTGTTGAAGAAATCGAAGTTCTCGTCCACGAACGCGGCCGGCAGCACCTGGGCATGGGCGTGCACCACATGCCAGCGCAGGTAAGTCTTCCAGTCGTCGAGCGAGTGAGAACTGACAACCGTCTGCAAGTTCTTGACGAACTCAGGCTCGACGACGTTCAGTGAATCGAACCTGGGCGCGCCGACGCCTTCGAAATAGATGTTCCAATTGAAGGCGGAGTTGAGTGCTGTCAGTTCCTGATTAGAAAGCTTATGATAAATCTTCTGCGGATCCCGGCGCGTGGTTTGGTCGTAAGCGCCCTTGGCCAGGCCGGTCTCGATGTCCATGACGACCTTGGCTTCGGCAGCAGCTTTGGCGGGGGCATCGCCCAGCAGTTGCAACATCTTCTGCACGTGCTCGACGTACTGCGTGCGAAGTTCAGCCGACTTGGGATCGTCCTTAAAATAATAGTCGCGGTCGGGCAGGCCGAGACCGCCCTGGTCGAGTTCGGCGATCATCTGGCTGGCGTTCTTGAAATCGGAGCCGGACCCGAACCCGAACAATACCTCAGCCCCCTCGCGGTGCAAGCGGACGATTTCGTTTGGCAGTTCATCCTTCGACTTCAGGGCGGCAATGCTTTCGAAGTCTGGATCGAGCGGCTTGGTTCCGGACTTCTCGATGGCGCTTTCGTCCATGCAGGTGGCGTAGTAGTCGCCGATTTTCTGCTCATTGGCGCTGCGCCCGGGGCGATTGGAGGAGGCCTTCTCCAGAATTTCGCGCACAATGTATTCGCCCCGTTCCTGAAGTTCATTGAAGCGGCCCCAGCCAGGACGGTCAGACGGAATGGGGTTCTGCGTCTGCCACTTGCTGCAGGCATAGGCGTAGAAATCGGTGCAGGGATTGATGCTTTTATCGAGCATGTCGGGCGAGAAGCGGACGTCGGCGGGCTTCTTCGCGGGTTTAGGCGTGGCCTGCGCGAACAGAGCGGGAGACAGCATCAGGGAGACGGTAAGAAGGGTCACGAGATGGCGCATGGGTTTCCTCAGATCGAGATCTGAACGCAAGAGGTGCACGGTGGATACGAATCCAGCAGGGATGAGTTCCCGAACGTACCAACCCATTGTATGAGACGGCGCTCTGGTAGAACAGTCAACCGCTGTATTCGGCGGAAATGCCGGTTCCAGCGCAGTCACGCCGAGCGCGACTGCGCGGTACGGGCGGCCACCACCTGCGGGTCAATGAGAACGCGCGGAGATCGGCGAGCGGGCCAGTATGACACTCGGAGCAATTGTGCCCGAAAACCTGTACCGGCCATTCGATTAGAAGTCCTTAGACCTGCCGACGAGAACGCAGGCTGCCCTGTGAATACTGCGAATTAAGAAAGCGGTATCCTCATTAGCATGGTCTCGTCGACCGGATCGAACATTAACTCCGTCTCCGAAAGCCTTCCGCACAAAACCGGACGCTTAACTTTGCGCCTTTTACTTGCGTTGAGTCTTGTCGCCGCGATCACGTTTGTGTTTTTTCGCCTGATCCACGTGAATGCCACAACCGTAGGTTTTTTCTATCTCGTGGCTATCCTCGTGATTGCTACGTCGGGTGGACTTCTGGAAGCCAGCGTGTCCTCCGTGGTTGCGATGTTGTGCTTCAATTTCTTTTTCTTCCCACCCGTTGGGACGTTCACGGTCGCCGATCCGCAAAACTGGGCGGCCCTGTTTGCCTTTTTGGCTACGGCCCTTACTGCCAGTCAACTCTCGGCTCGATTGAAACGACAAAGAAGATCGGCGCTGGACCAGCAGCGCGAGATGGAGCGATTGTACGCCCTCAGCCGCGCCATACTACTCACCGATACCACGCAGCCCACAGCGAAGCAGATCGCGCACCAAATCGCCCAGGCGTTTGAGTGTCCTGCAGTGGCGCTGTACGATCGCAACCGCGATGAAGTCTATGTGGCTGGCCCGGAAGTCTTTCCTAACATTGACGCTAAACTGCGCGAGTCCGCAATTCGATCCAGTGTGCTACACGAAGAAAGTGACGAGATTCTTATAACGCCAATCCGACTCGGCGGAGAACCGATCGGCAGTTTGGCAGTTAAACTTGCCTTTATGTCTGACGCCGCACTGCAGTCTCTTTTGAGCCTGGTGGCAGTGGGACTGGAAAAGGCACGGGCCCAGGAGGAGGTCAACCGAGCCCAAGTTGCCCGCCAGAGCGAGGAGCTGAAATCCACACTTCTGGATGCGATTGCGCACGAATTCAAGACTCCCCTCACGTCGATTAAAGCCGTTACGACCGATTTGCTTTCGAATCCCCAAGAATCGCTTTCGCAGCAGCAGCGCGGATTGCTCACAATTGCCGACGAGGGGGCGGACCGTCTAGCCAGACTAGTCACCGAAGCGATTCAGCTAGCCCGAATCGAGGGTGGCAAGTTTCAATTGAATCGGGGGATTCATTTTCCAAGCTCTTTGCTTTCCGCGGCGTTGCGGCAGACGAACTCTCTAACCGACGGGAGAGAGCTCAAGGTGGAGGTGGCAGAGGGCTTGCCGTTGGTATTGGTGGACGCCGAACTGATACAGATGGTGATCGCCCATTTGATCGATAACGCGGTGAAGTACACCCCGCAAGGCAGCCCTATCGTGATGGGCGCACATGCCAGCGAGAAAGCTGTAATCGTTCACGTGGCCGATCAAGGGCCAGGCATGGCCCAGGACGAACAATCACGAATCTTCGAGAAGTTCTATCGCGGTAGTAGAGGACAACACCTCAAGGGCACAGGCATGGGGCTGGCGATTGCCCGCGAAATCGTCCGTGCGCATGGTGAGGAAATCTGGGTCAAAAGCAGCCCCGGCAAAGGTTCAGAATTCTGCTTTTCGTTGCCGATCGCACCAGTGGAGAGTGCCGAATGAGCGCGGGCCGCATCCTCGTCGCGGACGATGATCCGCAAATTCGACGTGCGATGAAGGCTACCCTGACCGCCCGTGGCTATCAGGTCAGCGATGCACGCACCGGGGAAGAGGCCCTGGACAAGCTGCGGTCGGAAGCCTACGACCTAGTGCTGCTCGACATGAACATGCCCGGAAGCGGTGGAATGGAAACCTGCCGACTCATCCGCTCTAGTTCCGATATTGCAATCGTCATGCTAACCGTCAACAACACAGAACAAGACAAAGTAGAAGCGCTCGATGCTGGCGCGGATGATTATGTGACTAAACCCTACAGCACACCAGAGCTGCTTGCTCGGATCCGGGCGACTTTGCGGCGGCTACCGCAGGCTCCCGATGGCGCGGGCCTACGACAACTCACGCTGGAAGGCGTTGAAATCGATCTTCCCTCACGGCAAGCAACCGTTCGCGGCCGCACTTCCCGCCTCACGGCGAAGGAGTTCGATTTGCTCTCGTACTTCCTCGCGCGGCTTAACAAGACAATTGCTCATCGCGAGCTGCTGCAAGCGGTCTGGGGCCCGGACTACGGGGAGGAACTGGAATATTTGCGGGTTTTTGTTAACCGCCTGCGCAAGAAGATCGAACCCAATCCGTCCAAGCCCCGCTTCCTGGTTACCGATGCTTGGGCTGGCTACCGCTTTCACCTCCCACACTGAAGAGCTCCATCGGCAGCGGGTTTAACTGAAGCTGGTTTATGCCGTTGTAAGGGCCCGTTTATGCGCTGTTTATCCCCTGCGCGGCACAATCGGTAGCGGATGGGCGTCATTGCCGCGTCTTTTGTCTGTGCCGGGTCGATTACGATGCGCGTCCGTACTGCAAATTCAAGTTCCAGGGTGAGGTTGAATCATGCTGGATATTTTCTATGCCGGTGTTGTGCTCGTATTTTTTGTCCTGTTGTGGGGATTTACCAAGGCGTCCGAACGCCTGTAGGAGGACCCAGTGGAATATGCGATTGCGGGAGTCGTCGCAGCGTTTTTGTTTGTTTATTTGATGTACGCCTTGCTTCGGCCGGAAAAATTTTGAGGTGGTGGGATGACTCTACTCGGCATTGCCCCGATCGCGATCTTTTTTGCCATCGTGGTCGCCATTACAAAGCCTATTGGCATTTTTATGTACCGGATTTTCGAGGGCGAGCGCACTTTCCTTCATCTTGTTTTTCGCCCGTTGGAGCGCCTAATTTATTGGCTTGGCGGAGTCCGCGAGGACGAGGAGCAATCCTGGATCAGGTACTCCGCATCCATGATCTCGCTGAGCATATTCAGTTTCCTTTTCGTCTACGCACTGCAGCGGTTGCAGGGACATCTGCCGCTGAACCCGATGCACTTTTCAACGCCGCAGGCGCCGCAAAACGCGACCGCGATGACTCCGGACCTGGCGTTTAACACGGCGGTCAGCTTCATGACGAACACGAACTGGCAGGCCTATTCGCCGGACACCACCCTGAGCTACCTAACGCAGATGGCGGCTCTCGCAGTCCAGAACTTTGTTTCCGCCGCTGTGGGTATAGCTGTGGCCGTTGCGCTGATTCGCGGGTTTGCGCGCCATACTGCCAAGACCATCGGCAATTTCTGGGTGGATGTTACCCGTTGCACTCTTTACATCTTGCTTCCCATTTGTATCCTAGCGACGCTGTTTTTCGTTTGGCAAGGATCGATCCAAAACTTCAAGGGGCCTGCCACCGTAACGACTCTGGAAGGGCCGGCCCAGGTGATTGAGCAAGGGCCCTTGGCGTCTCAGTTGTCGATGAAGATGCTTGGAACCAATGGCGGCGGATACTTCAACGCAAACTCTTCACACCCTTACGAGAATCCGACTCCTCTGGCGAACCTCCTGCAAATGTTGCTGATCTTTTCGCTTGGGGCTGGACTGACGTACCAGTTTGGCAAGACGGTGCGTGATACGCGCCAAGGATGGGCGATTTTTGCAGCCATGGCCACCATGTTTCTCGCTGGCGCCTTCATCTGCTATTGGGCAGAACAGGCAGGAAACCCCATGTTGGCCAACGTGGGTATCGAGCGCGTATATACGGGAAGCCAACCGGGCGGAAACATGGAAGGGAAAGAAGTCCGGTTTGGCAATCCAATGACCGCGCTATTTGCCACCGTAACGACGGATGCCAGTTGCGGGGCCGTCATCGGCATGCACGACAGCTTCACGCCGATCGGCGGGCTCGTTCCGCTATTCAACATCCAGACTGACGAAGTGATCTTTGGCGGCGTCGGCGCCGGCCTCTACAGCATGTTGATTTATGCAGTCGTCGCGGTCTTCATTGGAGGTCTGATGGTCGGGCGCACGCCCGAATACGTGGGCAAGAAGATCGAGCAAAAAGAAGTGAAGATGGCCATCATTGCCATCCTGGCGACTTCTTTGTGCATTCTTGGGTTCACAGCGCTCAGTTCCATCGCTCCTTTCGCAAAGAATGGCTACTGGAATTCGCCCGGACCGGCGGCGGCGAATACGAATAATAACGGCGCGCACGGTTTCTCTGAAATCTTGTACGCATACTCAAGCGGCGCGGGTAACAACGGCAGTGCCTTCGCGGGTATCAACGCGAACACGCCTTGGTACAACTTGACGATTGGTCTTGACATGCTCGTTGGAAGATTCCTCTTCATCATTCCGGCTCTGGCCATCGCCGGCAGCCTGGCTACCAAGAAACTGGTCCCCGTGACCAGCGGCACATTGCCAACGAATGGTCCGCTCTATGTAGTTTTGCTTATCGGGACCGTCATCATTGTGGGTGCGCTCACTTATTTTCCGGCGCTCTCCCTAGGTCCGATTGTTGAGCACTTGCAGATGCTAAATGGGAAATTGTTCTAAGGGTGGGGGCTCTACTGGGAGTCCGCCACGAAAATGTAATCGCGAATGAGGAGTTAAAAAATGTCTACGGTCAGCGCTCCTCCGGTGGAGAGCAAGCAGGAAACAAAGCAGGAGGGTTCGCAACTTATATCCAGGGGGGTCCGAGCACGCCCGTTGTTCGACCCGGAAATTGTGAAACGTGCGACCAAAGAGTCCTTCAGAAAGCTCAACCCAAGGATGGTTGCAAAGAACCCGGTGATGTTTGTCGTGGAGGTGGGAGCGGCCCTAACGACGATTTACGTGGTCAAGGACGCAATCACGGGCGCTGGCGGTCTTCTTTTTGGCATTCAAATCGCACTGTGGTTGTGGTTTACCGTCGTCTTCGCCAATTTCGCAGAAGCCATGGCGGAGGCGCGAGGCAAGGCTCAAGCCGATGCCCTGCGCAAGACCAAAACTGACACGATGGCCCAGAAGCTTCTGCCAAATGGCGCGTTTGAAATGATACAGGCTTCAAAATTGCGCGCTGCAGATGTCGTCTATTGCGAGGCAGGTTATCTCATTCCAGGAGACGGCGAGGTCATCGACGGCGTCGCCAGCGTCGATGAATCCGTCATCACCGGGGAGAGTGCTCCCGTTATTCGGGAATCCGGGGGGGACCGAAGCGCAGTGACGGGTGGTACGAAGGTGCTTTCGGATCACATCAAGATCCGGATCACCTCCAATCCGGGCGAAACTTTCCTCGACCGCATGATCGCCCTCGTTGAGGGGGCAGTTCGTCAGAAGACGCCAAACGAGATTGCTCTGAACATCCTGATCGCTGGCCTAACATTGATTTTCCTGCTGGCGGTTGCAACGCTTCCGCCCTATGCGAAATACGCCATCCACGCGGTTGGCAGCGGTAGCGCCCCGACGGTTGCCGTTCTCGTCTCCCTGCTCGTGTGCCTGATTCCGACGACCATCGGCGGATTGCTTTCTGCCATTGGCATCGCTGGAATGGATCGCGTGATGCAACACAACGTTCTGGCCATGAGCGGAAAGGCGGTGGAGGCTTCGGGCGATGTGAATACGCTGCTTCTCGACAAGACCGGGACCATCACTCTGGGCAATAGAGAGGCAGTCGAATTCATAACCGTCGACGGGGTAAGCGAAAGCGAATTGGCAGATGCTGCTCAGCTCTCAAGCCTTGCCGATGAAACGCCGGAAGGGCGATCAATTGTGGTGCTGGCCAAGGACAAATACAAACTGCGCGGTCGGGAAGTCGCCGAGCACAACGCTCACTTTATTCCGTTCTCCGCATATACGCGAATGAGCGGTGTTGACATGGCTGGCCGCCGGATGCGGAAAGGCGCAACGGATGCCATTGCTCAGTTCGTGAAGGAGGCTGGCGGCAAAGTGCCTCAGTCTCTTCAGGAGATGTCTGACCGCATTTCCAGAAATGGCGGCACGCCTCTCGCAGTAGCCGATGGGTCAAGAGTTCTCGGTGTCGTTCATCTCAAAGATATCGTAAAAGGTGGGATGAAGGACCGGCTTGCCTCGCTGCGCGTCATGGGAATTCGCTCGGTGATGATCACCGGAGATAATCCTCTGACCGCTGCTGCCATCGCGCAAGAAGCTGGCGTGGATGACTTCCTTGCGCAGGCTACCCCGAAGGACAAGCTCGAATACATCCGAAAAGAACAGACCGAGGGGCGCCTCGTGGCCATGACAGGTGACGGAACCAACGACGCGCCGGCGCTGGCTCAGGCCGATGTGGGCGTGGCCATGAATACCGGAACCATGGCCGCGAAAGAGGCGGGCAACATGGTGGATCTTGACAGCAATCCGACAAAGCTGATCGAGATCGTGGCCATCGGAAAACAATTGCTGATTACCCGCGGTTCGTTAACCACCTTTTCGATCGCCAATGACATTGCCAAATATTTTGCGATCATTCCGGCGATGTTTGCGTCCATGTATCCCGAACTGAACAAGCTGAACATCATGGGGCTGCACTCGCCCCAAAGCGCGGTACTCGCGGCGGTCATCTTTAATGCGGTAATCATTATCGCTTTGGTGCCGTTGGCTCTTCGGGGTGTGCGGTATAAGCCCGTGAGCGCTGGCCAGCTGCTGAGCCGGAACCTTCTGATCTACGGCCTCGGTGGAATCATCGTGCCATTTCCCGGCATTTGGCTGATTGACAAGATCATCGTTGCGCTGCATCTGGCGTAAAGGCGCGGGCTCTACTTGGAGCCCGCCAGAATAGGAGTAGCACATGATTAAGGAACTTGGTCCTGGACTTCGTTTGACGCTGGTTTTTACGGTTCTCACCGGATTGCTGTACCCCGCGGTGATGACCGGCGTGTCCGAGCTTATTTTTCCGAGGCAGGCCAACGGCAGCCTCGTGAGTGTCAATGGAAAGGTTGTCGGATCGAGCCTCATCGGCCAGCCTTTCGCCAAGCCTGAGTATTTTCATCCGCGTCCGTCAGCGGCGGGAAGTGGTTACGACGCGACCGCCAGTTCTGGCACCAACCTGGGCCCCACGAGCGCCAAACTCCTCCGCGGAACCACCAAAATCGATGACAAGAACAAGGAGGTCGTCGATTTCGACGGCATCAACCTTCGCATCGTGCATTACTGCGTCGATAACGATATCCGCTACGAGTCATCGGTCCCCCTTGACCAATTCAAAGACTCGCACGGCGACCTCGATGAAGTAAAGCTGATCAAGGCCTTCAATGATGACAAGACACCGTTGCTGTTCAAGGCGAAGGCGCCAATTCCAGCGGACGCCGTGACAGGTTCGGCGTCGGGTCTAGACCCGCACATCAGCCCCGCTAATGCCGAGGCACAAGCCGCACGAGTCGCAAAAGCGCGGGGCGTTCCCGCAGATCGGGTAAAGCAATTGGTCCCGCAGTTTACAGATCTAGCCGATCTGGGGTTTCTCGGCGAGCCGCGCGTCAACGTTCTAATCTTGAACATCGCACTTGACCAAAAGTTTCCGGTTTCGAAGTGAGGAAAGAACGAGACTGCACGTGAACCGCGATGCAGACGCTCCACTGCGACGTGAGTCCTAGGATACTTCACGCCCAAAATTTCGGCGCCGTGGGCCAAAGCGGAAGGGTTCTGGCAGAGGACATCCGCAGGTCGCCGCTGGTATTCTTGTGGCCCAGGACATTCCAAAGACGCCAACACAACGTCAGCATCATGCTTGGCGAACCCGACGATCCGCACTTGCCTATGCAAGGCGTGAATGCCGTACCTATTGCGCACACGTATCATGTTACATGTACGGATCCTTGGTTTCGGGCGGACGTCTGGTCGTGGTCGATCGTCAACCGCAGCCGGCCGAACTGAGTTCTGGCGATGACTGGGGCGAGCACGGCTGCTACAGCGAGCAGGACGAAAAAGAAGAGGTGAGGCAGCATGAACCCACTAAAGGAGCCTGGCCATTCGGATTGGTAGAGACGGTCTGGTCCATTGTGGCGGTGCGGCGATGGTGGATTGCTGCGGAGCGATCCGGTTGAGCGACTACCCCAGGCATTTCAGTTGTAGCTTACGCGATCCCAGTAGACAATAATTCTCAATGGTGAATGATTCATCTCAGCGACCCAGCCCGGAGCAACTGCTCGCACAAGTCCAACTTGAAGAGCGTCGGAAACGACGTGGCCAACTTAAAGTGTTCCTTGGCTATGCTGCTGGAGTGGGTAAATCCTTCCAAATGCTCGACGAGGGCCGCCGACGGCATGAGCGGGGTGAAGATGTTGCGGTATGCGCAACGCAGCCACAGTACCCCGCCGAGATTCAGGCGGTCTTGCGGCAGCTTGAAGTTATTCCCACCTTGAAGACTGGCGAGTCGGAATCCATTCATGTATCCGCCGTCATTCGTCGGCACCCGCAAGTTGCACTGATTGACGGGCTTGCTTATGACAACCCTCCAAGCAGTCCAAATCCGCATCGCTGGCAAGATGTCGAACAGCTCCTCGAAGCCGGCATCTCGGTCATAACCACTGTCAACTTACAGTATCTCGAAAAACTCTGCGATGAGGTGGAACTCATCACCGGCAAACGCGCCCAGTGCAGTATTCCTCGCGGTTTCTTAGATCACGCGGACGAAATTGCTGTTGTAGATGCTCCTGCCACCGATAGCTTTTCGCGAGGCGCATCGCCCGCCGATCGTGCTGCGCTGGTCGCAGAGCAGCATAAGCTCTCCCGTCTCCGAGAAATGGCACTGCTGGTCGCAGCTAGCGTAGTGGACTACCAACTCGAGGACTACTTGCGGTCGCATGGGATCGATCAATCTTGGGGCGTGCAGGAGCGTATCCTCGTTTGCGTAACTCCGCGATCCAACGCTGCTGAGATGCTGGAGAGCGGCCGCCGAAATGCGGACCGATTCCACGGGCAGCTCTATGTGGTGTATGTGCAACAGCCTGTGATTTCACAAGAGGACCGGTCCGTCTTGCAGCAGAATCTGGACTATGCCCGGCACCTCGGGGCTCAGGTGGAGATCCTAAGCGGTCTCGATGCGCTCGATGCTATCCTGAAATTTGCGCATCAAAAGGGCATCACGCAGATTTTTATGGGGCACAGCATGCGTGAGGGAGGATGGCGCCGGCTTTGGAGCAACTCCATTGAGCGGCTGATACGCCGTGCCGAAGGAATCGATGTCGTCGTCTATCCACACTAGTCGAGCCGGCGCGCAAGATCACAGGCAAAGGGGCCGTGGCCAATTGAAAGTGTTCCTCGGCTATGCGGCCGGCGTTGGCAAGACGTACCGCATGCTGGAGGAAGCACAGCTGCTCAAACGGCAAGCAAAGGATATCGTCGTTGGTTACTTCGAGCCCCATGGACGCAAAGACACGATAGCGAAATCTGACGCGTTGGAAATTGTCCCCAGACGCATGGTTGCTTATCGGGGCGGCACGTTTCAAGAGATGGATACCACGGCTATCCTTTCGCGACGCCCCGCTATTTGTGTGGTCGACGAATTGGCACACACCAATGTGCCTGGCTCAGAGCGTTCCAAACGCTGGGAGGATGTGCAGGTCTTGCTGGATGCGGGAATCGATGTGATGACGAATATGAACATCCAGCATCTCGAAAGCCTCAACGACCAGGTTTTCCAAATCACGGGTATTCGCGTCCGCGAAACCGTGCCGGATTGGTTTGTCAAGAGTGCGGCCGAAATTGTCATGGTCGACGCGACAACCGGAGCGCTGCTGAACCGGCTCAAGCGTGGGGACATCTACGCCCCGGAAAAAGCACAGAGCGCGCTGGAAAATTTCTTTAAGGAATCGACTCTCACGGCTCTTCGGGAACTCGCCCTGCGCCAGGCTGCGCACGAACTCGAATTGCGGGAAATCGCCAGTACATCAGAAGAGCGTCAACCTCATCAGGAGCTCTCTAGCGCTTCGCCTTCATCGCCAATGACGACCATAGACCGGATCTTGATCTATGTCAGTGCAGAGGCTTCAACGGCTATGCTGATCAGACGCGGGCGAAGAATGGCTGACTATCTCGGCGCTGATTGCTTTGCCGTGTCTGTAGTGCCGCTTCAGGACAAAGCTCTCCTGCCAACACAAGATCGGAATGCAGTGGAAAAGCACTTGAACTTTGCGAGAAATCTCCATATCGAAACGCGAATCCTGCAAGGCGATGACGCCGCGGAAGCAATCGCCGACTTTGCTCGCCGCAATCAAATTACGCAGATTCTCCTCAGCCGCTGCGGCCATAGCTCATGGAGTCGCCTGTTCGGAACCGATCTCATTTTGCGGGTCGTTCGGAAGGCAAATAATATTCGGGTGATCATTGTCGCCGAACGAAGGCGATCCAATTACCCGTGCCATTGACATATGGAGTTCGCGGAGTCCGCAGGACCAACCGGGAATTCACTCTGGTGTCCGGGCAGGCGGCTGATTTCGTTCCGATAGAGCTTCCCCGGATCGGAACTCTGGACGTGGCACCAGCCTTCCTGACTCGGACGCGCGAAGGGACACTTCTTGCGATTCAACCCATTCAGCACTGAACTCACGAATGCAAACATTCTGGTGACTTGCAAGACCGCTTGGGGAAAGTCCTTCCTGGTAAAGCAGTTCCTATTGCAGTCGCAGGTCCTGAATCCCCGAATTGCTATTGTCACCGAAGACGCGGATTATCGCGCTTGGGTCGAACTTCTCGGCGGTCAATCGGGAAATCGCCCTCCGCACGAAGTTGGTCAAGAATCCCTGGGACATCAAACCTCTTCTGGTCCTCCACTTCAGGAACTTCAGGCAGAGTTAATCGAATCACCGGCACAAACCCTCCGGCACTTCGGATCGCTGCTCGGGACTGGGCTGGCTCTATCGCAAAGATACTTCGCCCGCCAAGAGACAGCCGATCCCACTCCGGCTCCTCGAAGTACGGGGTGCAACAGAGGGCTTCACCCCTATCTCGGTCAGGCCAGACAGCAAACGTGATGTCGAAGTACTTACCGATTGCGGTCACGAGTCTCCCAAAAGGCGTCAGCCTCCGTTCATTGAAGAAGCGGATCATCTGGGTTTTTATGCGAGGAAAATCCTCCGCATGTGTCACCCTGCAGTTGTTCAAATGCTGAAGTGTGGCCACTATTATCTCAGCCTCCATAAGATTCGTTTTATAGCTGAAATCGTAGCTTGTGATTTGCATGCCCTCGTATAGCAGGCTGCCTAAGAATTCCAGGTCCACTCTTATGTGAGCCTGATCGTCAAAAAAATGAATACGTCCCTCTGAAGCTATGGCCTCGAAAAAACACCAGGCGCGATTCTTGTAATCAGCGTAGCCTTCGGACAGTATGATCGCGATACTGGCCGAGTGCAGAAGCGTGGCCAGAGCATCGATGTCTCTGTAGAAAATGATGTTCTCTGAAGAGGTCCGCGGCCTCTGCAGCATCGAACAATAGTCGTAGAAAAGTATCGCATCTGCTTGGCTGGCGTCTTGGTCTGGCAAGGCGCCAATTCTGCGTTGAATCTCTCGCAACTGCTCTCCGGTCGGGTCGGGATGTTCTGGAGACACCCATCGATGTGAGATGAAGACCAGCCTGCCGGACCACTGAGTTTTGCCGTTGCTGTCCGTCTCAACGTAGTCGAGGGGATTCATCTCTCGGTATTCCTTAAGGGTGGTCCAGGACATGAGAGAAGATTGCTTGACGAGCCGCATGCTTAGAGCCTCCTTTCGTCCCCGATTACTGCGTGGTCATCACAGCGCGCGATCGCGAGCCCGCAACCTCCGGTATGCGCGGCCCGGAAGCTCGCTGGGTGGGGCACCGGACTTCCGAAGCTCGGTGTTGACCAGCACTTGGTATTCGCCGTTGGCGTGATGCCGACTTGAAGCAGTTCCTCCTCAGTGAGACTGAACCTGGGCAGAAAGTCAGTACTGCGAGGCATGCGTACCGGCGAGGGGACGCTTTTCGCAGCAACATTTCGCCAACCAGGCGTCTCTTGATCGAGGATCGAAGAAATAACGCTGTCCAGAATCTCAAAGCGATCGGGAGGAGCATAGGGATTTTGTAGCTCTGGATGTTCAACCATGATCGCGTGGCGGATGATCGAGAACAAGTCAGGGTTCTCGTCCAACACCGCGGTCTTGAGAGACGGGTCCTCTTTGGTCATTTGGTATTCGACGGATCCGCCCAGAACGGATTGCGCGGCAACTCTCATTGCGTACACAGCGTTTAGGAGTTCACGCTCACTCCAGTTCGGTCTGGCTTCCTTGGCGGCGCGGTAGTGTCTGGCCATCCGGCGCGCGATGTAACCGGGTGAGCCGATTCCATGCTTCATCAAGAAACGGTGCCAACCCATCGTCTTCTGTCACGAATGACACAATTCTCGCACACATGCCTAGCCCGATTATCTCTTGGCGGTCGGGCGTTCGCGTTTGATCTTAATCCAGTCAAAGTGTGATCGGTGAAATTAAAGATGGCTCGGCGACCAATTCCCTGCTCCGTACCTCAATGCCTGATCGGCTGAGAGATTATCGCGCGAAGCAAGCCTATAGTCAGCAAAACTGCGATTGGTGGAAATCTGAGCCGCGCGCGTCTGAGATCCCCGTCTGTTCAGCAAGAACGCGATTGGTAAAAATTCTGGGTCAGCTCCACTTGTTGATCTGAAGATGCTTACGGCGCGAAATGACCAACCCCAAACAGAGTCAACGCTATGCCCGGCTTGATTACAGAAACTTCTCGATTCGAAAACAGGCGCTCCCACCCCCAGCGAAGCAAAGTAAACAGCCTGCCCCTGCGCGAAGCACACACACTGAAAAATGCAAAAGAACTGCTTCCGGTGTAGTGTTCACGCCCGGAAGGTAGCTGACGTGTTCTTCTCTGCAAGTGAACTCGCCGAGAAGCTGCGTGCTGCACGCTACATCACCGATCCGGTGACCCTGGAGGTGGTCTACCTGGCAGCACGCATGCACAAACCTCTGTTGGTCGAAGGCCCGCCCGGGTGCGGCAAGACCGAGTTGGCCTACGCGGTAGCAGCGGCGGCGGACGCGGTTGTGGAACGGCTTCAATGCTACGTGGGAATTACGGAAGAAAAGGTCATTGGCAGATTCGACGAAGCGCTACAGAAGCTCTTTCTGGAAACCCAAGCGGATCATCTCCATCAAGACTGGAGTGAAATCCGCAACCGCCTGCACACGTTGGATTTCTTTGCCGAAGGTCCACTCTTGCGTGCGTTGCGTTATGAGCATCGGCCGTGCGTGCTTCTGGTCGACGAACTCGACAAAGTCGATCACAACATCGAAGCCCTGCTCCTGGAGATTTTGAGTGCGTGGCAAATTACGGTGCCCAAACTGGGAACGATTCAGGCGACCACCGTCCCATTTGTCGTTCTGAGTTCGAATGAAGAACGGCGCTTGGGGGATCCGCTCCGGCGACGCTGTTTTTATTTGCGTTTTGAGTACCCGACGGTTGAACGGGAACGCGAGATTCTGGCGATCCGCAGCAGCAGTGAAAGCCTGCGCCTGCGCGGACAGCTCGCCGGCCTGGCGCACGCCCTTCGCGGATGGAACATGGAAAAGCCGCCCTCGATTGCGGAGATGTTGGATTTGGCACAAGCGCTCGAAATCCTTGGGGTGGAAGAAATTTCTCATGAGCAGCGGGACTTGCTGCTGCCCCTGCTGGCCAAGACCGAGGCTGACCGTAAACGCTTGATGTTACGGGCTGGCTTTGAAGGCCTGGTTGCCGACTCGAAGCGTTATCGCGACGAACTTATGGCCGCAGAGGAGCAAGAAGCGAACGCTGATCTGGAGGCTTTCGCTTGAGGTGCGCGAAGGTGTGCTTGCTCCTTTTGCTTGTGGGAACAGCCAGAGCGCAAATAACAGATGTGCGCCAACTGCGCGAGCTCTCCGCGCGTTGGGCCGAGTATTACGCAGCCATATACCGGGTGCCAACCGAGTTGGTGGAGGCGATCATCGACGAAGAATCCGGCTGGAATCCCTACGCAGTATCCAACAAGGGAGCAACCGGAATCATGCAGCTAATGCCGGGAAACGGCAGTGCGCTTCGGGGTACACAACTGCTTTCGCGTGGACGAGAACATCCATGGTGGCGTGGCGTATCTGGCTTGGCTGAAGCGGAGATTTAATGGCGACCTTCGCCTGATGACCGCAGCGTACTACGTCGGGGAGTACCCGATTTCCCTGCGAGGACTCGATTACTCCTCGCCGGATGTCCAGGGCTATGTTCAACGCGTATCCCGACGTTACCGTGCAAGTCGAATCGCGCGCAGAGATTTGGCAAGGCAGAGGCAGAAGTTGAGGTGACGAATGAGAAACGCTCGAGTTCTTGGCTGGTTGTCGCTATTGATCCTGACGGCGGCAGCCAGTGCACAGCTAACCCCCATCGATCCGCAGGTTCGCTCCAAACCAACTGCGGATCACAAGATCACGACGCTTGAGCTCACGGCCCATTTTGTAACCACGATCCGGGTCCCAGAACCGGTGAATTCGGTCGTGGTTGGCGATCCGGCGCTTTTCCAAGTGGAGCACTCCGAACACGAGCCGGAGTTGGTATTCGTCAAGGCTCTGACCACGGAAAATGCTGAAAGCAATCTGCTGATTTCCACCGCGAAAGGACGCCAGATCAGTTTTCTGCTCGTCAGCCACGGGCGCGGCGCCAGCTCTGCCAAGGTGGATTTCTTGCTGTGCTACCAGACCGCCGTGGGCTTTCTGATTGAACCGGAAGCCGTTCCTTTCGCACTGGTTGCGCAGACTGCCAGCGTGTCGAAGCCGCTGTCTCCTACCGCTGGTCCGATCACAAGCACTGCACAATCGAGCGGGACATTGGTGCCAGCCGCGTTCAACCCGACGGCAACGCAGGAAGCTTCGAGTCAGCCCAAATCGGATTCCCTCGACAGCTTGCTGGAACGCCAGAAGCAGGCACCGTTGCCAGTGCTTTACGGCGAGCGGATGGAAGGTGATGTCAAAGGCGACCGATTGCGGACAGGCATAAGCGAAGTACTCGACGGTGGCCAGCAGGTGATCGTCCTGTTTTCGGTCGTCAACACAAGTAAGCACGCGATCATGCTGATGCCGCCCCAGATTCAGCTTGGCGGCAAAGACAAATCGGGAAAACTGATCAAGCACGAGCATTGGTCCACGGCAGAGCAGTTGGCGGTCATCGACTTTCGTCTGAGCAGTCGCCGCATTGGACCGGGAGAGCGCGCTGACGGTGTAGTGCTGTTCGAGCGGCCCCCTTACAAGCGATCAAGTGAAACGTTGTTCCTGCAAATGGCGGAGTCTGGCGCCGTAGATAAGCCGGCGTTAGCAGCGATTGGTTTTGGAGTTAGCACGCTGAGAGAGGCAGCGAATCATGCTCAATGACCAAGCAAGGAACAATCTGGATTCGGCGCAAGCAACTGGTGTGTCGGAGACGCTTAACGAAGAACCCGAGCGAGAGGAGACCGGCAAAGGAAACTGGCGCGAGGTCTTTCGCACTGCGTTCGAGCGAGCGCGGCAGCAGCAGAAACCAGCAGCGGGACGCCAGGAGCTTGGCCGCGACAAGAGCAAAGCTCTCTTCTTGCTGGTGGGAGCAGGTGTGGCATTGATTCTGCTGTTCTTCGGCACCTTTTCCAGTCCCAAGAAGCGCACGCAGCTTCCCGGAGAAACCACGCGTGGCCAAGCGAGCCTGGGACGCAAGATAACTCCCGGACAGGAAAACAACGATCCCACGAAAACAGTGACTCCCCTGCTGAGTGCGGACGTTCGCTCCAGCGATCCCGCGCTAGCAGGCCGCGTGACGCCAGAGGACGTCGGCCGCACCTCACGAACCGGCATTGTAACCTCACCAGCGTTCACGAAACCGTCCGCCGCGAAGACTAACTACCCGCAGGACTATGCGCTGGGCAAGGTCGATTTCTCTGACCCTTTGGTGGGACAAGGCAATACCATTCCGCCTCCACCACCGGCACCGGCTTCGGAGCCGCCAGCGGGCAGAGATCAGAGCGCCGGTTTGAAGAAGCCTTCGCTGGTTTTTGTTCGTGCACTCGAAGGCAAACCGGCGATCAAACAAGGCATGCGGGACGACGAAGAAGAGACGCTGGCATTGCCGGCGGGGACGCGTTTGGTAGCGCGTCTTCAGGCTCCGGTGAGTTCAGCCGTTGCCGCGCCGGTCGTGGCGGTTGTGGAATACAACTACGAGCGTAACGGGCAGATTGTGCTGCCAGCCGGGGCGAAGGTCTTCGGCCGGTTGGCGCAGGTGAACCCTTCGGGGTACGTGGGCATTCAGTTCAACCGGGTAGAAATGCCCGACGGCACGCCCGAGAAAGTCGAAGCCTCGGCCATGGATCTGAATTTTGGCCCGCTGAAGGGGTACGTATCCGGGAAAAAGACGGGCACCAAGTTCCTGGTGCGTTCTCTTACGGGGCTCGGAACGGTAGCGTCGTATCTGGTGGGACCGCAAGGATCGAGTTCTGCCGGGCTGATTTCCACCAACACATTGATGCGCGAGCGGCTGGCCGATAA
>WNGE01001521.1_pt1 | contig 29200 bp, 27 predicted proteins | sample 5400651 | NCBI WGS metagenome assembly WNGE01 (sample SAMN13153370, study PRJNA577476) | soil metagenome | isolation source: 60 cm soil or saprolite under grassland replicate 2 | place: USA:California | collected 2016-06-15
TCGCGGATCCCGACCAAGCCGCCGACCGGGTGCTCGAGATGGTCGAGGCCGGCGCGGTCATCACCGCGTCGGGCGCGCGGCTCAAGGCGCCGATCGAGTCGGTGTGCGTGCACGGCGATTCGCCGCATGCGGTGGAATCCGCGAGGCGCGTGCGGGAAAAACTCGAAGCCGCCGGCATCAAGGTGGCGCCGTTCTCGAAGCTGTGAGGGCGGACTTCTGGCGCGACGTTTGGGTTCCCCTCCCCCGGCGGAGCGGCGGGGAGGGGTTAGGGGTGGGGAGAACAGCGATCTGAGCTGGGAGTGCGTGATGAGAATTTGGGCGGCGTTGGCATTCCGAGTGCTGATTTCCATGTCTCCTGCCCCCACCCGGCTCGGACCTTCGGTCGTCGTCACCCTCCCCTCCGCTTCGCGGGGGGAGGGAAGGAGCTTGCGGCTCGTATCGGATTCCAATCAGCGTCATTTCGGACATGAGTTCTCACCGCGCCGTCACCTATCCCCGCTATCTCGATGCCGGCGAGGCGGCCGTGGTGGTCGAGTTCGGCGAGACCGCCGACCCTGCCGTCAATGCCCAGGTGCTAGCGCTCGACGCGGCGATCCTGTCGCCCGGAATCGAGGGCGTGCGCGAGACCGTGCCCACCTATCGTTCGCTGATGATCCATTACGATCCGTTGGTTCTCGCGCGCAAAAATCTCGTCGAGGCGATCGAGCAGATCGAGGCCGCGCATCCCGAGCCGCGCGCGTCGAAGACGCTGTGGACCCTGCCGTGCTGCTACTCGCCGCAATTCGCCGAGGATCTCTTTCGCATCGCCGAGCTCACCAAGCTCACGCCCGAGCGCGTCGTCGCGCTGCATTCCGGCGCGACCTACCGGGTCTACATGTACGGATTCGCGCCGGGCTTTTGCTATCTCGGCGGCGTGCCTGACGCGCTGAAGATCTCGCGGCGGGAAAAACCGCGGCCGCCGCATCCGGCCAACACCGTCCTGCTCGGCGGCGGCTTGACCCTGGTATCGACCTTCGCGATGCCGACCGGCTGGTACCTGATCGGCCGCACGCCGGAGCGAATGTTCGCACCAGAGCGCGAGCCGATTTTTCTGGTCGAGGTCGGGGATGCGCTCGCGTTCGAGCCGATCGATGCGGCGAGCTTCGCCTCGCTCGACGCGCGCGCCGCCGGCGGCGAGATCGTCGCGAAGCGGAAGCCGTTGCGATGAGCAGCGCCAAGCGGAGCGATCGTTTCCCGGGCGCAGGCGCGCCATGAGCGTGCTGCGCGTGCTCGCCGCCGGGCCCGGGGTGACGCTGCAGGACGGCGGCCGCCACGGATATTTGCGCTTCGGCGTCACCGCCGCCGGGCCGATGGATTCGCTCGCGTTCGCGACCGCGAATGCCGCAGCCGGCGCGGAAAGCAATGCGACGACGATCGAGGTCTCGCTCGGCGGCATCGAGCTTGCGGCCGACGCAGCGGTCTCGCTCGCCGTCGCCGGCGGCGCGTTTCGCATCGAGCTTGCCGGCCGGCCGCTGCCGAGCGCCGCGCTCGCGACGCTCGAGCCCGGGCAAATGCTCGCGATTCGGCCCGGGGCGGCCGGCGCCTGGTGCTATGTCGCGGTTGCCGGCCGCATCAGGGTCCCAAAGATGCTCGGCTCGACCGCGACGCACACCCGCTCCGGGCTCGGCGGGATTTCCGGCCGCGCACTCGCGGCCGGCGACCTACTGCCGCTCGCCGCGCCGCGCACGCTCGAGCCGAAACTCGCGAGAATCGACGCGCCCTGGCTCGCCCGGGAAGCCACGGCCATCCGCGTCGTGCTCGGACCGCAGGACGATTATTTCACCAAAGCCGCGGTCGCGGCCTTCCTCGCTGGTCCGTGGACGCTTTCCGCGCGCAGCGACCGCATGGCCTATCTGCTCGAGGGGGAACGCCTTGCGCACGCCAAAGGCTTCAACATCGTGTCCGACGGCATCGCGTTCGGCGCCATCCAGGTGCCGGGCGACGGCAAGCCGGTGGTACTGATGGCCGATCGCCAACCGACCGGCGGCTATCCGAAGATCGCCAATGTGATCGGCGCCGATCTCGGCAAGCTGGCGCAGCTGCGCCCCGGCGCGCAAATCTCGTTCGCGGCGGTCACGATCGAGGAGGCGGTCGCGGCCCGGCGCGCCGAGGCGCAGACCCTCAAGCGCCCGATCGTGCGCGAGCCGCTGGTGCGCACCGAATTTCCCTCCGAGTTTCTGCTGGGGCTCAATCTGGTGGATGGCATGACGGCAGACGGCGCTGCCGATGAGGGCGCCTGATTGGTGAGATTTCGCGGGTGGCCGCCGTCCGGCGAATCGTAAACGAAACGTTAAGCGCGCCGCATACGATCCATTAAGTCCGCAGCCGTAGCATGCTCCCGTTGCACCCGAGGAATGCCGCATGGCTGCGCAGCTGGCATTCATCCTCTCGTTGGTTCTGCTTGCCGCGACCGGAATCGCATTCGCGGCGAGCGAGCTTTACGGCCACGGTTTTCGGTGGGCCGACCAGGTCTGCAACGGCGCGCCCGCGCTGTGCGCGGACCCCGCCGCGGTCGGCGCCGTGACGGCCGCAGTCGTCGCCGCGTATTTCATCCTGCGGGAGCTGGAAGTTTAGATCGCGTTCCGCGCTCGACCCGGATCGAGAGCGGGACAGGCTCTCTGTCCGCGAGCAGAGAAGTGAAGCAACTCACTTCCCGAGCATCTCGCGGATGCGGACGGCGAGCGCGTCGACCGCGAAGGGCTTGGTCACCATCGCCATGCCGGGTGCGAGGAAGCCGCGCGCGAGCGCGGCGTTCTCGGCATAGCCGGTGATGAACAGGAATTTCAGATCGGGCCTGAGCTCGCGGGCGGCATCGGCGAGCGCGCGGCCGTTCATGCCGGGAAGCCCGACGTCGGTTACCACCAGATCGACACGCTGGTCCAATCGCAAAACCTTCAGCGCCGCAGGACCGTCGCTAGCGGAAACCGCCGCAACTCCGAGCTCGGCAAGCACGTCGAGCACGAGATCGCGCACCGCGGCTTCGTCCTCGATGACGAGGACGGTTGCGCTGATCGTGCTCGCCCCCCTCGCCCCGACCCTCTCCCCGGCGGGTAGAGAGAGACCCGCCGGCCCAACCTCAGCTGCATCCTTGGCCTGTGTTCCGGCCTCGCCAGCCCCGGCGCTGCTTGCGAGTTCCGCGTCCTCCCTTTCCGTCCGCTCGTACCGCGGCAGATAAAGCTCCACCGTCGCGCCGTGGCCGCGCGTGGATTCGATGCGCACGTGGCCGCCCGATTGCTTGGCGAAGCCGTACACCATGGAGAGCCCGAGCCCGGTACCCTGGCCGATCGGCTTGGTGGTGAAGAACGGATCGAACGCGCGCGCGATCACCTCGGGCGTCATCCCGGACCCGGTATCGGCCACCGTCATGCACACGTATTCGCCGGGTTTGAGATCGAGATAGCGCGCGGCGACCGCGTCGACCTCGGTGTTGCGGGTGCCGATGACGAGCTTGCCGCCCGACGGCATGGCGTCGCGCGCGTTGATGGCGAGATTGAGCAGCACGGTCTCAAGCTGGTTGCGGTCGCAGAACGTGGGCCACAGCTCGGGCGCCGGCGAAAACTCCATGGCGATCGCCTCGCCGATCGAGCGGCGCAGCAAATCTTCCATCGAGGCGACGAGCTGGTTGACGTCGAGCGGCCGCGGGTCGAGTGGCTGGCGGCGCGCGAAGGCGAGCAGCCGGTGCGTCACCGCGGCCGCGCGGTTCGCCGAGTTGACGGCCGCCTCGACATAGCGCCCGACCTCGCCGACGCGGCCCTGGCGGATGCGCGCCTGCAGCATTTCCAGCGAGCCGAGAATCCCGGTGAGCAGATTGTTGAAGTCGTGCGCGATGCCGCCGGTGAGCTGGCCGATCGCCTCCATCTTCTGAGCCTGGCGCAGCTGATCCTCGGCCCGGCGCAGCGCCTCGGCGGCCTCCTTCTCGGCGGTGACATGCCGGCCGATCACGTAGATCAGCCCGTCCTGCGCCGTCATGTTCCACGAGATCCAGCGCCAGGAGCCGTCCCTGTGGCGGAAGCGGTTCTCCATGCGAACGCTCGCAACGCCATTGGCGAGCCGCGCGCGTCCAGCCTCGGAATGCGACGCATCGTCGGGATGGCGCAGCTCGCTTAGCGGCATCGAACGGATCTCGTCCTCGCTCCAACCGAGCACCGCCGTCCACGCCGGGTTCACGCTGAGGAAATAGCCGTCGAAATTCGAGACGCCGAGCAGGTCCTCGGAGACCCGCCAGATGCGGTCGCGCTCGCGAATCTTCTGCGCGACCTGTGCCTCCAGCGTGTCGTTGAGCTCGATCAGCGCCTCCTCGCTCGCGCGCAGCGCCGCTTCGGCGCGCACGCGCTCGGTCGTCTCCACCACGGTGTTCAGCACCCCGCCGATGCCGCCGGGCGCGGTCTCGTCCGGAACCGGGCTGTAGCTCAGGGTGAAGCGCGCGTCCTCCCACGCGCGGCCGCGGCGCTGCACGCGCCACTGCAGATCCTCGGCGAAGAATGCAGGACGCCGGCCGGCGAGGATGTCCTCGTTGAGCGGCCCGAGCTCGTGATAGATCTCGGACCAAACCTCGCGCAGCGGCTTGCCCAGCACGTCCGGATGCTTGTCGCCGAGGATCGGCCGGTAGGCGTCATTGTAGATCAGGATAAGCTCGGGACCCCAGCGCAGCGCCTTGGGAAACCCGGATGCCAACACCAACCCGACCGTCCATTTGAGCGCCGGCGACCAGCGCTCCGGGGGACCGAGCGCGCTGCCGGCCCAATCGAACTCGCGCACGCGGCGCGCCATCTCGCCGCCTCCCTCGGCGGCAAGCTGGGCATTTGCCGGCTTTGCCGGCGCCGCGGCGGCCGGCACCACGATCGCAGGCGAGGATGACGGGGGCTTCAGAACGGGCTCCATCCGTTTTACAACGAACGTACCCGGCTTTTGTGCCGAGGCCGGCCGGGGTCGGGCCATTATCCTGAAGAAGTGCTTGCCGGTCCGGACGTTCAAGAATGGACGTGGCAGGGCCGCACGCCTGGAGGGCCGCCTTCGGCGGCCGGCCCCGTGAGCATCACCGCGCGCTGCAGGAGGCGTCGCCGAACACGCAGAACTGCGCGCAATGCGGATGATTGAGCGGTACCGCCCGCGCCGCCTCGCGCAAGGTGCGGCCGAGCTCGAATTGCGGATCATAGGGAATGAGCGTGCAGGCGACCACCGCCGGATGCGCCGCGCCCTTGCGCTTGATCACCATGCGCGAGGAGGCGCACATCAGCTCGCCCGGCGCCTTGTCGAGCCTCTCCCAGTCCGCGGCTGCGATCTCCGGCGCATCGGCATGCGAATCCATCTCGGGAAACAGCATCAGGTGCGCGGGATTGCTCGCATCGAGCGGAATGCCGTGCCCCGCAAAGAGCTGGGCAAAACCCTCGCGCTCGGCGTCACTATCCTCGCCCCACATCGTGCGGCCGGCGACCGTGACGTTGAAGCCATTGCGGGCGAGCCACTGCAGGCCTTCGAGCGTCGGTCGGAACGAGCCGGGGCCGCGCTCGTCCTCGTGGCGCATTTGCGTGAAATGATCGAGCGAGACCCGGAACTGCAGCTTAGCGCCGCAACGGGCTTTGAGCGCCAAAAGCTCGGCCTTGCGGCGCTGCATCGGCCGCATGGCATTGGTGAGCACGAGCACGCGGAAGCCGCGCCGAACGCAATCCTCGATCATGGCCAGGAGATCGGGATTGAGGAACGGCTCGCCGCCGGTGAAGCCGATCTCCGCGGTCTCGCACTGGTCGCGCGCGATCTCGTCGAGATAGTCCGCGACTTCAGCGCGCGTGAGATAGACCAGCCGGTCGTTGCGCGGGCTCGATTCGATATAACAATTGCGGCAGCCGATGTTGCACAGGCTGCCGGTGTTGAACCACAGAGTCTCGAGCCGCCGCAGGGCGACGCTCGCGCGCGGCTTACCGTCGGCGGTGCGCGAGGGATCCTTGAACTTGGGAGGCCGCAGGGGCGCGACATTGTCGCGGGCCGGATCGGGCCAGGCCCGCTCTACAGCGAGCAGGCGCCGGCGCGGTTGCACGGGCCGGCCCGGCGCTCGCCAGAGCGCGTGCCCCTCCCGGAACGGCACGCCGCGCTCGCGGATCTCCCGATACGGCAGCACATCGCAGCTCGGCCACAGCCCGCTAGTCAGTGCGAGCGCATATTCTTCCGGCAGACCAGCGGCGCGCATCTTGCGTGCCGCCGTCGCATGATCGTAGTCGAGCGCCCGGTGCTCGATGCGCAATCCTGAAGCTTGCGGAATCAACAGGCTGAACCACACCCGCGGGGTGCCGTCGTTCGCCGGCATGCCGATCGCGCCGGCATTGTGCCAGAGCTTGCCGTTGATGATTTGCGTGAACGGCAGGCCGCAGTGTCCGCCGATGATGCCGTCGGCACCCGACGTGTCGAGCTCCGCGGCTTTGATGGCAGGAACGGTCGAGGCGAACAGGAAGCGGTTGATCCCGGTGACGCCGCCGTGCACGATCGCTAGCCGCAGCCCCTCGAAATCGACGTCGATCCGGCGCGGCAGGCTCGCCATCCAGGCGCGGGCATCCCCGTCGAGCATGCGGTCGGCATGGGCGAACCACGCCGCGGAGAGTTTTTCGCAGGCGCTGCCGGGCGCGAAACCACAGCCGCAGTCGCCGCTCTGTGCGGCCAGGCTCTCCTCGCAATTGCCCATCACGACATGGGCGCCGGATCGCCGCACGAGATCCACGGTCGCCGCGGGATCGGCGCAATAGGCGACCACGTCGCCAGTGCAGATCATGCGCTCCCCGGGAACGCCGAGGTGCTCGGCTGCTTCGAGCAACGCGCGCGTCGCCTCGAGATTGCCGTAGGGCCCGCCGAACACGATCGCGGGCTTATCCAGATGCAGCCGCGGGCGACCCTCCCCGCTGCCCGGGAAGGACAGAGCAAACGCCGGATTCATTGATGTTTTGCTCTCGCGCAGCATCGGAGCCTCGATCTGCCTCCTTTGCCATTGCGTGCTTTGTTCGTCCAGCCGACCCGCCATTTACCCATTCACGTTTGCGTTTACCGGGAGACCGGATCGGTCACCCTCCTGGCTCGGCGAGCAACTCGCCGCATGAGCAATTCGGCCGATTTCGACGCCGACGCGGCGTTCCTATACAATGTGCCGAGGAGCAGAGACGCATGCCAGGCGCGCTGATCGAGATCGACGGATTGAGCAAGTCGTTCGACGGCGGGCAAAGTTTCGCCGTCCGCGACGCGCGCGTGAGGGTGAGGCCCGGCGCCTTGGTCGCACTGGTGGGCGGCTCCGGGTCCGGCAAGACGACGCTGCTCAAGAGCATCAACCGGTTGATCGAGCCCGACAGCGGCGAAGTGCGGATCGAGGGCGAACCGGTCGGCCGCGCGGAGGCGCCGTCGCTGCGCCGGCGCATCGGCTACGTGTTCCAGGACATCGGCCTGTTTCCGCACATGAGCGTCGCCGAGAACATCGGCATCACGCCGCAGCTGCTGGGCTGGCAGCAGCAAGAGATCACTGCGCGCATCGCCGAGCTGCTCGACCTCGTCGGCCTGCCGCAAAGCTATGCGTCGCGATTCCCCGCCGCGCTCTCCGGCGGCGAGCGCCAGCGCGTCGGCGTTGCCCGCGCCATCGCCGCGCGGCCGAAGATCGTGCTGATGGACGAGCCGTTCGGCGCGCTCGATCCGATCACCCGCGACGCGCTCGGCTCCGCCTATCGGGCGCTCCACGAAAAGCTCGGCTTGACCACCATTATGGTAACCCACGACGTGCAGGAAGCCGTGCTGCTCGCCGACGAGATCGTGGTGATGAAGCGCGGCCGCGTGCTGGCGCAGGATATTCCCCGCGCGCTGCTCGCGGACGCGGCGCACCCCGATGTCCGAGCGCTGATGGCGATGCCCAAGCGCCAGGCCGAGCGCATCCGCGCGGTCATCGGCGAAGGCGAGCGGCCATGAACGAGCGCATCGCCCAGGCGTTCTCCCTGCTGCCGAATTATCTCGCCCAGCACGTGTTGCTCAGCGCGGCGGCGCTCGCGCTCGGCATCGCGCTGAGCCTGCCGCTCGCCGTGCTGGCCTCGCGCTACGCCCGGATTCGCTGGCCGATCCTGGCCGCGGCGAGCCTGGTCCAGACCATTCCGGGCCTCGCCTTGCTCGCGCTGTTCTATCCGCTGCTGCTGGGGCTCTCGGCTCTGACCAAAACGCTCGTCGGCGTGGGCGTGCCGGCGCTCGGATTTCTGCCCTCGGTCGCGGCGCTCACGCTCTACTCCATGCTGCCGATTCTCCGCAACGGCGTCGCCGGCCTGACCGGATTGCCGCCGGCCATCCTCGAAGCGGCGGACGGGGTCGGCATGACGCCGCGCCAGCGGCTGTTCCGGGTCGAGGCGCCGCTCGCCGCCCCGATGGTGATGGCGGGCGTGCGCACCGCCGCGGTGTGGACCATCGGCGCGGCGACGCTCTCGACCGCGGTCGGCCAGACCAGTCTCGGCAATTTCATCTTTTCCGGGCTGCAGACCGAGAACTGGATCTTCGTGCTGTTCGGCTGCGCCGCCGCCGCAACGCTGGCGCTCGCGGCCGATCAGCTGCTCGGCCTCGTCGAGGCGGGCGCAGCGCGGCGCGATGTGCGCCGCTTCGGACTCGGACTGACCGGTCTCGCGCTCGGAACCGCGGCCGCGCTGCTGCCGCTGTTCGCGGGCGCGGGGAAAACCTACGTGATCGGCGCCAAGAATTTCAGCGAGCAATTCATCCTCTCCGAGCTCATCAGCGAGCGCCTCGAGCGCGAGGGGCTTTCGGTGCGGCACAAGGACGGGCTCGGCTCCGCGGTGGCGTTCCGGGCGCTCGCCAGCGGCGACATTGATTGCTACGTCGATTACTCCGGGACGCTGTGGACCAACGTGCTCGAGCGCCGGGATTCGCCGCCGCGCGAGACGATGCTCGCCGAGCTCAGCCGCGATCTCAAGCAACGTTACGGCGTGATCCTGCTCGGCGCGCTCGGGTTCGAGAACGCCTACGCGCTTGCCATGCAGGCCGATCGCGCGGCGGCGCTCAAGCTGCGTACGATCGCCGACCTTGCGCGCGAGTCCTCGCAACTCAAGCTCGGCAGCGACCTCGAATTCCTGAGCCGGCCGGAATGGGCGGCCCTGCGCGACGCCTACGGACTCAGATTCCCGGTCGAGCGCTCGTTCAGTCCCACCTTCATGTATCGCGCGCTCGAGGGCGGCGAGGTCGACGTCATCTCCGCGTTTTCCAGCGACGGCAGGATCGCCGCGCAAAAGCTCGTGGTGCTCACCGACCCCAAGCACGCGATCCCCGCCTATGACGCCGTGATCCTGCTCTCGCCGCAGCGCGCCGGCGATGCGGCGCTCAAGGGGGCGCTCGAGCCGCTGATCGGCCTGATCCCGGTCGAGCGGATGCGGGAGGCGAACTTCATGGTCGATCGCGATGCCGACAAGGCTTCGCCCAAAGACGCCGCCAGGTTCCTGGCGAAGGCGCTCAATCTGCCGGGCTCGTGACGGGAACACGCTGTCGTTCCGGGGGCGACAGCTCGCGAAACCCATGACGCCGAGGAAAATTTGCTCGGCCGGGTCGGCGCGAGTCCCGGTTTCCGGGCTTTCGCGGGCCTGGGACGATGAGGGCAGGAGATTGCTTGACTTGCCATGAAGCCGCCACGTATTTGGCGCCATCCAGGAAAGGAAAACAAAAGCGCCAATCGGGGAGGCAACAACGAGGGCGCCGCGATGTCAGGCGCCCCGGGCTCGGGACGGGCTCGCTCGACCGAGCGATGCAGCCGGACTTCGCCGTGCACGCATGCTTGCCGGCGCGCGACCCGTCGCGCCGGCGCGATCCCGGCTGCTCCGGATGAGGAGGGAATGGCAAGACGCAGTGTTCCATATTACGAGCGGCTCCGGCGCCTGAGGCAAGATCCTCGCGTCGGATACGCGGTAGTATTGGCGAGCGTGGCCCTGAGCATCGCGGCGCGATGGGCGATCGGCGACCTGTTGATTGCGGTCCCCTTCATCACCTTCTATCCCAGCGTCATCATCAGCGCCTTGATCGGCGGGGCCGGCCCCGGGGTGGCTGCTACCATCCTGTCCGCCTTGGCGGCCTGGTATCTGTTCATCCCGACCGGCGTTTTTCCCGCGGTTCTGGTGCTGGTGTTCTTGCCGATTGCGGCGTTCAACGTCCTGCTGATTGCGCTGTTGAACCGGGCCGTGGACCTGCTCTGGACCCAGCGCGAGAACGTCCGGCGCGCGGTCGAGGTGGCTCCGATCGGCGTGCTCGCGGTCAATACCGACGGCACAATCACGCTAGTCAATGCGGCGACCGAGGTCGTGTTCGGCTACAGCCGCGAAGAGCTGCTCGGGAAACACGTGGAACTTCTGGTGCCCGAGGCGGCGCGGGCGGTGCACGTGGGCTTGCGTGCCAATTTCGCCGAGCAGCCGCAGACGCGGGCCATGGGCGCGGGCCGCGAGTTGTTCGGCCGGCGCAAGGACGGCGGCAAAATCCCGATCGAGATCGGGCTCAATCCCATCGAGCGCGACGGCAAGCGCGGCGTGCTCGCCACCATCGTCGACGTGACCGAACGCAAGCGCGCCGAGGAGCGGCAGAATCTGCTCACGCGCGAGCTGCACCACAGGACGCAGAATCTGTTCGCGGTGATCCAGGCGGTCACGAACCGCAGTCTGGTCGGCGATGCGGCGATGGACGAGGCGAGACAGCAGCTGCTCGGCCGGCTCAAAGCACTGTCGCGGACCTACCTGGCGGTCACCGACGCGGCGGGCGAAGGCGTGGCGCTTGCGAAGATCGTCGGAAGGGAGCTTGCGGGCTTCGAGGATCGATTCGAGGTGCAAGGCAGCGACACGCTGCTGCCGCCGAGCGCCGCCCAGAATTTCTCGCTCATCGTCCACGAACTCGTGACCAACGCGTCCAAGCACGGCGCGTTGTCGGCTGCCGACGGCGAGGTTTCCGTGCGGTGGGACGTGGCGCGGAGCGACGGACACTCCGTGCTCACTTTCGCGTGGCAGGAGCGAAACGGACCGGCGGTGACCGCGCCGACCCGCAAGGGCTTCGGCCACGTCATTCTCAACGACGTGGCCCAGCGGTTCGCCAGCAAGGTGGCGATGGATTTTCCCGCAAGCGGTTTTTGCTACGAGCTGCAAGCCGAGCTCGAGAAGCTCGAAGCGCTGGAGCAGTAAAAGGCCGTAGGCGCCGATTCATCATGCCGGGCAAGCCCGCGCGTGACGAGATCGGGAAGATTGCCCCGCTCCATCAGCTTTAGGAAGCCGCGGGTCGCTAATGACACGGAATGGATCCCGTCCGAAATCACCGCAGACACGATTTGGAAGCTTGAATCTCGACTTCACGGCGATTTTTCAACTGACAACAGGTCTGGTCATCAGAAAACAACCATCTTGACCACGTTAACATTATCATCATCGGCTCTTGCTAGCGGCGCCCAAATGCTTTATTTGGAGGTACCGTAATGTATCAGACAGGAGATCGATGATGGCTGCACGAAGAAAGATCACTCGTCGCGAGTGGACGAAGAGCGACGTCCGCCAGCTGAAATCGCTGGCCAAGAAAGTTCCGGCGAGAAAGATCGCCAGCAAGCTGCGGCGCTCGGAAGGCGCGGTGCGGCAAAAGGCATTCGTGCTGGGAACTTCGCTGGGAACCAGAAAGCGACGCCGGCGGAAGTGATTTCAGGTACCGGACGACAGGCATCAGAAATCGGGACGGCAGACGACGGACGGCGCAGAGCTGACTTTCGTATTTGTCGTCCTGTTTCTGGGCCTGAGCCCCGCAGAGACCCGATTCCGGAATTCCGACTCGCGGGTTTCTAGATTTTTGACGGCCGATCGCCGTTTTCCGATTCCGACATGGCACGCAACAAGAAGCGAATCCTGGTTCCCAACATCATGGGCGCCGTCGGCTGGGACGTGCTCGAGCAGCGCGAGGACGTCGAGCCGATCGCGTTTGCGACCACGATTTCGGCGGGCGATTTCAATGCGCTGCTGCGATCGGATGGCGATGTCAACGGCGTCATTCTCGGCCTGACGCGCTTCGGCGAGGCCGAATGTGCAGGTGCGCGCGGGCTGCAGGTCGTGGCCCGGATCGGGGTCGGCTACGACACCGTCGACGTGCCGGCGCTCACTCGTCACCGCATCCCGTTGATGGTCGTCGGCACCGCCAATTCGCCCACGGTGGCCGAGCAGGCGCTGTTCATGATGATGGCGCTGGCGAAACGCGGGGCCCAGCTCGACGGCCTGGTCCGCGCCGGCCGCTGGCGCGAGCGGTTGAGCGCGCTGCCGGTCGATCTCATGAACAAGACCTTGCTCATCATCGGCTTCGGCCGGATCGGCACGCGGACAGCGAAGCGCTGTCTCGCCATGGAAATGAACGTACTGGTCTATGATCCTTATGTCCCGGCCGATCAGGTGCGCGCGGCCGGCTGCGAATCGGTCGGCGATCTCGACGCCGCCTTGCCTCGCGCCGACTTCGTCAGCATCCATTGCCCGCGGACGCCGGAAACCGAAGGCATGTTCGGGGCCGCGCGGCTTAAGCGAATGAAGCCGACCGCCTATCTGGTCAATACCGCGCGTGGCGGCATCATCGACGAGACGGCGCTGCATGCGGCGCTCACCACCGGCGTCATCGCCGGCGCCGGCATCGACGTGTTCGATCGCGAACCACCGGCAACGGACAATCCGCTGCTCACGCTCGACAACGTCGTCACTGCCCCGCACATGGCCGGTGTTACTCGCGAATCGGTCGATCGCATGGCCGGGCAGGCGGTGCGCAACGTGCTCAGCGTGTTCGACGGCAAACCGATCCGAGAGAACGTGATCAATCCCGAGGTCCTGGAGTGAGGCTCTCATTCTCCATGGCCCGGGCGTAGCGCATCACGGTGTGCGGGGAACGGCTCCTCACTCCCCCGATGGTTCCGCGTCCATCTTGAAGCCGCGGAATGCCCAGGCGGTAGCCAGGCCGAATAGCAGCAGGGCGATCGGCGGCCCGAAAAACACCACCGGGATGCTCAGGAAATCGCCGGCCGTTTTAAACCCATCGCTCATCGCGTACAGAATCGAATAAATCGCCCAGCCCATGATCCATGCGGCGGACATGAGCATCCAGACCCGAAGCAGGCCGCGACGCCAATTGATCGGCACTGTTTCTTCTTTCGGCTCGACAAGAGTCCGGCGGCCACCTCGATAGAGAGTCATGGCGGCGTTCCCGTGTTCGCGATTGCCCCGCTATTCTAGTTCTCCCGTTCTCAATTCTCCAGCGCCGTGCGCCGATCATGCAAGAGGATGGGGCGTGGATCGACCGCGCCGCCATCCTCGGTACGCACGACAAGCGGTGGCGCTATTCGCGCCGCTCGGCCGGATTGGGCCCGCGCGGCCCCTTCTGCTCTGGAGCCGCTCCCGGTCCCCGGCCGCCGCCTCTCGGCTCCTGTGCCATTCCGGTACCGCCGCGCTCCTGCGCGCGACCCTGCTGCGGGCTCGGCCGCTGCTCGCGCGTCGCCGCGCTCGGCCCGCGCCTCTCTTCCGCGCCCGGACCCCGGCCGCCGCGCTGCTCGGCCGAACTGGGACCCAGCCGCTGCTCAGGCCGGACGCGTTGTTCGGTCGCCCTTGGACCACGGCGCTCCTCCGCCCGACCGCGCTGCGGCTCCGCGCCCGGGGGACCTCGACGCTGCTCGGTTCGGCTGCCTTCCCGGCCCTGGGGTTTTGCGGCCTCTCCGCGCTGCTCGGGACGCGGCGGCGGGGTCGCGCCTTGCGCGGCGCCGGGCTGTTCGCGACCGATCTCGCGGCCTTGCGGTTTTGGTGTTTCGCCGCGCCGTTCGGGCGCCGGGCCGGGTTGACGTTCCGCGCCGCGGCGCTGCCGCTCTTCGGGCATCCCAGGTTGTTTGCGCTCCTCGGCCGCGCTCGGCTTGCCGGGCTGTTGCGGCTGTTGCGCGGTGCTCGGCGCACCCGGTCGCGGCGGTTGCTGGGCAGTGCCCGGAGTTCCGGGGCGCGGCGGTTGCTGCGCCGTGCCGGGCGCACCCGGTCGGCCCGGCGGTTCACGCCGCGTTTCGGCCGGTGCTCCGGGTTGGCGTTCCTGCCCAACTGTGCCGGGCCCGGCACTCGGCTGACCCGGCTGTTGCGCCTGGCGGGCGGCAGCCGGCGGATTCTCGCCGAGCCGGCCCTTCTCGCCGGGTCTGAGCGGCGTTGGCGGCGGTACATTCCGGGCGGGCTGAATCGCCGCTTGTTGTTTCTCGATTACCGTTTCGCGGACGCTCTGGCGTTCGGTCGTGCGAACCTCGATCGCATTCTGGACGCCGACCGTCCCGGCCAGTACCGGCGGGCGGACCTCGACGGGGCGCAGCGGACGGCCGACCGCCGCCGCAATGAAGGTCGGCTCGATTCCGGGATTGATCGCAATGCGCTGACGCTCCTCGATGATCGTCCGGTTCACCACGACGGTCTCGCGGATGAACACATCATACTCGCGGCGTTCCAGGACCACTTCGCTGATCCGCGGCGCGATGAAATCGCGATCGCGGATGAAGATCCAAACATCCGGTCTCGGCTCGATCTCGACCAGGATCTCCTCGGGCGGGAGCGGCGCCCACCCGATATGACGCCCACCTCGGCGCCAATCGACCCAGGCCGGCCCCCATTCATGGCGCGGTATCCAAATCCAGCCCATTTCCGGGTCGAACACCCAACGGCCGTAATGGAACGCCACCCAGCCCCAATCCTGCTCATCCTGCGCCGAGATCCAGTACCAGCCCCATTCCTCGGTGTAGCCCCACTGTCCGTGCGTATAGGGACGCCAGTCGCGCGGCCGGCTCGCAGGCAGCCACACCTCGCCCCAGCGCTGATGGTGCTGCCACCTGCCGTACGGTTGCAGCACGGCATGGAAATCGATCGAGGTCGAAACGCGGGTTTCGGTCTGGGCCGAGGCCGGCGCGGTTGAGGCATCGAGGCAAGCTGCGCCGCCCACGATGGCAATGGCGGCCACGCTCGACAGCAACGGGAGCTTGCCGCGCGTAACAAGATTTCGCATCGCACTGCCCTCCTGGATGGGTTGGTGTGACCCCAACCGGGTCGTCGGGAACCAGTTCCATTCGCCGGCATTTTCGCTTTTCAGGGCCGACGTGTTTCACGTCGGCACGCATTGCATCGGAGCACAATCGCCATGGCCTCCCCCCACGCGCGCTCGATCTTCATCATCGGCCTGCAGAATGCCCACGCGATGGAGCGGCAGGCCCAGCAACTGCTGGAGCGTCAATGCGAGCGTCTGACCCGCTATCCCCAGGTGTGCGCACGCATCGGGCAGCATCTGGAGGAGACCGGACGGCAGCTGCGACGGCTCGAGGAATGTCTCGGCTCGATGAATCAGGACCGCTCCCGACTCAAGGACGCGGGCATGGCCTTGCTCGGCAATGTGCTGGCGGGATCCCATGCACTCGCCGGCGACGAGATCATCAAGAGCAGTTTTGCCGATTACGCCTTCGAGCATTACGAGATCGCCGCCTACAAATCGCTGCTGGTGCTCGCGGAGCAGCTCGGCTCGCCGGAGGCGCAGGCTTCGCTGCGGCAATCGCTGGACGAGGAGGAGAAAATGGCGGCGTGGATCCTCGATCACCTGAGAGATCTGACGCTGGAATATTTGCGCCGGGAGGAAATCGAAATGGCGCGATGAACGCCCTGGTGCCACGCAACACCGGCATCGCTCCCACCGGCGCACAGGCCTTCACAAACCGAAGCAGACGCGGGTCCCGGACTTCGCTGCAGTTTTCGCCCGGACTACGGACGTACCGGCACCACGGCTCAATCGCGGCGGCGCAAGAACATCATCCCGAACAGGAAACCGGCGGCCGCGGCAAGCGAGATCGCGGTAAAGGGCTGCCGCTCGATCGAGGTTTTGAGCGCGTCGCCAAGGGAGGAAGACGCGTCGCGAACCTGATCGACGGCTTCCATGCCTGCCTCCATAGCCTCGGCGGTCTTCGAGCGCATGGTATCGGCAGCCTGATCGACGGCTTTGACCGTGCCGGAACGCATGCTTTCCACGGTCTCGTCGGCCTTGTCCTTGGCGGTGCTCGAGGCATCCTTCAGTCTTCCGGAAACGTCTGACATGACAGTCTCACACAGGTTGGAGTTGGCGGAATTTAGAATTCGCGGACAGCAGCGCGGTCACGCTTGCCGTTTCATCCTGCCAACATGCCGGAGGTCGGTTTAGTTCCGCACCATCACGGTGAATCCGTCGTGAGGCTGCCTCGCACGCGGTTACCCGCGCGCATTGGGTCAGGTGCTACGCTCCCGCATTTTCAATCCGGGCGCGCGCTTTCCCGCGGTCGACATCGGGCTGGCGCGCGATATCAGCGGCGACCGAATCATTCGATTCCGCATCGCGCCGTTTTCGGCCCGGCGGCGGACCGGTGCCGGACAGAACTTCGCTCCCCGAGAATCGTCTCCGAGATGAAACCAAGCCGCCAAGGCTCGCATTGGGGTAAGCAAGGAAATCCTGGCTGCCTAGCGGCTGTTGCTGTAGCCAAGGAAACCCGCCGGCCTTCAAATATTTGAATGAAGCGGATCCGGATCCATCTTGGCCGGACTATTTCACCGGTCGCGCCGCGGTTTCCTCGATCCACCCGGCCTTCACCCGGGCCTTGATGATCATGGCCCCGCATTCTTCACGGGACAGCCCGAAGCCATCGAGCGCGCCGGCGTGCGTCGTGGACCCATCGTCCATGGGCTCCGTCCAGCCGTAAAGATCGTCAACCGCGCATCCGGCGAGCTCTTCCAGCGTCTTGATGCCGTTCTCGCCCAAGGCGACCAGCATCGACGCGGTGACGCCCGGAATTTCCTTGAGCGCATCCTCGACACCGAGCGCTCGACGCTTGGCTTCGAACTCGGCTTCGCTGCGCTCGGGCTCGGAACGCGCCGTTGTCTTTAGAGCCTGCGCGGCGTTGGCAGCGCTTCGCAGCCAGGAGAACATATCCAGCCCATTTTGTTGTCGCTCACGGCCGCGGCATGATCGGCGGGCGGGCTTGCGCCCGTGCCGGCTATCACGGCCAGCGCAGTCTATCGGTGAATTTTACCGTGCTAGATTGCCAGCGTGAGCAAGGCAATTCCGGTGACCGCCGCCAACCACGTCATCCATTCGACGGCATCGAAGCCGAGCAGTCGACCATCCTGCCAAACATACACCGACATGATTCCGCTCCCCGAAAGGTCGAGCCGACACTAACCTTTCCGGGCCCGACTGGGAGGAAAATTCATCGGATCGGCGACAGATTCCAGGTGGCTGTGGCGGCGGAGCATCACCTCTCGTGCCGGATTGAAATCGAACCGGCTCTCCCCGGCCCTTGACCCGGTAATGCCCAGGCCTGTGCCGGGCATCCACGATCCGAATCCCCGTCCGCAAGACGTGGGCGGCCCGGGCAACCCGCCCATAGGACTGAAAGGTACCGCATTTTAGGAGCTCCCACCGAGGCAGATCGGCAGGTCACGCCGTTCAGGTTCCATTCAGCGAGCCAAGTTGAACGTCATCGATCCTGTGCTTGGGCATCGTCGGCGGCCTAGTCCAGCCGGAAAGCAATATCGCCGGTTTGTCCAACCAAGTATCTTACGAAATCACCCGCAAGTTCGCCTGCGGCGGAACGAATTTGTGCGCCGAGTGGTGACCAAGATGAACAGCGGAGCGGTAATCATGCCGATTGTGAGCCTTCGCCGCACGAGCGCCCGCGCGGGCGGTATCTTCGTCGTCGTCGCGGTGGTCATCGCCATGGTCGGGACGGCAACGGCGCAGAGCCAGGAGCTTCCGCGACTGGAGACCAACCAGGCCTATGTCGAGGAAGTCACGCGCACGACCACACTTGCGATCAATGATCCGATTGCCGTATTCGCTTTCGTGCTGAACAGCCTTCCCGATCGAGTGAAGGTCTATCCGACCGAGAACTATTACTATTTCAGCTTCCTTCACAACGCCAAGCGCTACGCCGGCAATATCCGGCTGGACGCGAGCAACCGCGACGAAGGCAAGGTGATATTTGCGTATTACGAGGAGCTGTCGGAATGGCGAGACGAAAGTCCGGTCACCCATATCATTTTCGACGCCTCGCAGGGCGTCACGGTGGAAAAGGTCGAACGTCTGGTCTATCGGGTTTCCCACGGCCCCAAGAGCGTCGTTTTCGTGCTCAACGATCTGTCGCAGGTGAAACCGCCGGCGAACGCCATCGGACCCGACGAGAAGTTCCTCGGGCCGATCTTCGACGAATCGGCCATTCGCTTCTTCCTCGTCTACAACGCGAGGCTGAAGATCTTTCACTACATCCTCGACGAGACCGTGAAAGTCGCCGACGAATTCGTCCCGAGTCGTCGCACCGATCGCATTATTATCGGCAAGCGCACCGATTTCGCCTTCTACCGGGACCACCGGCTCGACCGCAAAATCCTGATCGGCGTATTCGAAGGCAATGCGCGGGCGAACAATTACTTTGATGGGCCGTTCGACCAATTGCCCGACAATTCCATCGAAGGCGAGACCTTGCGCGAGATCCTTCTCGAGATCGAGCCGCGCCTGAAAGGCCGGATCGACCGCTTCGGAGGCTCGCCGGACGGCGCGGTGCGCTACATGATCGCTCCGTACCTGCCGTATCGAACGGAGGACGAACTCGACGCCTTCGATAAGTGCGCGACCAGCAAGAAGAACCCGGCGGCAGCGTATTACAATTGCTTCGTCGCCGAGTACGTCGCCAAGCGTGTTCCCGATGCGCCGCCTGCGGCGTCGAAGAAAGGCTCGAGGGTGCGCCAATAGGTATCGCTCGCGCGTCCGCCGAAGTGCCGCCACGCGGGCGCTGCGATTCGCCGGCAAAGAGACGGACCCGCCGCTCTCCGCGGACCGTCTCTCAGCCAAGCAATTTGCCGCCTGACATTAAAAGCGGCTGCCCCAGCGCCAGTGTCCATGGCTGCCCCAGCGCCAGTGCCCGTGGCTGCCCCAGCGCCAGTGGTGCCCGCGGCTGCCCCAGCGCCAGTGGTGCCCGCGGCTGCCCCAGCGCCAGTGGTGCCCGCGGCTACCCCAGCGCCAGTGTTGCACCTGATCCACGGGATCGACCGCGGCGGCGGCATCCGGGATCCCTGTGCCAGTGACAGGCGCGGCCGAACTGCCCGATGTTCCGACGAAGCCGATGCCTGCGGCCACAAGCATCGCAATCAAGATCGTTCGCATTCGGCTTTCCTCCGTTTGACTCTGCATCCGAGGCTGCCATGAAAACTCTGAACGCCTCGTGACCAACACGTTCATCTCCGGTCTCGCCTGCCCCCGCTTTCGGCGCGGCATCGGGGCCGTTTCGGCGGCCGCCAACCGGTCTGAACGGGTCTCGGATTCCCCGAGTTACGCTCCAATGGTCATCGCCGTGAACGTGTCTCGCGCTTGAGATACCTTTCTTTCGAATCGACGTTGCTCTGAACAGAACCAGGAATAGAAAGATTGAATAAAGAACAAGTAATGGAAACAATTGTTCCTCGGCGCAGCAACGAGGCCGACCGATTTTTGATGAACATCCGTTTATTTATCTTGGCCTCCACGACCTGATACGACGTGCCGGGCCGGTCATCGGCCAACCGGCTCTCGGTTCTCATGTCGACCGGCATCCGATCTGACCTCGGCGGGCCAGAGAGCGCGCACGTCCGCGGGCAGCGCTTCGACCACTTTTAGGATCTGGCCCGGGCTGACGTGCCGAGCCAAAACCCCGAACACCGCCTGGGCGGCCTTCGGGACATTGACGGGTCTGGTGTCCTCGAGCTCCGCGGCAATTCTCGCCAAAAATTCGTCGCGCGTGCGGATTCGCTCGGGTTTGCCCGTAGGCCGCCATTGGTCATAGTACGCGCCGCGCACCCGGATCGGCAGCCGCGAGCCGAGATGGACCGCAAGCTCGACCGGAACCCGGTCTCGCAAGGCGCGGAGCACGGCACCCAGTACGTGCCATGCCGTTTGCCGCTGCGGCCCCACTGCACTTTCCAGCTCATGCAGCCATTGGTGGGTCGTTTGCAGAGTCTTGTCGAATACGTCGACGCCGTGCGTGCTCATGACGGCCCCTCCTTTGCTCTCCGGGCGGAACTCGCTTCTGCAATCTGGGTTCCGGATCGGTAAATCATTCTATCAAAATGCTTTTTGGAGATGCCGGCCAACCTGACCGCACGACGATCTGCGGCAATCGGCAAGCAGCTCAGCGCAGGCTGCCGCCGATGTCGGCACACAGCGCCGCGGTAAAATCCTTCGTGCCGAGCTTGCCGCCGAGATCCGCGGTCCGAGTTGCCGGATTTTTCAGAAGCGCATCGACGGACCGGTCGATCGTCTGCGCTGCCCGGGCGAAGCGCTCGCTCTTGTGCCGCCGCGCCAGCCACTCGAGCAGCATCGCAGCGGAGAGCACCAGGGAGACCGGATTGGCCCGATCCCGTCCGGCTAGGTCCGGCGCGGAGCCGTGTTGCGCCTGCGCCATGCAGTGCGCATCGCCGGCGTTGATCGATCCGGCGAGCCCGAGGCTGCCCGACAGCTCCGCGGCCTCGTCGGAAAGAATGTCGCCGAACATGTTCGTCGTGACGATCACGTCGAAACGCCCGGCGTCGCGCACCAGCAACGCCGCCATGGAATCGACGAGTTGCTCCTCATAGGCCACATCCGGATGCTCCTGCGCGAGCTTGCGCACCTCGCGCAGGAACAGCCCCTCCGAGACCTTGAGGACATTGAGCTTGTGCACGGCCGTAACCTTGCGTCGGCGGGTTGCGGCGAGATCGAACGCCGCTGTGGCGATGCGTCGCGAACCCGCCGCCGTTATCTTGCGCACCGAAAGCGCAAGATCGGGCGTCGGCATGAACTCTCCCGATCCCAGGTGCATGTTGCGGTCGGCATAAAAACCCTCGGTGTTCTCCCGCACGATCACGAGGTCCATCGGTGCTCGCCCGTAATGGGCAAGCCCGTCTCGCGACCGACTGGGACGAACGTTGGCATAAAGATCGAGCGCGATTCGCAGCGTGGCCGAAACATTGATGCCGCCCTCCGCGCGCCCGGGGTATTCGGATTGCGAGACTGGTCCGAGCAGGACGCCGTCCGCCGCACGGCAGCGCTCGAGCACCGCCGGCGGGAAGGTGGTCCCGCTCGTCTTGAGACGGGAGAGCCCGATCTCGTGGGTCTCGAGGTCGAGGCCGAGCTCCAGGTTGCGGTTCACGAGCGCGAGCACCTCAACTGAAGCGGCGGAAATTTCCGGGCCGATGCCGTCGCCCGGCAATACGACGATGTGCACGGTCATGCTCCTCCCGGCGCTGAGGTCGCCACCGATCATGATAGCATTCGCAAGCGAGCCGGAAGAAGCACGGCAAGCGTTCGCTGCAGTCAATCGCGCAGGCCGAACTCCATGGTGATCTCATCCGCGGCCAAGGCGGCGCTCCGCGGCGGTTTCTCGCCGCCTCGGGTACGGGCGAGCAGGATTCCGCTACAATGCCGAAGCTGCATGCCGGAGCGTGAGCAGCGCGTCCGGGAACCCCGCCAGGGTGGGCCACGTTCGTCCCGTGCCGCGCCGGCACGGTGACCCGCAAGCCGCAGGCCGTGGAGCAGGCGCCCCAATGACATCGAGCGGACCCACCTTCCTGCATACCGGGCTCACACGCGGCGACGGACAGGCGGATGCACGACCGGGTTTTGCCACGCTCACGCTCGGCAGCATCGGCGTGGCCTATGGCGATATCGGAACCAGCCCGCTCTACGCGTTCCGCAAGGCGATCTCGGCGGCAACGGATTCCGGGGGAACGGTGACGGCCGAGGCGGTGATCGGCACGCTGTCTCTGATCCTGTGGGCGCTCTTGCTCGTCGTCACGGCGAAATACGTGCTGTTGCTGCTGCGCGCCGACAACAACGGCGAGGGCGGCGTGCTGGCGCTGATGGCGCTCGGGCAACGCTCGCTACGAAGCGGCACGATCATGGTCGCGCTCGGCGTTATCGGCGCCGGCTTCTTCTATGGCGACGCGCTCATCACGCCGGCGATTTCCGTGCTCTCCGCCGTCGAGGGCCTCAAGCTCGCCACGCCGGCGTTCGAGCACTTCGTCCTGCCGTTGACGGTCGCGATCCTGGTGGCGCTGTTCGCGTTCCAATCGCGGGGAACCGCGAAGGTCGCCGCCCTGTTCGGCCCGATCATAACCCTCTGGTTCCTCGCCATCGGGGTGGCCGGCGCCGCGCACGTGTTCGATAATTTGCAGGTCCTGCGCGCTTTCAATCCGATGCGCGGCCTCTTCTTTCTCGCCGGCCACGGCCAGATCGGTCTCCTCACCTTGGGGGCGGTGTTCCTGGCGGTCACCGGCGCCGAGGCGCTCTACGCCGATCTCGGGCATTTCGGCCGTGCACCGATCCAAACAGCTTGGATCGTCTTGGTGCTCCCGGCGCTGGCGTTGAACTATCTCGGCCAGGGCGCGCTGGTTCTCGCCAACCCCCAAGCGAGCGAAAACCCGTTTTTTCTGCTCTATCCGGAATGGGCGCTGCTGCCGATGGTCGGGCTTGCCACGGCCGCAAGCGTGATCGCCAGCCAAGCGGTCATCACCGGGGCTTATTCGCTGAGCCGACAGGCGATCCAGCTCGGGCTGCTGCCGCGGCTCGAGATCCGCCACACCGGAACCTACATGGGGCAGATCTATATGCCTCAGATCAACGCGTGGCTGTTCATCTTCGTCCTGGTCTTCGTGCTCGCGTTCCGCTCCTCGCTCTCCCTGGCGTCGGCCTACGGCATCGCGATCAGCGGGACCATGCTGGTGACGACCATCATGGCCTTCCTGGTGATCCGCAAGCGTTCGCACTGGCCGCTGTTCGTGGTCGCGGCCCTGGTCGCTCCGTTTTTCATCGTCGACGTCGTGTTCTTCGGCGCCAATCTTCTCAAGGTGGTCGACGGCGGCTGGCTGCCCTTGGCCTTGGCGGTGCTGATCATGATCGTGATGCATACTTGGCGCAGAGGCACCGCAGCGCTGCGGAACAAGACCCGCAGGCTGCAGACGCCGCTTGCCGATCTCGTCGCCATGCTGGAGCGCAAGCCCCCGAAGCGCGTGCCGGGAACCGCCGTGTTCCTCACCAGCGACGCGGAGAGCGCGCCGACCGCGCTCCTGCACAGCCTGAAGCATTACAAGGTCCTGCATGAGTACAACGTGATCCTCACGGTGGAAACGGTCGCCGCGCCCTATGTGCCGCCGACGGAACGGGTGCGAATCGAGCGGATCGGCAGCACGTTTTCACGGGTGCGGCTTCGCTTCGGCTTCATGGAGATCCCCAACGTGCCGAAGGCGCTCGCGATCGCCCGCAAGCTCGGCTGGCAGTTCGACATCATGTCGACGTCGTTCTTCCTGTCGCGGCGCGCGTTGCGACCTGCCGCCCAGTCCGACCTGCCGCACTGGCAGGACCGGCTGTTCATCGCGCTCGCCGGAACGGCGAGCGACGCCACCGATTTCTTTCAGATCCCCTCCGGACGGGTGGTCGAAGTCGGCACCCAGGTCGCGGTCTAGGGGCGCCGCAGCTTACCGGATCGGCTGCGTTTCGTGCGCAAGCCGCGGCCCGTCGCGGGCGGCCGGAGACGGAATCCGGCGACTGGTCCTCACAAAAAAATCCGCCCGGCCGGAGCCGGGCGGAGAACTCGAGTCCGGCACTAGGCCGGAATGACCGCCACGATCTTGAACGTGTTCGGGTCGATGATCAAGATCTCATCGCGGACGATGATGAACTTGAAGCCGCGAAACTGCGGAACGATCTCCACGACTTCGGTCGGCAGCGTTACCAGCCTGATGTGCCGCGGAACCACGGTTCCGACCGAGACCGAGAAGTCCACGCTGTCGACGCGCGCACTCGACTCCTTCACGACGATGCTGTGGACCTTGGTCCGCTGCTCCTGCGAGAGCTGAACCGAGGTCGACGTCGTGCTCGAGCTCGAAGTCGACCCGGAGGTCGTACCCTTGCTGGTGCCCTGCTGGGTCTGAGTCTGCGTGCTCGGCTTCTGCTGGCCGGTGGTCGACTGACCGGTCTGAGCGCCGCCCTTCTCCTGGGCCATGCCGGGCTGCTTGCCCTGCTGCGCCTTCGGGCCCTGCGCCTTCTCGCCAGCCTGGGTCGAGCGCTCGGCCTTGCCCTCAGCGCCCTTCTTCTCGGTGCGCTCCTCCTTGCCCTGGGCCATGCCGGGCTTGGCGCCCTTTTGCTCGGCGCCCTTCTGCGCGCCTTTCTGCTCGGCGCCCTTCTGTTCGGCGCCCTTCTGCGCGCCTTTCTGTTCGGCGCCCTTCTGCTCGGAGGCAGCACCCTTCTGAGCCGAACCCTGGCCCTGGCTCATCTGGCCCGCACCGGAGCCGGCGCCGCCCTCGGACTTGCCGGTTTGTGCACCTGCGAAGGTCGCGCCTGCAATCAGCGCTGCCGCCGCAGTCGTGACCCACAATGTGGTCTTCATGCGCAGTTCTCCTTTCCTCTTTGGAATACCCCGTGCCTTGGTGTTTGCCGGAGAAACCCAATAGGCGCGCCTTTTGTTCCGAACTTTACGATGGGGAATCCACGGATATGAACGGATATTCACCAGATTTGCGCCGTTGAGGGAACGAACGCCCGCGTCCGCGATTCTTTCAGCACCCCAGGCATGTCGCAGCTAGCAAATCGAAAGGTTCGCAACCGAAAGGTCCACAACCGCATGAGCGATTTCCCCATCGAACCCGAGCTTCACGTACGCATGGATCGTGGACGCACCTTGCGGTCGATCGACGAAGCCGCCGAGTTCGCCCGCGGCATCGCCAAGGAACGCAACAGCCGGGAATGGGACGGCGTGCTCTATCGGCTCGAGGCGGTGCGCACCCGCGAGGATGCGCGCGATGCGGCCAATGCGCTCCGCGCGCTCTTGGAAGCCGAAGATCTCTTGGTCATGCAACGCGATCAGCCGCGCTGACCATTTCCCTTCCGGCGTGCGGGCGCCAACGCGCCCCGCAAGGCACGCATCGGAGCAAAGGCTCCGAGCTCTCGTGCACTGAGGCGCATTCCACCGGGCACTTGTCCCAGCCGCGCCCGAGCCTCTATCGGATAGGTCTCAGCGCCGCTGCATCAGCTTGCCTGGTTGGCAAAATGCCGGGATTTGAGCCGAGCAAGTCGCGAACCGGCCTTTGACGATCGCATGTCGACGGATGGAGATGTTCGCGCCATCTTCAACAAAATCGTCAGCAGCAGCAGCTTCGTAACGATGTTCTCGAGCAAAAACTTCATCAGCGTACCGACCCGAACGCACACGGAATAGCCCGTAGCAAACATGCGTCTCGGAATGTGTTGTCTCAGACAACATCAACTCCGAATCACGGGCTAAAGTTCCGGTCCTTCGCTCCCGCACCGCAGTGCGCGCATGGCCGAATCTTGACGGCCGTGCATTTGTCGTCTGTCGGGAACTCGACACGTGGCTCCTCGTCAACACCGAATGTTTCCTTCGTTGCGCAAATTTCTTGACCAAGACCGCGAACGGTCTATTGCTTCGATGCGGCCGTTGAGAGCCGGCCATGTCGCCGCCGACGGCAAGCCAGGGGATCTCCAGTCGAGGGCCTCGGGGATCAGCCAGATGCGCACCCAGGAATCCCTGCCGAGCGACGCGCCGGGGGCCGCCGTCCCGACCGGAGCGTCGCCCGCGCTGGCAAAGCGCGTCGGATGGGGCCTGCTCGGATCCGGGCTCGCACGCTTTCTCGTCCTTGCCGTCTGCCGGCTCATGAGCCGGAACCTCGAACGAAGGCGCGGCTCACCGATCCTCAAAAGCCGGAACGGCGTTGTGCGGCTGTGGCGTATCGAAAAATTCCAGGACATATCCTGGCTGCCGGAACAGCCGTGGGTGCTCGATGACGGCGTGCGGCTGGACCCGGATGATCCGGTGCTGGAGTTTCATATTGCGGGCGACCGGTTCATGCAGCTGCTGCTTACGGCGCATTGGCGAGCCGTCGTCGCGCAGGAGTTTCATTCCCTGGTGCCGATGCTGGAGCCGCGGGACGAAGTCGCCCTGGTGGGAAGCACCATTCTGCGGCGTCAAGTCACCGATTTCGGCGCGAGTCTTCGGGAATTGCCGCCGGGGCTGCACCGGTCCCTGGACACGTTCTATCGAAAACTGATCCTGCTGGCGTTTCATCCCGGCGGCGCCAAGCGCGTGTTGTTGGAGCACCGGCCGGTGGTCGAGGCGGCCATCTCGCGGCGGGAATTCTGCCGCCGATATCGAAGTCGCGGCTAACGCTTGGCCGCGCGAACCCCCGCGATTGGGCCGCGCCGGGATCATTATGCCGCGCCGGGATCATTATCCGGATCATTATCCGGGATCATTATGAAGCGTTCGCGTGGAGAATCATTTGTCATCTGGCGGCTAATTTCGGTGAAAGGGTGGAATCGATCCCGCTGCGATCGTGGGAGCGCAACGCAGGCGTGCGGAACGATCCGAGCGCCAAATTCCCGACGTCAGGTCAGGATCGGCTCGAGCACCAGCAAAGCCAGGCCGACGGCGAGCGCCGCACCTGACGCCACCAGCATGGGGCGGTCGTCCGTTGCGGCAGACCGATCAAGGCGAGGCGGCGAAGCACTCTGGTTCGCATGGCACCCCTTCTGCGAGCATCTCTTCGCGAGAGCGCAACAACCAAAGTGGGCGCAAGTTCCGGGCCCGATGGGCGGGCCCTAGGCCGATTGGAATCTTGATTGCGCTGCACAAGGCCGGCGCGCGCGCGAACGGCGCTGCTCGGGATTCTGATCCGTCGCTCGCAAACACCCTACTGCGCTGCTGCCAAGAGCGATGCAATCCGCTTGACCGCGTGCGCCGCTGCGCATTCAATCCGCCGCGGGACGGGGTCCGGTCCAGGGAGGGAGGACCCGATGACGTTCTTGATGGTCAAGTGCCCGAGCAGCGGAAAGATCGTTGCGACCGGGATCGAGACCGACGGGATCGACCGGCTGCCCAAAGTCGGCACCAGGATGCTCTGTCCGTTATGCGGGCAGGAGCATTTCTGGAGCAGCAGGGACGTCTGGTTCGCCGAACCGGCCGCGCGTCAATCCAGGAACCAGAGACCGGAGGCCGGTCATCAGGAAACCCCTCACCATTGACTTCTGACTTCTGGCCACCGGCTTCCGACGTCCGACCCGTGATTCCCAATCTCTGACCGCCGTCCCTGCTCAGCCCAACAGCAGCGATTGGTGCCGTCGATCCGCGCCGGCGTTGCGCTGATAGGGCGGGAAGCCGCGTCGGGGGTAACGGGCGGTGGAGTGTGCAGCTCTCGGAGGGCCCCGCTTCGATCCGGGTGAACTTTCCCAAGGGCGGCCCGTTTAGGCAAGAGCGTGCTGCTGTCGATGGAGAAGATCATGAAGACGATGAACGACCTCTTCCTTCACCTCCTGAAGGACATCTATTACGCCGAGAAGCAGATCCTCAAAGCGCTGCCGAAAATGGTGAAGGCGGCCGAAACGTCCGAGCTGAAAAGAGCCCTCGAAAAGCATCAGCACGAAACCGAAGGCCAGGTGCAGCGGCTCGAGCAGGTGTTCAGCGAAATCGACAAGCCCGCCCGCGGCGAAAAATGCGAGGCGATCATGGGCATCATCTCCGAGGGCGAGCACGTCATCAAGAAGGGGGACCCCAACGTGATCGACGCCGGATTGATTGCCGCCGCCCAAGCCGTCGAGCATTACGAGATCGCCCGCTACGGCACGCTGATCGCCTGGGCCGAGCAGCTCGGAATGGCGGATTCCGTTTCCGCGCTCAAGCAGACGCTGGAAGAAGAAAAGGCCGCGGACAAGAAGCTCACCGAGATCGCCGAGGCGAGCGTCAATCGCAAGGCGGCGTAAGCGTCATCGGCAGCGGAACGGCCGCGGTGGTCGCGGCAGGCGCGGCCGGCCGCCGCCGCTCGCCCCGCTTCACGGGTCGAGCTCCTTGTAGTGCCGGAAAATGCCCATCTGGTTGAACGCAATTCGGCGCTCCGAATCCAGATAAGCGGCGATGCGCGGGCGCTTCCCGACCCGGTCGTGCACGGCGACGACGCGCGGGTGGCGTTTTTCGAGCCGCGCCATGGCTCGCGGGAAGGCATAGCGCAGGCCGGCGACGATCTGGAACAGGGAAAGGTCGGCGTAGGTCGCCGTCCTGCCGACCAGATACCTGCCCGGGCTCTTCTCCAGCACGCCCTCGAAATAGCCGAGATATTTCGGCGCGCGCGATTTGAGAAAGTCCTGCGTGCGCCGCCGCGCCTCCTTGCGCTGGTCCTCGTAGTAGAGGCTCGACGAGATCGGGTGATGGGCGTCGTGAATCTCCACGACGAAATCCGCCATCGTGAGCTGGAGCTGATGCGTCCACAGCCGGCCGGCCTCGCCCGCCGGCGCAAGCTGGTGCCGAGGCCCGAGGAACAACAAGATATTCGCGGTCTGGCCGATCAGGAGCTTGCCGGCCTTGAGAAACGGCGGCGCGAAGGATGGCGTCTTGACCCTTTCGTCGTCGAGCAATTTCAGCATGGCGGAGGTGCCGCCGCCCCGTCTCGCGACGTCGACATATTCGGCGCCGGCATCCTCGAGTGCGAGGCGAACGAACTCGCCGCGCCCCTGGATCTCCGGCCAATAGTAGAGCTCGTAGACCATCGCCATTCCCTTGGAATTTGCCGAAGCGCTCGGCGGCTGCGGCGTCCGCTCAAGAACGTTTGGGCGCGGCCTTCACGGCTGCGGGGCGCTGCAGGGCCGCCGTGAGCCATTGCTTCACATGCGGGAAGCCCGACAGATCGACGCGCGCGAGACGCGCCCAGGACAGGACCGAGGCGACATTGAGATCGGCGACCGAAAAACTCGAGCCGGCCAAATAGCCGCTCTTGGCCAGCGCGTCGTCGAGCACCTTCAGCGGCTTTTGCAGCTGCTGCTCGCCCTCATCCGCGAGCCTGGGATCACGCACGTCTTCCGGCAAGAACACCCGATGCATCAGCGCCGCCAAGGCCGGTTTCTCCGCTTCCGTCATCGCCCAGAAGCTCCACTGCAGCGCCTGCGCCTCGCCTTGGAGCGTTTTCGGCCACAAGCCTTTGTCGTGTTTCTTGGCCAGATAGAGATTGATGGCCATCGATTCCCAGAGCTTGAACCCGGCGTCGTCGATCGCCGGGATGCGGGCGTTGGGATTGACCGCGAGATATTCCGGAGTTCTGGCGCTGCCGTCGCCGAAATGCACCGGGAC